>Ga0208905_1001376_pt1 | contig 12293 bp, 10 predicted proteins | sample AntAceMetag02UKS_FD_184776 | JGI IMG/M metagenome (GOLD analysis project Ga0208905, IMG submission 184776) | Saline lake microbial communities from Ace Lake, Antarctica - Antarctic Ace Lake Metagenome 02UKS (SPAdes) (version 2) | ecosystem: Environmental > Aquatic > Non-marine Saline and...
TTTATAAGATTCAAAGATACTGTCGGTGGCAAGGTAGGTTACGATGATGATAATTTAACGGATATCGGCGGCACAACTCTATTCAATGGAGATAAACGCATTCCGTTTCCAATGGGATATCAAAGGGATTATTATGTTGAACTCATGCAATCAGATCCGCTTCCTCTTACAATTATTTCCATAATGCCAAACATTACGGTGGCACATTGAAAATATGCAGATTTAAAAAATCACATATAGATAGGCTTGAAATATCAAGAGAGGAGAAAGCTGAAATGCTTGATTATTACAACTTATATCTTAAAGAGGATGTATCCCCAGCGATTACTATTAAATATCAAGGAATGGTGCAAGGGATTGGCGGTATTCGTGCAATGAGCAAAGATGTTGGAGAAGCATGGTTTTGTTTCAACCCTGACTTCTTACATCAGCATAAAAAAGGCGTAATTAAGAAAGTAAGAGATTACATTGATTTTGTGGGAATTACATTTAAGTTGAAAACGATTCAGGCTATAATAGATATTGGTATTGATAGAGATATCCGTTTCATTGAGTTTCTAGGTTTTAAACGAAAAAAGAAATTAGAAAGTGGATTTGATGTTTATGTGAAAGGAGTTTGATATGGGTATAGGTTTAGTAATATTAGGGATTGCTTCTTTATTAGTCAGTGCCGGTTCAATGGTCTATTCGGCTCAGGAGAGAAAAAAGACGGCTGCTTATACGGCAAAATTAGCTGAGGAAGCTGGCGAAGAATCAATGGCAATGGCTGGGATAGAAGCAGAGAGACATAGAGATAAGATTAGAAGATTAAAGGCAACACAAAGAGCCTCATACGCTAAGTCTGGCGTTACAATGGAAGGATCGCCTCTTGAAGTTCTTGCAGATACTCAGGCTCAGGCGGATCTTGACGAAATGATCATCAGGCATGGTGGGGAAGTTTCTGCCAATGCCTATAAAATGGAAGGAATGTTTGCACGTAGAGCAGGAAGAAGTGCAGAGACAGCAGGATATATAGGCGCAGGCTCTAGTTTGCTGGCTGGTGCTTATAAGATGTCAAAGGTGTCAAAATAAAGGAATTACACATGGGAAGAATACCGATATATGCAAGTAAAGCACCGCTTCGAAGAACGCCTATGGTAAGACCTCAGCCCGATATAGCTGTATCTGAGGCAATAGGTGGGCTTGCTGAGACTGTTGGTAAAATTGCTATGGATTGGTCAACTAAGAAAAAAGATACCGAGATTCAATCTGAATATGTCAGTAATACTATAATACTCAAAGAGGCTCAAGCTACTTTCCTAAAAGCTAGAGAAGATGACCCGAATCCTTTAGATGATGATTATATAAAGAGTGGTTATGACGAATACATGAAAACCAATTTAAAAGACCTTGTGTGGAAGCATAATACTTCACAGAAGAAATTTGAACAGACAAGGCAGATTTCTGATTTAGGTACGCTGCAAAAGGCTTATGATATCAATAGGCGTAAGTTTATTAGTGCAGAAAAGGTGCAAGGCGAAATAGACACACAAAAGGCATTGAACCTGCGAAGCAAGGCATTGATAGACCTTAATATTTCAAAATTAAAACCTGTTTATAGTACAGAAGTATTGAAAGCTAAAAGGATTAAAGATTATCACGACTTAGAGACATTGCAGATTATCGATAAATTGGGTATTGATATAAAAGCAGATTTGAGCGAATTCAAGGCTTTGTCTACGGCAGATAAGGCTAAGGTAATTAAACTTGTTCAGACAGAAAGAAAGAGATTAAAACAAGTTGCGGATGATGCCTTAGGCGAAGAAAGAGAGCAGACAGAAAAAGCGTTTACGGAGAAATGGGTTAATAACGAATTGACTACTGCGGAAGTTCTAGCCTCTAATCTAACAGGGAAAAGACAACAGGCTTATATCAAACTTATAGGTGCTGATTCTGCCGGATCTAAAGCGGTAAACGATATACCCATAGAAGCTGAATTGCTCCGTAGGGCTAATACAAAAGAGGGGACTTATCAGAAATTTGTTGACGATGTTAGCGAAGCGGTAAAAGAGAAAACCCTCACAACAGCAAAAGCTGGGACATTATTAAATAAATGGTTTACTAAAGACAAAGATGCTGCTTATGATAAAGCTGAAGATGTTATCTATGGCGGTAATATAACTCTTGATTTCCCGACACGAGATAAGATTTGGATTGATTTTAACGCAATAATAGACGCAGAACCTGATAAATATAGAGGCATGGCAGGTTACGATTTGGCGGTTAAAATGACAGATGAAGCGGTAGAGCAAAACAGAAGCAGATTCTGGGAGTTCTTTACTGCCTCTCCTATTAGTTTATTAACTAACAGGCTAACAAAGCCTCAAGTAAGGAAACCGGTCGCAGAAAAAGTCAAACGAGATGAAGAAGCTAAAGAAGAAGTAACTGATTATTCTAAATATTGGGAATAATAAGAAATGGCTAAAAAATGGAATGAAGTGGTAACATCGCCTGAGTATCAAGGTCTTGATGAGACTAAAAGGTGGGAAACTAAAAATCAGTATTTCGATCAGGTTGTTACTCCTGAAGTATTAAAAACTCATAGTGATACGGAATTGTCTGCGGTAAGAGGAACTTTCTTCAATACTAATTACAATAAGTTTGATCCTGCTGATATTGGTATAGGTGTCGGGGAGAAACTAAAAAGAAGCTGGGGGACGGGGCAGGATGTTGTTGGGTTGGGAATGACAAAGGGTATAGAATTATTTGAGGGAAGAACGTCTCCTGATTTAGCTAAGTATGTAAAAGATACTAAAGATAAAATGGCAAGAGAACAGGTAGTACCTAAAAACTTCTTTGAGACACTTGCATTAAGCGCAACTCAATTAACTCCGCTTGCGATAGAAGCTTATAAAAGAGCAATGAAAGGTGGTGCAGTAGGAGCGACTGGATTTATGGGTATAACTGCCCTAGCTGGGGCATTTATTCCATTTCCCGAAGAACTGATAACTGTTCCTGCGGCAGGCATAGTTGGATTTACTGTTGGAGCGGCTTCTGAAGGGGCTAGGTTTATGATGTATGTAGAGGGAGGACTTGCCTTAGACGAACTGCAAGAGGCTGGTGTTGAGGATAATATTGCTAGACCAATCGCAACAATTGTGGGTGGCGTGAATGCTGTTTGGGAAATGACACAGGCTTTGACGATATTAAAAACTATTCCCGGATTGAAGGGGCTTGGAGGTAAAGGATTAAGGCTTTCTGCCGTTACAATCGCTAAAAATCCATTGCTTAGAAAATTAGCATTAAGAGCAGCAGCATACTTAGGTTTCGGATTAACAGAAACAGCGCAGGAAATATTGCAGGAAGGGACAACGATTATAGGCATTGAACTTGGCAAAAAGATAAATAATGAATTAAATAAAACGAATTTACCGGCAGCTACTAAAGCAGAAATAGCTGATAGATTGGTTGAGACAGCGAAAGGATCTGCTGGCCTCTGGTTGTTAGGTTTGCCCGGAACGTCTGCAAGTGTGGTTTCTGATATTGTTCAACGCAATAAGCAAGCGCAGGCGGATGTGGCCGTTATAGCAAGTGAAGGCATTAAGGAAGTTGAAAAAGCAGAGGAAGGAGTTCCGGGAACAATCGTTGAGGGACTTGAGATTGATGCCACAGATATAGGGCAAGAAGCAATAAAGGCTAAAGCAGAGGGGAAGAGTGTGGAGGAGTTTGTTAAGGCTAATGAAGATAAATTTAGCGGTGCTGTAATTCAAACGAAAGGAGATTTAAAAGAAATTGGTTTTAGTGAAGAAATATTTAATCAAGCGGTAGAAAAAGGAGCAAATGCAGACGATTTAATCAAACTAATTCAATCAACAGTTGGCGAGAATAAAGATGTTGGGGTTTTTACTATGACCGGCGTTAAAAATATAACAGAATTAGTAAAAGCAAAACGGACACTTATACTCGGTAAAACCAAAGCCCAACTCACAGACATATACAACAAAGCTGGGGTAGGGAAAGTAGAGGCAGTTGAGACATTTACGCAGAAATTACAGAAAATCGAACAAGATTTTAAGACTGTAAAAGCCAAAACAAAAGCAGAGGGGAAGAGTGTGGAGGAGTTTGTTGCTGGGCATGGAGAACCTGTTTATCACGGAAGTTCAAGTAAATTTGATGAATTTTCATATAAGAACATGGGTAAACAAGGAACATCAGAGGGTTATGGATTTTATTTTACTAACAAAAAAAGCATTGCTAAGGGTTATTATGAAAAGGGTGGGTCATTAAAGGAGGTGTATGTTGATATTAAAAAACCGCTTTCACTTACAAAAAAAGAGATAACTAAACCACAATTAAGTAAATTTATTGATGAATTTGATAAGTCTGAAAGAGCGATGTTTGATGATGAGGGTGGTGGCTATCTTGATAATTGGGGTGATATAAGTCACGAAGGAAGGAAATCTGTATTAGAAAAAGCCGTTGATGCAGAATTTAATGGTTCTGACAATGACGTAGATATGATTAGTGGGATTATTAACGCTTCAGGCGGAGCACCACAAGACGCATATCCAGTTCTTAAAGAAGTCTTGGGTTATGATGGAATTATAGAAAAAAATCCATCTTGGGGTAAAGGACAAACTATAAAAGTGGCATTTTCACCAGACCAAATCAAAACCAAAGCCCAACTCACAGACATATACAACAAAGCTAAGGTAGAAAAGCCTGCTGAGGTTGTAAAAGAGGAAGTTGTGCCGGAAGGGATTCTGCGAGAGGAAGTAACGGAATTATCCAATGAGGAGTTGGTGCATATAAAGCAATCTCTGGCTCAGGTAGAAGAGAAAGACGAAGTAACTTCATTATCTCTAGAGAGGATTCAAAAGGAAATTGACGATCGGAAAATTGACGAGACACAATATATGTCAGTTGAGGAACTTGCTGGAAAGATTGGATTAAAAAAGCCAGCTTTAAAGGCAGGAAAATTTGTTGGAAAGATTAATTTTGGAGCGCAACAGAGAAAACTTGCTAGAGAACTTCTTAGACAGGCTACTGTAATGAATGAAGAATATAAGCAATTCAAAAGTGATATTTTAGACGAGGGTGGTGTTAAAGCATTTGAGGGTGGACATGAGGCTGAGGAATTTGATGTAGTTCCAAGAGACCTTTTAGGCAATACTCCTTTAGATGAACTAGCTGAACAGTTAAATGAGAAAGGATATAATTTTGAGGATGGCGAGAATCTTCGGGCAGCAATAGGGGCTATGAAGATTGTAAAAGGATTAAAAGTTTCTGATTTCATGGATGATGCAAAAACAATGCTTGAGGGAGAATTAGGCGGTATAATGAAAGCTGAGTTGCTTAAAACAAAGCCATCTAAAAAGCTGCTTAATTTTGTTATTGAACAGAGTAGGATAAAAGAAAAACTAAGGAGAGATAGAGTTCGAGCAGAGAAACGAAGAGCTGCATTGATTAAGAGCGTAAAGCATAGATTGAAAACAACAGGCTTGAAGTGGGGATATCAGGATAAAGTTAAGGCGTTGGCTGTTGGACTTCAAATTAAGAAACTTTCAGGTAAACAAAGACAATCCCTAGAGAACTTTGCAAAGTTTATAAAGGAACAACAAGACGAGGGAATAGAGGTTTATGCTAATGCAAAGCAATTAAGCGATTTAGGCAAAAAAGACCTACATGAAATGACCGAGATTGAATTGAGAGAACTTGATAATACCATTAAAAGCACTATTCATCAGGGTAGATTAAAAAATAAACTTCTCCGGAGCGAAGAAAAAAGAACAATAGAGGATTTTGCTACTAATATCGAGAAACAGATATTGTCTAAAGAAGATATAGAAAAGCCAAAAGATGTAAAATTGGGTAAATTAGAGCCGGATGGATTTATCGATAAAGCCAAGAGTTTGCCTCGAGAACTTACTAGAACAGAAAGATTTTTGGAGCATATTGCAATGGGCAGAGATAGTGATATCTATAAGCAAGTCTGGCTACCGATAAATGATACTTTCAACGAATATACAGTTAATAGCCAAAAGAAGTATCAGGAGTTAGGAGTATTCTTTGAGGGTGGTCGAAAGAATAGCAAGTTGATTGCGAATGAAGTTGTTCCTGTTATGCCTGTGGGGATAAATAAAAAAATAGAACTATCTCCAAATAATTATAAAATGGCCTATATCTATTCGCTTACAGCTAAGGGTCGTCAACATCTCATGGAGGGGAATAATCTAACAGCTAAGGATCTAAAGAATATTGAGAAGAACTTAACTGATCAGGACAGAAAAGACATTAAAATGGCTCTTGATATGATGGATAAATATTATCCTGAACTGAACAAGATGCACAATAAGATATATGGAGTTGACTTGCCAAAACTTCCTTCGTATTTTCATTTCTTTACAAGCGAGATTATGGCTGGTCAGGCAGAAGCAGAAACTATGAGTGATATGCTTAGTCAGCCTGCATATGTACAGGAATCAATGGAAAAGGGATTTTTAAAAGAACGGAAAGGTGGCACTTCTCCGCTAGTCCTAGACTTCTGGGGTAACATATCAAGGTCAATAGATATGTTTGAAAAATACAAAGCTATGGCGCTCGCAGAAAGAGATGTCAGGAGATTGATAAAACATGAGAAAGTCAAGAATGCTATAATTGAAAAGTCTGGGGATAGGTATTACAAGGACTTGCTTAGTTGGTTTGGGGATTCAATACAAGAACAGAGACTTGAGGATAAAGGTTCTATAGAAAAGATTTTTAAACATCTCAGATTAAAATCGCCTATTTCTCTATTATATGGCAATGCTATGATTCCTATCAGGCAAACTGGTTCACTTGCTTTGGGATTGAGCGAGGTGGGACTTCAGGCTACTCCTTATCTAATGGAATATGCAAACCATCCTATTCAAACAGACAAAGTTATTTATGCGAAGGATCCTGTCCAACAGTATAGAAGGGTAGAAAGAGATATTGCGGAAATGATTTCTCAGTATAAGGCGACACACATAAAGGCATTAGCAGGCAAGGAAGGGATGTTTGAGTGGGGGATTAAGCCTGTAATGTATCTTGATAAGAGAACATCAAATTCTGTCTGGTGGATGGCGTATAAAACATCACTAGCAAAAAACGCAAAGAAAATAACTGATGCGGATATGCTCGAAGCTAAGGCAATACAATATGCTCAATATGCAGTTAGAAAAACTCAGCCAGCTTGGACTAAAAAGGATCTGCCAAGATTATTCAGAAGGCAGAGTGAGATATCAAAAATGGTAACAATGTTTAGTAATTATCCTAATCAGATTTATAACTATGTTGCAGAAGATACTCTCAGAGCATACAAAAAAGGGACTATAACTAGGGCGGAAATGGCTACTCATTTATGGTGGTCATTAGGCGTGGGATCGTTGCTCTATGGATTTTCAAGAAGATGGCGATTGCCAAGTCTAAAAGAAATGCTGATAGATACAATATTATATCCTTTGGGATTATTCCCTCTGCTCAGAGGATTTTCGTCTGCGCTTGAATCTAAGTTAGCAGGTAAATATACATCTGGATTTCATTTCAGCACTCCGGCATTTATATTTTTTGATTCAGTGTATAGGGCTATCTCAGCTGGCACTTTGCCTACAGCAGTAAAATACGGAACTAAGGCAGCAGCATTTTATTACGGAATACCATATACAGGCCCGGATAGAATGTACAAGGGAATACGAGATATGCTTAAGGGAGAGACAGGGGATTGGAGAAGGTTATTTGTGAGTGAGTGGGCTTTAGGAAGAGAGAAACCATCTACTACTCGCAGACGTGTTACTAGAGGATCAACAACAAGAAAAGCAACAAGATGATTGAAAACGACTTTAATAATGATATAATAATCGAATAAGGAGATAGTAAAATGAAGAAAAAAAGTAGGTTTCTGAGTGTGTTCTTAGCAATAATGTTTTTATCCGGGCAGGTGTTTGCTGGCAATATAAGTGGCAACGTAACAGGGGATCAGAAAGATGCGCTTGATGGGGCTAATTCTCCGTCTAGTACCAATGTAGTGGCTACTATGGATGATGTGGCTTCCTTAGATACAGGCGTACAGACTGCCAGTGGTGGAGTAAATATCACAAACTCTGGTACGGCTAAAAACCCAATCTTCGATTTAGACATATCAGAAGACGTGAATATGAATACAGACTATCAGCTTATTAATCTGCAAGCTCCTGCTGCTTTAGGAGAAGCTATTAGACAAACCGCTAAAATTGACGAAACTAAACTTGAGAGCTTGTATGATAATAGAATAACAAGCATTACTGGCCCTTTAGATTTAACAACGCAGACACTTTCAATATCCAATGTTAATAACTCAAATACTGATGGTTATTTGACATGGGAACAGTACAAGGCTTTAGATGATGCTGTTGGATTGGATACAACTATATTTGCACTTCTTGCTACTGGTCGGCCGTTCACAGGCAATCAGGATTTTGAAGATGGCATTAAGGTAGATACTATTTTAGAAAGCACTGTAGATGCTGGTGTAGATATAGAAAGCGTGCATCTTGAAGATGGAGAGGTTCAAGTAGGTGCGTGGAAAGCAACAGACGTAGGTGTTGAATATGGCGGAACTGGTTTGTCAGCATTAACAGCCCATAAACTCATTGTAGGTAATGGGACTTCAGCACCAAATCTAATTGATGTAGGCACGAATGGGCAAATGCTTTTAGGACAAACAGATGCAGACCCATCTTGGCAGACAATGGATACCGATGCAACGATAGATGAGACTGGAACAATGACCATTGCTGCTGAAGCTGTTACCTATGCCAAAATGCAACATATATCTAATACAGCAAGACTATTGGGTAGGTCAACTGCAGGCGCTGGGGATGTTGAAGAAATAACTGTCGGCGGAGATATCACTCAAAGCGGTAGCGACTTCACAATCGGACCGGATAAAGTTTCATACGACAAAATGCAAGATGTGTCAGCTACTGATTTGATTTTAGGTAGAAGTACAGTAGGGGCAGGTACAGTTGAGGAAATAGCTTGCACAGCTACAGGTAGGGCAATCTTGGCAGCTAATGCTTATACTCGTTATCTATATTGGTCACCTGCTTATAATGGATATGCTCTCTCTGCGGATGGAAGCGATAATGATGCAGGAGATAGCGGCATAATCGTTGCATTTGCAGGCACTCTGGGCGATTCTGACAATAATGATACTCCATACATAGAATGGGCTTCTACGACAGCAGGAGTAACCGATTATGATGTTATAATTCGCATACCAATTCCTCCTGATTATTCAAGCATGGGAACAGCAAGAATTGAGTATCTGTCTGATACAGTATTAGAAGATACAGCAACAGTGTCTCTGTATGATAGCAATGATGATGCAGATAGTTCAGTAGTGTTATCGTCCAGCACATGGGCAGTAGACGAGACAATGCAACCTTCAGGGACTTATACGGCAGGGGAGCATATGACGATTAAGCTACATCTTGAGGCGGCAGAAGGTCAGAGTATGAGAATTGGAGAAATTAGGATTTCATATGTGGCTACGAGATAATTTATAAAGGGATATTATGAAAAGACTATTATCTATATTATTATTAGTATTTGCATTCTCCTGTGTGGGATATGGGGCTGATGTAACGCTTGATATGTTCGAGTATTCAACTGATGATTCTGCTCAAGCTGCTTATGTGAGTAGTTCTACCGTTCCTAACCCTCTTGCTCATTGGAAAATGAATGATAATCTTGCAACTACTAATGTTATTGATGCTATGGGAAGCTATAATGGAATAGCACTGCAGAACACAGAAGATATAACAGCCGCAGGCAAAATTAATAAGGCTTTAACTTTTAATGGAAGCAGTGATTATAATGGATTTGGTCGCCCTGTAAGTTTAGACATTCATGCTGCAATTACGATTGCGTCTTGGGTAAAACCAACGGGCGATCATTATAACGCTTATGGTGGAATCTGGTGGGATAGCTCATGTTTACGAAATAGAATATTAATAGAGAATAGCGGGGCTGCTCTTGCTCAATTTTACATAGACGGAGTTTTAAAAACTCCTACTGCCCCAGTGAGTTCGGTTCCATTAAACGAATGGACGCATATCGCAATGACCTATAATGGTTCAGAAATAGTTCTTTATATAAACGGTGTTAAACAAACCCCTATCTCTGCGACGGGCGACATAACGAGTGATAATTCAGGTTATAAAAGGATTGGTAAAGGTGCCGAAGCAGATTATTATTTTAATGGTTCAATAGATGATGTTCGGCTTTATAATTTTGCTTTAACTACTGACGAAGTATCTGCACTTTATAATGCTGGAAATGGTACAGAAGCTGAAAATCCACCATTCCAATGCTACTCCGAAGATACAATAAAACAACAAGGTTCTTATTCTCTTAAGGGTGTAGCGGTTAAAACAGATAGCCTTAATGATACACTCACAAGGACAGTTAGCCCAACAGTAGACTTATCTGGTAAAGATGATTGGATATTTTATATTTATTCTGCCTCAAGAACTGGTAGCCAGATAAAAATAGGAATACATGATTCAGGTGGGACAACAACTGAATCTACTCCAGATGTAACAGACACAGGTGTTTGGCAAAAAGTAGAAGTAGATATTTCTGGTGTAGCAAATGCAGATAAAGATGCGATAGATAGCATTATAATCACACCAGTTAATGCAGATGCTGCTAATACTTTTTATATAGATTATATGTATGGGGCGGAAGCAGAAGAAGCAGAAAATCCAACTCCTGCTCAACTACTAATAGGCGGTATGTGGTTTAAGGATGGCGTGCTTCAACATTCAGATTTCACAAGACATAAAAGGGGGACAGCGGAATGAAGATGTCAATTATAGCATTATCGATTGTTCTTACAATGGCGATATTCGCCATGACCGGTTGCGCAGGATATAACTGCACACTGACTTCCACGCCAACAGGAATGGTAGGGAAGAGCAATAGACGAAACATAGAAGCATCTAAGACCACTGATAAAGACGGAAACGTAACAATGACATACTCAAGCAAGAAAGGCGCAGGGACACTAGATAATATAATAACTATACTAAGTTTAGGATTAATTAAAAGATAAGGGGGTTGTATGGAGAAGTCAAGTCTTGGGTTACCTTCTGGAAGCGTGAGAGCGATATTAGCTTTAAGTATAACAGGCGTAGCGTTGGCATCTATAATAATCAATGGAGAGATTCCTCAGAGCCTTATTGCTATTTTAGGTAGCGTTCTCGGATTCTACTTCGCAATGAAAGGGATAAACTAATGGCTAATGGTAATTGTGTTCTAGGCAATCAAAATGCAACAGAGATTAAAAATCTAAAAGAAAGTGTTACCGATACAGGGAAAACAATAAAAAGGATTATTGAGAAGATTGATAATCTCAAAGCGTGGGTAGTGGGAACATTAATTACTTTTTTGAGTTCTCTTTCAATAGGATTAATTATTGTTCTAGCTCGGAAGATATGAAGAGACATATGTAATGTCTAATTTCACAAAAGAGATTATTGTTGCTCTAATTCCGGGCGGCAGGAAAGTCCGACTTGTAGAATCATTCAGTTACTACGTTGGCAAGACAGATTATCTGACGGATCATGGAATTGTCATCACAGTTCCGGTTGGATTCGTATCAGATGGCGCTTCAATTCCAAGATTTGCATGGCCTATAATAGGCAGTCCTCTAACCGGCAAATATAGAGCTGCAGCGATCATACACGATTATTGTTATTTCATGCAGATGTTTTCTCGCGAAATTTCAGATATGATTTTCCTAAATGCGATGAAAGTGCTTAAAGTTTCTAAGTGGAAAAGATATATCATCTATTGGTCTGTTAGATTGTTCGGCTGTTTAGCGTGGGGAAATCGCCAGCGCTAACAATCCGTCAGCATGAGTTCCATATCTGTTCGTATATTCAGCATCATCCGGTTGTTCCATGTAGACATCTTCCTTCCACTGCCAGTGAGAAAATGGTCTATCTTCAACAGGAACGATATAATCCCTTTCTATTATGTCAGACTTGCTGATATACTGGCATCTGTCCGTCATCCTGTCCACAATCTCCTTGACAGGCTTGTCCTTACCAGTCAGTGAGTTCAACATTGCGTTAAACAGGGCGTTATCTTCTTTCTTCACATGGTTATAGACGGCTTTATAATGTTTTTTAATTTCAGGTTTGTGTTGAGATATTAAAAACAATCCGCATAAAATCATATGAAAATTCGAGCGATTCAGCCTATTGCCCATGATCCGCTTCAATGTGTCCTGCAGTTTCATAAGAGGC
>Ga0208905_1001390_pt1 | contig 12235 bp, 11 predicted proteins | sample AntAceMetag02UKS_FD_184776 | JGI IMG/M metagenome (GOLD analysis project Ga0208905, IMG submission 184776) | Saline lake microbial communities from Ace Lake, Antarctica - Antarctic Ace Lake Metagenome 02UKS (SPAdes) (version 2) | ecosystem: Environmental > Aquatic > Non-marine Saline and...
GAAAGTAGAGTTACAGCCCTTGCTGCTGCGGCCTGGGCTTGTGTTATAGATTCATCTAGTGTTTTAGGCGCATGAGCAAGTCCGCACACAAACATGCCGTCCGTGGCAAAATCAACAGGCCGGAGTTTTACATGGGCCTCCATAAAAAACCCGTCGTCATTCTGCGGCACTTTATAAAACTGCGCTAAAGGGTTCTTCTTTTCAGGGACAATCGCAGTGGCCAGGGTCAAAAGGTCAGGCCGTATCACCATCTGCCGTCTGAGCACATTGTCGGTAAAAGCCACTTTAAGATCCCCTTGATCAATGTCTACATCGAGTCCCTTTTCAAAATTGTAACGTATAAAGATAATACCTTTGGAACGGGCCTCTCTGTAAAGTTCCTCTCTCAGACCATAAGGTCGCATATCTCTGTAAATGACAAAGATATTCATTCCTGGATTCATTTCCTTGAGTGTGAGAGCGCTTTTGATGGATTGGGTGCAACACACCTTGGAACAGTATGGTCGTTCCGAGATACGTGAACCAACACACTGCAAGAAAACCGCAGTATTAAGTCCCTCTAATGATGGATCATTATCGATAAAACGCTTCTGCAATTCCAGGCCCGTTACCACGCGGGCATCTTTGCCGTAAAGATACTCATCCGGCTTGAACTCTGAAGCACCTGAGGCAATAATCGTTACCCCGTGCTCCAAGACCTTGCTCTCACCGTTCTGCTCAATAGTCGTTTTGAAACTCCCCACAAAGCCATCTACCTGTTCTATCTGTGAATTGAGAAAAACATCTATATTTTCGCGTGAATTTATGTCTTTAATAAGCCCTTTCAAATATTCCTGAACATCCTCCCCCTGCCAGGTCTTGTGGATATTCAGGGCCTGTCCGCCAAGAGTGCCGGTTTTCTCGACGAGATAAGTTGGGTAGCCCTGGTCTGCCAGATTTATGGTCGCTGCCATACCAGCAACCCCGCCACCAATGACAAGGGCAGTCTGGTTGACTTCCAAAATTGGTTCACTTAAGGGTTCAAGGAGGGCCACCTTGGCAACCGACATTCGAATCAGGTCTTTTGCCTTTTCCGTGGCCTGCTTGGGGCTATCTCTATGTACCCACGAGCATTGATTCCGAATATTGGCCATCTCAAAGAGATATTTATTGATCCCTGCGTTGCTCAATGTCTCCTGAAACAGGGGTTCATGGGTCTTTGGTGTACAGGCCGCAACAACCACCCGATTCAGCCGTTCATCTTTGATGACCTGCGTCATTTTGTCCTGCGTATCCTGAGAACAACTAAACATATTTTCTTCAGCATACACGACTCCGGGTAATTTCTGGGCAAACTCAACGACCGAAGGCACATCCACAACACCTGCGATATTAGTACCGCAGCAGCAGACAAAAACACCGATACGAGTTGGCTCTCCGCGTACATCAATCTCCTGCGGCACCTGTTTTGTCTTTGTGAGTGTCCATCTGGACCCTGACAGACTGCTTCCGACCACCCCTGCTGCAGCGCTCGCATCTATCACCGAAGACGGAATATCCTTCGGCGCCTGAAAGGCACCACACACATAGATACCCGGCCTGGAACTCTGAACCGGTTCAAAGCTGCTGGTGCCGGCGTAACCGTATTGGTTAACATCAACACCCAGTTTTTTTGCGAGATCAACACCCTCTTTAGTAGTACCCAGCCCCACAGAGAGTACTACCATGTCAAATTCCTCTTCGCACAACTTGCCCGATTCATCAACATAACAAATAAGATGCCGTCCTGTCCCGTCAACAGGGGGGACATTCATGATCTTAGATTTAATGAAACGGACACCGAGCTCATCCTTAGCCCTGTTATAGTATTGCTCAAAGTCCTTCCCATTGGTTCGTATATCGATATAGAAAATTGCTGCATCCAGACCCCCGCTGCTGTGTTCCTTAGCCAGCATGGCCTCTTTTACCGCATAAGTACAACAAACCGCAGAACAGTAACCTCTGGCGCCTATGTGCTCGTCTCTGGACCCTATACACTGAAGCCAGGCTATTTTTTCAGGCTCTTTCTGATCTGACGGCCGGACGAGGTGACCGCCATACGGCCCAGACGCCGAAAGGATCCTCTCAAATTCCAGGCTTGTCACAATATTGGGATATTTCATATAGCCATAGGTATCATGAGTCCCAGGATCAAAGGCCTCGCCACCCTGGGCCAGCACAACTGATCCCACCTTCAGGACAACCTCCTTTTCCTGGTCATCAAAATTGATTGCGCCACTCGGACAAAATTTCTCGCAGGCCCGGCATTTTCCCTTGGTTAAATAAATGCACTGCTCCGCATCTATGGCATATTTCAGAGGAACTGCCTGTGCATATTTTACATAGATAGCCTTCCGCTTGACCAAGTTCGCATCATACTCATCAGGCACCTTCTTGGGGCACTTCTCGGCACACAGGCCGCATGCAATACACTTATCAACATCTACATAACGTGGATGTTGCGTAACATTTACTTCAAAATTTCCTTCCTCTCCTGAAATACTGTTAATTTCAGAAAGAGTAAGCAACTCTATATTGGTATGCCGGCCGACCTCGACCAGTTTTGGTGAAATAATTCACATGGCACAGTCATTAGTGGGAAATGTCTTGTCCAACTGAGACATCATCCCGCCAATGGAGCTGGACCTCTCAACAAGGTATACATAATACCCGGAATTAGCCAGATCCAACGACGCCTGCATTCCGGCAATTCCACCACCGGCGACCATTACAGCGCCTATCTTCTCCTGGGACATTTTCTACTCCTCACGCAAAAATGATTGAACACCACTAATATCAAGTTGGTTCATATCGATCCCCAAGCTTTGCTCATCAATACCCATGCAAATGCCGAGGAGTTGTGGATAAATAATCGACGCAAGATGTTCCCCGTTTCCATTACGGGAGACCATCATCTTCTGCACTGTATCGAATTGAATTTGACAGTATGGACACCCAGTGCACAAATAGTCGGCACCTGCCTTTACGGCGTCCTCAACTTTCTTTTTGGTCAAATTCATGGATAAATCATCATTAATTCCTATCAAAGGGGCCCCACAGCATTCCAGCTTGCTGGTCCAATCAACACTTTTCGCGCCTGTTACCTCCACCAGGTTATCAAACAAGACAGGTGCAACCGGATCATCAAACTCGGTAATATTACTTGGACGCAAGGCATGACAGCCATAGTGGGTCGCAATTTTAAGGCCCTTATACGATCTTGTTATCTTCCCCTTCACAGTCTCAATGCCCACATCATGATAAAGGACCGAAAGAAAGTGCCTGACACGAACTTTGCCTTCATATTTCAGGCCATTTTCTGAAAGTATCCGCCTAACTTCTCTCTGCAGATCCCCATCTTCCTTCATCAGATGTTCCGCCTTTTTCAGGCTCCCATAACAACATTGACAAAGGACCAGCATATCCAGTCCCTCTTTTTCCGCCAATGCAAGATTTCTTACTGCAGAAAGCAGGAATGCCTTCTTATCCAGGTTTCGCATAGGATATCCGCAACAGTTAAATTGCCTTATATCAATTAGCTCTACATTCAGCCGGCTCATAACCGCCCTGGCCGAGAGATCATACTGTTTTACTCGAGCAGGTATTTGACACCCTAAGAACAATGCATACTTCATGATTCTGTCCTCATATTTCACAATTTTTTTAGTTTCTTCACTGCCAGATTTTTCAACTCGTACAAGATATCCGTGACCTGGACGTTCTGTGGACAATGCTCCTGGCATTGATAACATGTCAGACAATCCCAGATCATCCTGGAGCCAGAGGCCATTTCAGTTAGGCCCAGACCCAGACAGCACATAATCTGATTAGGCAATAGTCCCAGCACTTCCTGAGGATTGTCGTAGCTGCCGACTACAGGACATACGGTTGTACAATTCTGGCATCCAAAACAGTATGAGAAGGTATTATCAATGAGCCCACAGCCATCATCACCCATCTCCATCTTATCAAAAGACAGCGGCCTTTCCGGATCCATTAGAAAATCAAATTTACCTGCCACCGCCTGCCTTGCGAGTTCAATGGGTCTGGGATAATCATATACTGCCAGGTTCTCTTGATTCAGACCCCTAACAATGGATAATGGAGACAAGACCAATGGTTCAGGCACACCGCTTTGAATCAACCCCTCTCTTACATTGATCCACAATTCTCTAAGATTGATTCCGGACGGACAAACGACCGTACATCGATCGCAATTCGTGCAAAGATAAACACCCTCCTGAATGGCCTTGAGTTCCTTTGAGGTCAGGTCTTTCCCGGCCGCCATGCCCTTCAAAAAAGTCATCTTCTCCGAAGGAAGGATATAGTCATTCCCTGTAGCCTCACTCGCCATCATGGCAGAACAATACAGATTGCAGGTTCCACAATGGGTGCAGGCATCTATCTCGATGGCCTGCCGTGTTGCTATATTTGCCCGGTCGGATTTTCCCTCATCCATGACGGAATTGGCCAAGAGGCTTACCGGCGTGGCAATCACATGAAACATCTTGCTGAAAGGCAGGTAGGCCAGACCGATAAAGCAGGCAAGGATATGTATATACCATAAGAGGCCAACCATCCCAGCCCTATCCAGTTCAATTGCCATTGGATTCAGCACTTTGACAAGCGCATACCCCACAAATGCCGACCTCGGTGAGGAATGGCAGCTGGCACAGCTCATCTCATGGAGTTCGCGGCCTTCTTCAATAACTTCCTTGTCAAATGGTGCCTTGAGATTCGGGGAAACAACAGCGAACTCTTGAACCCAGAAGCTTTCCAGAGCACCAAGTTCCGCAACATCATCTGTGTCAGCGTATTCCTCCACCATGTTTTGAAACTCAGAGTAGGCGGTAATCTTCAGGCCTTCCAAAAGAAACCCTGAGACCAGGATAATGGCCAGGATAACAAGCACGTAAGTATCCATTGCGTTGGTCTTGAGCCTGGAGACCTTCACTATAAACCGGCGGCACACGGCAATACAAATCCCCACGATCACCATAGCGCCAAAGAAATCTCTCAAAAAGAAAAACGGGTTCAGGGTAGAATTATAATCGCTGAAAAGATGAATGGTGATAATTTTGTCAAGGGCATGCATAAGCAGCAAGAGCATAAAACCGCCGTATATCAGCATATGCATCAGCCAACGTAGGAAATTTTCTTCCAGAATTTTTCTCTGGAAGACCACGTCAAAAATAAAGACCTTGATAAGTGTCAAGATCTTTACACTGAAAATAACCTTCAGAACACCTTTAAAAGCTGTGGATACCCTCTCAACAGTTGTGGTATTTATGGCCGAGATCCCTATCTTTCGTGAGAACCAGGAATAAATCTTGACGATCAGTCCAATGACAAAAATCGTCAGGGAAACATAAAGAATTACATCAAAAACCATGGCACATCCTCCTGCATCGCACCTATCCGTTACGCAAACGCAAAAGACATAAAACTGATAACTAAAGGTCTACGCGTGTACGTCCTCTTCTACATAATCCCGAAATCGCGTCAACTCCTTCTGGAAAGTCAACTTGAAAGAGCCTGTTGGTCCGTTCCTCTGCTTGCCAATAATGATCTCAGCAACATTCCGATCTTCCATCGACGTGGGATGATAGACCTCATGCCTGTAAATAAAGACAATCAGATCCGCGTCCTGCTCAATAGCACCACTTTCTCTCAGGTCTGCCAGCTGAGGTCGCTTGTCCTGACGCTCTTCCACCTTTCTGTTTAATTGAGACAGGGCCATGACAGGAATATTGAGATCCTTGGCCAACGCCTTCAAAGATCGTGATATTTCCGACATTTCTATCTGTCTCGATTCAGCGGATTTGCGTCCCTGTATCAACTGCATGTAGTCGACTATGACAAGGCCCAGGTCATGTTTTTTTTTCAACCGCCTGCATTTTGCCTTCATCTCAAGGACACTGATCCCTGAGCTGTCATCAATAAAAATCGGCAGTTCTGATAATCTATTCGCCGATTCTGTTAATTGCGACCATTCCTTATCCCTCAAAAACCCCGTCCTTAACTTTGTGGCATCTATACCAGAGTCAAACCCCAGCAGCCTAATACCGAGTTGTTGTTTGGACATTTCGAGAGAAAAAATAGCCGCGGCCTTATTGATAATCTGAGTCGCATTATACCCGAGATTAATGGCCAGGGCCGTTTTTCCCATACTGGGCCTTGCCGCAATGATTATCAGATCTGACGGTTGCAACCCTGCTGTCAAGCGGTCAAAGGGTTTAAATCCAGTCGGAACTCCTGTCACATATCCTTCAACTGCTGAAGTACTCTCAAGCTTCTTGAAACTCTTTGTGACGACATCGCTCAGGCTCTCTAAGCCCTCTTTGACCTGTTCTTCGGCAAGATCAAAAATCGACTGCTCAGCAAGCTCAAGGAGATCTTCCGTCTCTTCCCAATCTTTAAAACAGGCCTCAGAAATAACCGAACACTTGTTGATAAGTTCTCTTTTTACATAGAGATCTTTGACAATATCGGCATAGGAAATAATCCCTGCAGATGTCGAAACAGCCTCAACCAGCGACGCAAGGTAGTCTGTACCCCCTACCCTATCTAAAGACTTTTTCTTGGTCAGAACCCTGGACAGGGTAATAATATCAATAGGTTCTCCGCGATTATAGAGACCCGTCATCCCCTCAAAAAGCAAAGCATGCGCCTCGCGGTAGAACGCCTCAGGGGCCAGGATATCCATGATCTGGTTCATGGAATCATTATTCATTAACACCCCGCCCAGTATAGCCTGTTCCGCCTCAATATCATGCGGGGGGACTTTCAAATAGGAAGAAACTGACTTTTCTTTTGGCAAGGACATCCTAAACACATTAATTATGGGTCACAGGTTAAAAACCCTTATTTTTAGTAACAGTTTAACGCTTTGAAAAAATCAGCTATCGGTCTGATTTCAAAGCGATAGAATAAGCATCCCGGGCAGTCGGGGGCTCTTTTTCTTAATAGCCGCAACATACTTACGTCATTACATGGAACAGCGGTCTATCATTACACTTCATTCCAGGCCTGCCCCGTGAAATGCTTTTTTCTTTCTATTTCACTGGGGACAGCCCCAAAAGAAGGCCGCCATTGAAACGGCCGCCTTTCCCGCCTGTGCTGAGGCAATACCCTACAAATCAGGGGGCGTTTAGGGATCACTCAAAAATAATTTCACATTTTCACATCTCAGCTTCAGGCCAACTTCGGCTGCTGCTCAATCGTGACGTCCTCGAAATAGTCCACTATTCCTGCGGCGTCACTCAATCGCAGCAACCAAATATGACCTGAATCTGAGCGTCAATTCTGCGAACTTATTTTTAAGTGACCCCTTAGCGGGCAAAGAATGAATTCCTGTTGCGACTCTTAAGAAAAAGACCCCGACTGCCCTTACAGACATTTTCAAAGCGCTAAACTGTTATTATTTTTCTGGTTTCTTATCAGGTTGTATGATTACCTTCAACAGGCCTGTCACATCCGGATAAATCCTGACAGGGATTTCAAATTCTCCAAGGAATTTAATGGGCTTATCAAGGACGATTTTTCTTCTATCAATAGCAATGCCCTGTTTTTTAAGCTGTAAAGCAATATCCATAGTCGTAACAGAACCAAACAGTTTATCCTCCTCACCCACCTTCTGTGAAAAGGAAATTACCATTTCTTCTATGGCCTGCTTTACCTTTTCTGCCTGATCCTTGGCCTTCAGCCTTCTGACCTCGATTTTCTTCTTCATCGTTTCAAGGAGTTTTATGTTCTGTGGGATGGCTTCAAGGGCAATATCTTTAGGGATCAGATAATTACGCGCATACCCATTGGCCACATTCACAATATCCCCTTCAAGGCCCAATTCGTCAACATCCTGTCGTAAAATAATTTCCATGGATATTTCCTCCGTCAATAAAATCAGCTATCCGTTTTCCTGTGAATTTTCCTGAAATCGATCCACTGGTCAAAAATTCCTCCAAGGATCAAAATCACCAAAAAAAGTTGTTGAACCATAATCAAAAAATAGACACCTATCCTGATCCACGACGGAACATGATATTTGCTAAAGAAAAACAAGACGATGGATAGCCCGTGAAAAAGATAGACAGCCATCATGACAATCATCGCATTGATGGCCAGTATTTTTATACTTTCTGATGCCAGAAATAAAGCAAACCCTGAAACAATCAAGCCCCAAATCAAGTTGTCAGGCGCCCGCCATCTATCCATGGCGATGAATTCAGGATATTCAAGGTTTCTTATTCTGAACAAAGGCTTGGCGATAACGACATTAAGCCAAACGGTAAATCCGGCACTGATAATCATAAGAGAGGGATAGATCCTGGAAATAATCTCCATAAAGGCCTTCACGTAAACCTGCAGCGCCATGGCATCTTCTTGAGGGACCCCCATCTCTTCATAAGCCTTAAGCGAGGCATTCAAGTGATCCCCGAGATAGCTGAGCATCATTTCAAACGGCCCCATATTTTTTGAAAGAGCAAGGAAAAAAAGAACCCCTGTGCCTATCACCAGCATGAACACAAGTGATAGAAAAATCGTCTGCCCGATGCTGAACCGCCTCCTCAAGAACTCCGACAGAGCAAGGCCTAACAGGCTGAACTCCACACAATATATGACAATTTGAGGCTTTCCAGCCAGATTTGCAACCAATCCAAGGATAAATACTGTAATGACCGCAACCTTAACACCCTGGTAAAGTCCCAGTTTGCTTGAATAATAAAGAAATGGTAGAGGGGTCAGCAGGCTGATAATGGGGCCAACAAAGGGAATCCAGACTGAAGCCAGCACAAAAAAAGCAACCAGACCCGTACACCCAAGCACGTCTGTAATTTTCATGATATCTTCAAATCTGTAAGACACAAAGGATCTAAGAGACTGAGTGTCAGGTTAATTATGAGTAGACCAAAATATCACAAAACATATTATACGGAGAAAGGCAATAAAGCCATATTTCTGGCCCTTTTTATAGCAAGAGCCAGAATCCGCTGGTGCTTGGCACAATTACCAGAAATCCTTGACGGTACTATTTTACCCCGTTCCGAGGTAAAATACCTGAGAGTCCTTGGATCCTTATAATCGATAACGATCTTGCTGTCTGCACAAAATCTACAAACTTTTCTTCTGTAATAAGTCCTCTTGAACCTGGTCCCTTTGTCTCCGGCCTCTTGCCTTTTGTTAGCATATTTATTAGGCGTTCTCTCTTCTCTCATCTTTTTCCTCTTGATCTACTGCTATTTTATCAACCTGTTCCGGGACCACTTCCTGTTTAATTTCGCCCTCTTTATCATCTTCTGTCTTACTAACCCCTGCCTCAGGTTCCTCTGCCGCAGGCTTAAGCGACTCAGGATCAACATCGTTACTCAGCTTTATAGTCTGATATTTGAGGACCCGGTCATCGAGTGTCAAATCCCTGGTAAGTTCAGCAGAGATCTCGGCTGTACCACAATACTGCAAGAGTACATAAAAGCCTTTATCAAATTTCTTCACCTCATAAGCCAGGGTTTTCTTACCCCACTCATCAACTTTGATAATAGACCCCTTATTCTTCTCAACAAGATTGTTAAACTTGGTTACCACATCCCCATAATCTTCATCAGATAAATCAGGATTGATTAAATAAAGCGTTTCATAGTACCTCATAAGCATTTCTTTCCTTTCGGACTCCCTCTATTCAAGAGTGATTATTGGCCCCCTAAGATCCCTCGGCAAATACGCTGGACAAATTTGTCTTAAACCGATCCGTCTCAAGAGACAAGGAATAAACTTAAACACGTACTTTAAACATTTAAACATTTTATTGTCAAGAAATTTTCTAAAGCCCCGGCGATTCCAATTATGGCTTGCACCTGGACAGAGGACAGAGGGATCTCTTTTAAATTGCCGCTTCTAATTGTCTGTTTACATACGCCATTGCAAGGCCCTGAATCCTTACCCGTTTTGTCCTTGACCGTTCGCCAGAAATGATATTGACATCTCTCTTAGGCAGGCCAAGTGTCTTGGCAAGAAATTTTATCAACGCTCTGTTGGCCTGTCCATCAACAGGTGCAGATGTCAATTTTATCCTGTAAGCACCCTCTTCTTTGCCCACGATCTGATTTTTAGATGATCTCGGCAATACCTTGACTCGGATATCAGTCCCGCTCTCCTGTTCCTTTTCCATGGTTCAGGCACCTCTAAAGGTTCTTGATCCCCTGATTATCCCAACCCTTTCCGTTACATCAGACCACGCGCTAAATCTACCAAGCTCTGAACCAGGAAAGACTGGATAAAGATAATGGCCAGGATCACGAGAATCGGTGAGAAATCCATGCCGCCTAAGCCTGGAAGCCTGCGTCTTATCGGATAAAGCACCGGCTCTGTTGCCGAGATCAAAAACCGAACAATAGGATTGTATGGATCAGGATTGACCCAGGAAATAACGGCCCTGGCTATAACAATCCACATATAAAGACTCAATCCGATGTTAAGGACTTTGGCCAAAGCGACCAAAAAATTTCCCATAACCACCATAGGATCTCCTGTATTTTATCTTCACGATTCCGTCAACCACCCAATGCGGTCTGCGAATACATATTCCCGGAAAAACTATTAGAACTCAAAGGCCGTTAGGATTCCGTGGCATTTACATGCCGTGCCCAAGAGCCATCTCACCTTTTCATGTCTCCTGAGATTTTGTGCTGCCTTCGCGAGATCAGCAGCCTTATATCCGCCAAGTCCAGGCGCCAGTTGATAACTCCTGATCACATGAGTTTGAAAGCCCGACACATCCAGACGTTCCAGAAGATCATACAAAGGCGTGTCGCGTCTTTCTCCCGTAACGGAACAATATTCCGGCTCCGAGCAATCATCCGGACAGACAAAATCCGCATAGCTCACCAAGAGCGACCCCTCACTCCCAGGCCATGTGTGGGGTAAAGTAACCTTTATCTCTTCCGGAACAAGAAGCTGTTTGACATCACCCTCTCCGTCAAGACAGGCTTTGAGCCACTCAAAGGCAAGATGCAAGGGGACCGCTGGGACAATAGTGTTCATTGGATCCATGAGATCAAGATTTCTTACCAAAAAATCAATCCCGTCACATTTAATGACCTTGACCTGCAGGCAGTCCAGTTCTGAAAGACGCTTTGGGTCCAAATCCACAACAAAAACCGGCACGTCAGACTCCCGGCTCAGTAAGCGCGCGGCCCGGTTTCCAAAATGACCCGCTCCTATGATGAAAACCGCATTAGGCGCTATTTCCTCTTGGATGCAACAACTCATACTAAAGGCTCACTCAAAATAACTTCACATTTTCACATCACAGCTTCAGGCCATCTTCGGCTGCTGCTCAATCGTGACGTCCTCGAAATAGTCCACTACACCTGTGGCTTAACTCAATCGCAGCAACCAGATCTGACCTGAATCTGAGCGTCAATTCTGCGAACTTATTTTGAGTGAACCCTAATGGAACCCTTATTCTACCAGTACGCTGTCCGTAAAGAATCCACACCGAGAGGCCGTGGCCTTAATTTTCCCCCTCGAAGGGGGCTTGGTCCTGCGTGCATTCACAAAGTGCCTAAAATGTATGGGAATATCCACTTGACTCAAGTACCCCCTATACAGCATCAGCATGGAAAAGCTTCGACACACCACTTTAAACAGCTGATATTACTCGTAGAGTAGCATCAGGAGAAAAGCAGCCAACTGAAGTATGGCCTTTAGCTTATTGGATTTATCCGATATTGCCATTCTTGCGAAAGCCGCATATCCATAGAAAAGATGAATAAGCACCCAGAATTTCAGACATCTTTATTTGATCTAAAAACCGAGTCTGTTTTTTGACCACGATTCTCATTATAATTGCTATTGGCGCTAAATTGAGGAATTACGAATCTAAGCCCCGGTTCAATAAATACAGAAGCAGATTTAACGGGGTAAAGATTGAGGGATTAAGATAAGGAAATGATTCGTATTTCAATTCCTAAATTCCTGACTCCCTGAATTTTACGAGTATCCAATTTTCATACAAACCGCCAAAACTAAAACTATAGCAGCCACTTAACCTGTAAACTTCTCAACCGCTGAACGAGGTCTGTATTTAGTCATTTTAGATCATTTTAGGCATTTCCAAGTTTAGGCACTTCGGTAAATTGGGTATGTCATAGCAGGCCGTAAGCCGGGTCCTGTCTCCCGGAGCAGTCACCTGCTCTCGGGCCAATGACCATTCATCTAT
>Ga0208905_1001391_pt1 | contig 12229 bp, 9 predicted proteins | sample AntAceMetag02UKS_FD_184776 | JGI IMG/M metagenome (GOLD analysis project Ga0208905, IMG submission 184776) | Saline lake microbial communities from Ace Lake, Antarctica - Antarctic Ace Lake Metagenome 02UKS (SPAdes) (version 2) | ecosystem: Environmental > Aquatic > Non-marine Saline and Alkaline...
GATGACCGATTCACGGTAGTGCACATGATCAGAGTACAAGTCTCCATCTAATACGCGGGTGAATCCATTCAAGTCAATTTGGTCAATACCTGCAGCAGTCATAATTCTGGAAGCGGCTGCATTATAGTCATTTACATCGGCATCAAAACGTAAAAATTTATCTTGAGACTTGTTATGACGATTATCTTCGACCGGTGTGGTGGTAATCCATATAAATCTGTCAACTAGTGGTAGTATCAGAGCTAAAATCTGTCGCAAGTTTGCAATATAACACTTGAGTGTGACTTGTCTTTTTCCTGTCTGATGGTCAATCTTAATGTCGTGCAACCCGCAGTTAAATAACAGCACTTTGCCTTTCAGGGCAGCCCGTTGGATTGTTAGGTATTCAAGAGCCATACGGCTGTCACCGCCATTACAATGGTCAGGTTCATCAACAACAGGTACCACTGGTAGGTCCCCCTTACGCATGATTTCTGCCCACCCTTGCAAATATTGCCGCAAGAAAAGTGTATAGTACATTGAGATGCTGTCACCTAAGATAAAAATCGCGTGTTGTGTCATAAACAGGACCTCCTTTTAGTCATCGTACAAACTGCAACGCACAAAGTGGTCGGGTTCGACTTCTATTAGTGGAATATCGATAAATTTAGTGCAGTTTTCGCTACCCGGAGCAGAACAGCGCGGTGCAAACGCGCATCCTTTCGGAATAGCAAATGGGTCTGGCACATTACCAACGATTGGCACCAATCGTTTTTTCACATCACTGCCTATTTTGGGAATCGAGTGCATCAACCCAACAGTGTAAGGATGCAGTGGGCGTTGGAATAGGGTGACAGATTTACCAAACTCGATCACCTTACCCATATACATCACTGCGATTCGGTCTGCCATCTCGGCGATTACCCCTAAGTTATGGGTAATCATCAAAATAGCAGTGTGATACTGGGTTTGCAAGTCTTTCATTAGATCCAAAATTTGTGCCTGGATAGTTACATCGAGTGCCGTAGTTGGTTCATCGGCGATTAAAAGTGATGGATTACAGGAGAGTGCCATGGCAATCATCACGCGTTGACGCTGCCCGCCTGACATCTTGTGCGGGTAGGTGTCAACTATTTTTTCCGCCATACCTAAACCAACCGAGGTTAGCATTTCGATTGTTTTTTCGCGCGCCTGCTTTTTAGTTATACCCTGATGTAGTTCGAATACCTCGCCGATTTGGTCGCCGATCGTATGAACTGGTGAAAGCGAAGTCATTGGTTCCTGGAAAATCATCGCAATCTCATTACCACGAATATCATAGAGTAAATCACTCTGTGGGTCAAGTTTCGCAAGATCAATTTGCTCACCTTTTCGGCTCTTGAACATTATCTTCCCATTGACAATTTTACTGTTCTTAGATAACAGCCTTAAAATCGAAAGGGCAGTAACACTCTTACCACATCCCGATTCGCCGACCAGCCCAAGAGTTTCGTTAGGTTTAATCTCAAATGAAACACCATTGACCGCCCGTACTACCCCGTCAAGGGTATTAAAATAGGTTTTTAAATCTTTAACCTGGAGCAAATAATTATTGTTTTCCATAATCTATACCCCTTGTTTATATTGTATAAGGATCCAAAGCATCACGCAAGCCGTCCCCCATGAAGTTAAAGGAAAGAATTGACACAGCGACAAAAATACCCGGAGTCAACAGCCAGGGATATAATACCAGCGTTTGAATATTTTGCGCTTCTTTTAATAAGACGCCCCAGCTAGTTATAGGCGGGCGCAAACCCAAACCTAAAAAGCTCATCGAGGACTCCGCCAGAATCATAGCAGGCATCGAAAGAGTGCTAATGACAATAATGTTACTAAAGGTCGCCGGAATCAGATGGTGAATAATGATCCACCAATTGCTGGCGCCGGTCAGGCGGGCTGCCATGACAAAATCTTCCTCACGAGTAGCAAGTACTTTACCACGCAGTTGACGTGCTAACCATGTCCAGGCGACTAGAGAAAGGATGACAGTGATGGCGAAATATACTTTGCCGACAGACCAATTAGATGGTAACGCAGCGGTCAACGCCATCCACAGCGGAATCACCGGGAAGGAACGAACGACCTCTATCACACGCTGGATTAAATTATCCACCCAACCACCAAAATAACCCGATGCCACCCCCAAAATTGAACCTAAAATCAAGCTCAATAACACACCGATTAATCCGATTGTCAGCGAAATCTGGCTGCCATATACTATGCGCGAGAATAAATCTCGTCCCTGACTATCGGTGCCGAAAATGGAAATAATTCCTTCATCCACACCGTATAAATGCATCTTAGACGGAATTAACTTGAATAATTTATAGTGTTCACCTTTAACAAAATAGCGTATCGGGGTGATTTTGGAAGTGTCTTCCTTATAGATCTTTTTCAACGTTACTGGATCACGCGAGCCAGAGATACTGTAAACAAAGAGCCCAAACTTGCCCTCATGAAAGAAATGTACCTTTTGAGGAGGCATTAATAAATACTTAACATTACGAGTTTCTAAATTATAGGGGGCAATAAAATCGCCAAACAATACAACCAAGTAAAAGAGAAAAACCACTATCACGCCAATAATAGCTACTTTATTACATCTAAATTTACGCCAGGCTAAGCCCCACTGTGTAACAGCGTAATGGGCTTCTTCTGCAGCCAACATTTCTTCTTCTGCCAAGTTACCTTTTTTTTGCATATTTTGCTCATATATAGAACGCAGCATGTTAGATTTTTCTTGTAAATCGTTTCGCTCTTTCATTAGTAACGTATCCTTGGATCAATAAGTAATAGAGTAATATCTGCCAGGAGATTACCAATCAATAACATAATAGCCATGACCATTAACAGCCCGCCTGCTAGATACATATCTTGCGTAGTGAGAGCGCGTAAAAACAGCGGTCCGACCGTCGGAATAGACATAACCACACCAATAATAATTGAACTGGAAATCAATTTTGGAATCTGCATGCCCAAAACGCTAATCATCGGGTTTATTGCCACCCGCACAGCATATTTGGTTTGGACAATTTTTTCTTTTAAGCCTTTAGCACGAGCAGTAGTGATGAATTGCTGCTGTAACACATCGAGCATACTACTGCGCATAATTCGGATCAGTTCAGCCGTGCCTGCCACAGCCAAAATGAGTACCGGAGCCCACAAGTGGTTTAATAAATCAAGAATTTTAGCAATATTCCAAGGCGAATATTCCAAGTCCAGGCTACTATACAAACCTGTTGGAGAACCGCCAAAATATAATGAAATAACAACTATATAAATGAGAGCAAGTAAAAAATCTGGAATAGACAAGCCAACAAAGCCCAGAAAAGTGAATATATTATCAGCAAGAGAATATTGGTGGTTTGCCGAATAAATTGCAATTGGAAGGGAAACCACCCACATTAAAATAAGCGCTAATCCTGATATCAAAATAGTAAATCCAACCCGTCCGGCAATTAAACTTTTAACGGGGGCGTTCCATTCCATAGAATAACCAAAATCACCTCTCGGAAAACCAGATATCCAGCGCCAATACTGGACAACTATCGGTTTGTCCATACCGTAACGGTGACGTAAAGCCTCAAGTGTTTTAGCATCCTGCCCACCGCCAGATGCTGCGATATCAGCCTGTAGAGAGGTCATAAAATCACCTGGCGGAAGTTGAATAATTATAAAACTAATGACAGAGATAAAAATTAGTGTGGGAATCATTCCTAAAACGCGTCTCATTATATAATTTAACAAAGTATACCCCCTTGAGTAGATAATTCTTGCAGGGCTCACGGAGTGCGAGAGCCCTGCTTTTTTAAAACTTGCTCGAAATAATAAAACTAATTGTCAAAGTAAAAATGACATGGTTCGAGCGTGCCTGGAGCCATATAGATCCAGTCGGTTGTAAAGTTTTTGGGTATATTCTTGAAATTATTTTTCACAACAACTACATTCGGAAGCAGACCTACGGTACCGATATCGTTTACATTTTCAGCTGACCATTTAACCAATTCTTTCGCAATAGAAAGTTGTTCAGCAGGATCAACAGAGACTTTGAATTTATCATACATGTCCATTGCGACTTTAATTTCAGCTGGGGGTTCTTCACCTAATTTGCCCCCAGATTTGTACCAAATGCCATAAGCAGGAGCTGCCCAAGATCGTTCGTCGAACGGAAAAACCCAAATTGGGTCAACCATCGGATCAATCGCTCGGGATTCCGTCCAAATGGCAACTTGAACCTTATTGGATGTAGCACGCGGCCAGTAGATAGCACGATTCATCAGTTTAAGATTAGTCTTGATACCAACGGCATTCCAGTAGGAGACAACCAATTGCACTTCATCTGTGGAAGCCTTATCCCAATCCATACCTTCGATAGTGATTTCCAATGGGCTGCCATCTTTACAGGTGCGGAACCCGTCAGCCCCCTTTGCAAGACCGATTTCATCAAGCAGCGCTTCAGCTTGTTCTACATCGTAGGAGGCATACAGTTTCTCTAACTCTTGCTGGTAATATGGTGAATCAGGCACTACTGTAAAGGCTCGCGGTGTACCCAAACCAAGGTAAGAAACTTCTTGAATTTCCTCGCGGTTAATTGCAAGAGACATCGCCTTGCGAAATTTCACATTTTGAAAAATTTCGCGTAGACCTAGGTCGTCAATAGATTGATTAAAGTAGTAAACTATTTTTGAAGGAACAGCATCTAACCATGTTAAGATGTGGTAATCACCTTTAATTTCGTTCTCTTTAAAGACAGGATAATTCGAAAGGCTCATGCGGCGGAATTGGAAGTCAATATTACCATTGATGGCTTCAAGGTTCAGCGCTTGTACATCTTCGAAGAGAGTAAGTGAAATTTTATCAATATATGGAAGCTGCTGACCTTCGGGGTCAACTTTCCAATAGTAGGGGTTACGGGTCGCAACAAGGTGGGTAGCGGCAGGGCTCCACTCAGTAATCTGCCAGGCAGTCATCACTGGACGCTCAGTATTAAAGTCAAATGACTTTTCCTCGAAGATAGTGTAGTCCGTTAGTTCTTTGTTATATTTCGGGTGGAATTGCTCAAGATAATGGCGCGGGGCAAAGAAGCCAAAGCGTTCGAAACCCAAAGGCCATTGGCAGCCATGGAATGCCAAGCCAACACGTTCCGCCAAACCGTTCGGAGCATCGAATTTCAATTTAACGGTCGCGTTATCAATCACTTCTAGGTCCATCGGTTTGCCGTTAATAACCCATTCAGTGTGGGGTCCGGCAGGGGTGATGTCGGGGTTACTTTCGATATCATTCCACCAGAAAGTGATGTCGGCAGTAGTGAAAGGCTCGCCATCAGACCACTTCAAACCCTTGCGTAAATAGATTGTCAACTCTTTACCATCAACTGACCATTCCCATCTTTCTGCAAGACCAGGTTGAATCTCATCTTTTGGATTGATTGGCCAACGCAAAATTGGATCGTAAACCTGACGTCCATAAGCATGAAAATCTTTGATGCCAGTAAAAGCACGCCGCCATGTACCACCATATTTACCGATGCTTTCTACCGGCTGGACAACCAATGGATTTTCGGGAAGCCGATCCCCAACTTTAGGAAGTGTCCCAGCTTCGACCATCAGTTTCAGTTCAGGCGCCTCAGTGTATTTTTCAGCAGCCATAGTGCTTATCGAAAAAATCATAGTTAAGACCACTAAAACCATTAAAGAAACTAAAATTATTCCCTGTACTTTATATTTTCTATTTTTCATTTTAAATAATACTCCTTTAAACATTTTTTAAAATACATTATCCCTAAAAACCTTACTTATAAAATAAATTATTTCTTTTGATCACCTCCTTCATACTTTTATGAAAACAATACTATTCTAGTTTAAATCATTCTACCCTATATTCGTTTAGGAGATATTACTGATTAATATTTACTAATTTATTTTCTAATAGTTAATAATTATTTATAAAGTGTATTATCTTTATTTATTTTTTAGTTAATCTTTTAACGGTTTCTAAAAATGCAATGATATTTTTTGTTGGAACACCAGGAGGCATCCCTCCACCACAAGAAAGAATGATTTTCGATTTATCTTGAACCATACCAAGGGTCTGTTTAACACTTTCTGCCACTATTTGTGGTGTTCCCTCTGCCATGACTTCTCGTGGTGGTATATTCCCAAGAAGTACAATCTCATTTCTAGTGGCTTCTTTCATTTCCTGAAGCGAATGTTGAAAGCTAAAATTATACAGATTAATTCCAATCTCTTTTAAATAGGGAACCGAAACCATTCCTGGCGTATCATTATGAAAAAACTTTACCGAAACACCCAGGGAATGAAAGATCTTTGTAAGAAAAGGAAGAGCAAATGTACAAAAATCGCTTTCCCCTAGAAAACCCACCATATCATCTAACAAAAATATTCCATCGATTGAGGAAAACGTCTTTTTCTGAAACCAAAGCCATTCTATAATAAAATTGGTGATACGTTTAAGAAGGAGTTTTATTTCTTTTGGTTGAATTTTTAGTGCTATCAGAAAATCTGTGCTTCCCATAAGAAAAGAAGCGATATTAAGCGGACCTCGGGAAACGGCAAAACGAATCTTGTGCCCTTCTTCCTCAATACGCTTTTGAAATTGAATAGGTCTTTTAATTATAAAGGGGAGTAAACCATCTTTATGCACATCAGGATGAGGAAGAATAGACACATCGCCGATATCTTGGAGAACTTTTTCGGCAAAGGGAAATTCATTTTCGCCCCAAATACATCGGGAGCCAAAAGAAGAAGGCTCTGAACACATTCCATACTCTGACCAAAAACCAGGGAAAAAAAGTACTTCTGGAAAAGTCTTAATAACTTTTACATTTGCCAAAAACCAAAGCTCAGGATTTGAAAAATAATCAAAAATGCTTATTCCTGCCCAGTTAGGAATCCAGGGACTGTCAATTATAAAACCAACAGGAATAGGTTTAATATTTTCACCCTTGATTATAGCAAGTAAAATTTGCCACTGCTTATCTGTCATATGAAATTTCTCCTTCAATGGAATTTTAGGCTAAATAGTTACCCCTATCTTTACAAGCGTGCTACTTTCAAAACTCAAGCTTTACTTGTCCTGCTTTTTCCTTTTCTTGTAGTTTTACGCATCTTCGGATCACTTCTTTGTTTATCCCTACCGTAGATAGAAAATAACCTTTTCCCTAAATGCCCTTTCTGTCCCAATATACCTTTTCCAAGAAAGCAAACTTCCTGTTTAGGGATCTACCGGTATTCTTTTTGATGGTTTCTACTTCTTTACTTACTGCTTATTTTGGTGAAATTACCATATATAAATGAACATGATCATTCTTTATCTCTTTTTTATATTCCTAATAAGAATCAGGATGATATTTTTTTATTTCCTAAAGTTTTATTTTCGGATAATTTTTTACTTCTGTCATCAAAACCTTTCTTCGTTATCTGTTTATCCAAGTAATATCATATTTTTGTTTTAATGAGTCAACTTTTTTAAATTCATACTTTTATTACGTAGGCCAAGAAAGAGAAGAAATAACAAACTACTTTCATCTTTATTTTTGCGAGTAGGAAAATTTCCATTAAATTAAGAAAGAGGAGAATTTAATTTTTTGAACTAATCTAAGATTTTTTATTTTAGTGTACAATGCCTCGTATCTTTTTATAAAAAATAAATTGTTTGTTCATTAAACATTTAAATTATATAATCATTCTTATAAAATGTCAAAAAAATATTTTAATATTTTAATATTTCCTCTAACTACCCCATTAAAATTTACACTAACTTTAATATTGTTATTTTAACATTATTTATTAAAAGCGTATTACTTAGAAAAAATCTCAAAAGATATACCGATTAACTACCAGAACTACAGTTACATAAAATATTTTTTAAAAGACATATGGAGTTAAATTTGCTGCTTAAATTAAATATGTTGCATTAAATAGTTATTTTTGGAAGATAATCATATTGTTTCTAATAATAAATCCATTAGACAAATCTTTTCCTATATTCATCTATAGTTTCAATCATAGTAAGAATATTTTTGTCAGGAACATCCCACCCCATATTAATACAGCAAATCCCGGTTTTCTCCAGATTTCCTGATTGTTTAAGCATCTTATTTATATCCTCTTTCACCTCTCCCGGTTCTACTTTCCGTATCTTTGCCGGATCGTAACGTAGGTTTAAAAATGCTTTAGGTAGTTTTTCGCGGCAGATGGCAATATCAGATCCCCATCCCACATCAAAAAATGAAACACCGGGCACTTTAGCATAACTATCTGCATAAATATGCATGTTATTTCCACAGTGATGTATCCCGTAAGGCTGCAGAACCTTTGCTAATTTAATATCATATTCTAAAAGTATATCTCGATAAGTATTAGCGGAAATCATAACTACTGAACAATTCGAATGTAGATTAATTTCTGGATTAACAAATTTTACCGCTCTATTTACTGAAATAGATGATGTACCAGTTTCACTTTTAACATAATTAACAAAATTTTTAATCGTCTCTGTGATAGCATTAAAAATTCTCCTTGCTCGTTTCGGATTCTTTAACATATCGATAAAAATTTCATCTCCACGTATATCTAGGGCTACATTTAAAACTCCCTGCCAGTTTATATCACCTACAACATAACCAAATTTCTCTTTAAGTTGTTGAACCAACTTTTTTAATTCTTGAAATGTCTCGTTATTATTAAAATTCACAGGTTCAATCTTGTCGGCTTCCTCATCAGATATATTTTTCGATATAACCTGTGGTGAGGAATCTCTAGTATAATTTACCTCACAGCCAAACATCTCTGATATTATATATCCCGCTGCCAGATGAACTGCCCCAATACAGGGTCGGGATTCTATGTGAGCCTCCTTTTCTATATTATATTTACCGAAACGTTCATTAAGTATTTTACGCATCCTTAAATCAGCTTCTACCCGAGTATCCGGGTCATAGAAAAAGTCTCTTTCAAAACTCAAGCCATAGTTTTTATACCACCACTCGGGGTGAAAAACAAAAGTAACGGGCAATAAATTCTTTGATTGTTTACTATTCACTATCAAAATCTTTCCTCCTTTCTAAAAAAGATAACAATTATTTTTAATAGCTCCCTTCCCTTTTAGCAACCTCTATAATCATTTTTACATTTTCTAAAGGAGTACCCTTTTCCAAAAAATCGGATGCTGCAAATATATACCTTCCTCCTGGTTTCCCAATGTGTATTAGTTCGGAAACCTTTTGTTCAATTTCTTCTAAACTGGCTGTTTTAATAAAATTGACCTGATCCAGATTTCCCGAAATAGTTATTTTGTTACCTATCAATTCCTTGGCTTCCCTTAAATCATTATCCCCCTGAGGTGATCCTGCAACTGTCTCCCACATATCAAGACCCATTTTTACATAACTTTTCTGCAAAACCCTAGCCTTGCCGCAGTTATGATATAAAGTAAACTTACCTGCATCATGAATAGTTTTTACCAATTGTTTTTCATAAGGAAGAATATATTTATTGAAGAAGTCTGGACCGACCACTCCGGAATTGGCTATATTCCCCTGAATTCCAATACATTCAAAACTCGTATCTGCTAAAGCTTCACTGCTTTTCATAATTAATTCCGCCATCTTATCCATATAGGCTCGATAGAAATCTTGATTAATGTAAGCATCCATTAATATATTTTGAATATTTCTATAGGTTGCAGCCTGATTAAATACTCCCCCCCAACCCCAGGGAGCAGCGATACCTAAATTACCAATTAATTCCTTTGAAAAGTTTGCCCTCTCCTTCATCTCGGAAATAGTACTCGAATCAAGTTCGGGTACATACTTTTGGAAGATCTCAAAATCTCTTTCATCTTCAATCAAATATTTAACTGTTGAAAAATGAATTCCGGATAGTGTTCTTTCGTCATAAGGACCTGCTTCAACCTGTTTTAGTGTCCCATCTGGAGTAGTTATATCTATAGCCCGATAGAGTATACCCTCGTCTCTTTTAATTTTCTCACCAATTTCCCAATTTTTAAAACTTTTTTTCATAAAATAGGGAGTTTCAAATTTTCTATCTCTGGTAATTAAATCAAACCCTAAAATCCGAGCACACTCTACTGCATCTGTAACCCTATCGATCACTTTTTTATTTGGGAAAAACCAACTAAGGTACTCCTCCTGAACAAATAAGCCTACAGGGACCCTATCAGGTATATCTCCTCTTAATACGGATAATATCCTTTCTCTACCTGTCATTTCTCCTCTTCTCCTTTTTCCCTTATCTAATATATTAAACAGTTTTATATATTTTTATTCCTCTGAATTTACAGCACTATTTTCAAATTTCCCGGCAACTAATTACAACAGATTTCATGAATCCGTTTATAAACTTCCTCCTGTTCAGCTGGGCTCTTGCAATAAGTCACAACTATTAACTTGATACCAGGTTTCCAGAGTTTCTTTACTATTTCCGTTATAGTCTGGATATCCCCCACTATTCTGGCATTTACAATTATTCCAGTATTTACAAACTGTTCGGCAAAGGGTTCAACTACATTAGGATCAGGGTCTGTTTCTTCTGAAAAAGCACCATCTACCATAACAAGGTTACTTATTTTTTTAATTACAGAAATTTTTTTAGACCAATTACCACAGGAATGAAAAACATAACCTCCAAACTCTAAACCTATTTTCTCCCTAAAAGGAATTTCAAATCTTTCATAAAAGTCATTCGATACCATTACAGTATTATCATCACTCATGCCAATCCCCTTGAAATACCGACTGCTAGCAAAACCATGTCCAGGATAAACTAAAGCATCACCAATCAATTCCTGCTGTTTTTTTGTAAAATTTAATAATAAATCAACTATAATGGAAAGCAATTTTGTATACTTCTCTGGATTATCGTACATCTCAAGAAATAATTTATCAATTGGTAAAAGAAGTGAGGCGATATCCAAAGGTGATTGTATATCGGCAAAAGAAAGTGGGATTTTCCCTTCTGTCTTTTCTAAAAAATATTCAATCATATCTAAGGTATGTTTTCCAATTTCTGTTTTTTCTACGGGAAGATATTGATAATTTAGTACTTCTTCTATACTATTAAAAGAAGGATTAACAACAGGTGCTTGTCCTTCATACCAGATATAATCAACTCCAAAGGCGCTGGTGATTGTTCCAATACCATACCAAGGTTCGAGGAAATTTGGGATATCAGCTTTATATTTCATACTTTCATTCAGTGCACCAAGCTGCAATTCAAGAGAGGTTTTCATATCTTTACAGGCCGAAGCAAAAACCCGGGGAGCTCTAAACCTGCGGTAGACAGCTACACCTTTCTTCTTATTCCAGAAATCTTTACACCTTTTACTTAAAAAAGATTCATAATCATGATATTTCTCAAAATCAAAATCTTTAATAGGGATAGGCTTAACATTTGTTCCCTGGGAATCATTAATTTTGTAATTAAAATTTCCTTTTGACACTATAAACTCCTCCTATTTTAAATAAACTTTTTATCTATGAGCTTAAGAAACTACACATCTCTGGATCTAACCCTTTACTTCCTTTTCCGTAATACCTTTAATAAAGAACTTTTTTATTAGAAGCAAAACAATAAAAATAGGTATTAAGGCAGTGACAATGGTAGTTGATAATTTTTTATATAATCTTATCTTTGTCTTGTTGACAATTAGCAGGATATTCAATCCTTGCTTCGACTTTACCTAATAGATCAGTAATAGCAACTGTAGTGTGAAGAGTCTCTAAATCAACTCCCATCGAGTAATAAGCTTTGGTAATTCAACTCAAGTAAAATAGCTCTCCGTCCCAGCCCCGAGGAAGATAATCCAATTTCTTTTATTAATTCTTTTTTAATTAACTACTCAACGATGTTGGAAACGGTGGAACGCATAAGTTTAGTTATTTTGGAAATATCTGCACGAGAAATAGGACCTTTTTCTTTGATCAAATTTAAAATAAGGGAACGATTTATTTTTTGAACTAATCTAAGATTTCCTTTTTTAGTGTACAATACCTTATATCCTTTTTATAAATAAATCATTGTTTGTTCATTAAACATCCTATTAGATTTTATAATCATCTCTAAAAAATGTCAAATAAAGTTTCATGCTATACAAGGGTCAAAATACCTAGAATGGTTATCTCTTTTAATCTTGAAAAATCTTTGCCTTTATCACTCTTTTAGCTTAAATA
>Ga0208905_1001394_pt1 | contig 12212 bp, 12 predicted proteins | sample AntAceMetag02UKS_FD_184776 | JGI IMG/M metagenome (GOLD analysis project Ga0208905, IMG submission 184776) | Saline lake microbial communities from Ace Lake, Antarctica - Antarctic Ace Lake Metagenome 02UKS (SPAdes) (version 2) | ecosystem: Environmental > Aquatic > Non-marine Saline and...
ACCGTTGAAAAACCTTTTTGTTGCTGATGTCTTCATTTCAGGTGTGATTGGTGGGAAAGTCATTGCTTTACGCCAAGATTTGTAAGAAGGCTGTTGTCTGATCAGGATTTTGTAGATGTTGAGGTTTATAATGCGGGTCTTTCCGGGGAAAGTCTAATTAAGTTCTCTCCTGTTTTCAGTTTTGTTGCGAGAGTACTTGAAGCAGCGGGGAAATTAACAGATTTGGTTTCCGGCGGAAGAGTTCTCTGGGGGCCTTTACTTGAGGTGATTGCAAGAAAAAAGTAGAAGATTTCATGCCCTTGGCACGTCATTCTGTTATTTCTATCAATTACTTATAGTCTGTTGACAATAGGGTCTTCATTGTAATAAAAATAAAATATGAGTAGCGTCAAATCAATAGTAAAATCTCAAAGTTTACTGCCGGCCCATTTTAGCGCCTATTTATCAACCATAAGTGTGTCTTTGTCATCTATAGATAAGGATGTTGCATTTCTTGCCGGGGAAAGATGGAAAGTTTATAGAAAGTCTGGTGGAAAAAGAAAACGAATCATTACATATTTTCTTATTGGAGCGCACGCTATGATTAAGGCAGAGCGTTTTTTTACACGCGACAGGGGTTTCTACAAATCTTACTTTTCTGAGCTTAAAATACTTTCCCTGTAATCGGTCAGTCTGATCTGGTTGGACATTCCATTTGAACTGCAATAGCGAGCGCATACCCCATGGCTTGTTGAAGCTGAAGCGAAGATTCCGCTTATATGGGGCCGCGGGCTCAGCAAGTATTATCATAAATAGACTGATTGGGATGCTGAGGATAATGAGGGTTAACTCTTGAACATTTTATTTGTTTCCGATGTTTCGATTGTTGAGGTGATTGGCGGAGCAGAGAGGGTTCTGTTTGAGCAGAGCACTTTACTACAGAAGAGGGGACATGCTGTTCATGTCCTGACTCGTAAATTGCCGGAACATAAATCAGATTATCAGATTATTAATGGAGTTACCGAATGGAGATATGAGGTTAATCAAAGCAACTGTTTTTCTTATATCAAGTCAACTTTATTGAACTCCAAAAAACTTTTTGAATCGCTTCAAAATCAATATTCCTTTGGCTGTATAAATTTACATCAGCCCTTTTCTGCCCTCGGGGTAATCCAATCCCGCTTCGGCAGAGACATCAAAAAGATTTATACCTGCCATTCATTTTCCTTTGAGGAATTTCGGTCGAGAAATCCAAGGCCAAAAAATATTATAGGAAGGATTCTATATTTTATCAATGTTCAGATGCGAAAATTTATAGAAAAAAAGGTTATCAATAAGTCAGATAAAATTATTGTTCTCAGCCGGTTTACCAAAGAGCAATTACAGCATGTTTATAAAATTCCTGCTGAAAAGATCACAATTATTCCCGGAGGAGTTGATCTTGAGCGATTTTATCCTACCACCGATAGAGCAAAAATAAGGCAACTATTAAATATTCCTCAAGAGAAAATGATATTATTTACAGTGAGGAATCTTGTATCCAGGATGGGATTGGAAAATTTAATATATGCCGTCAAGGAAGTGGTTAAAGCTGTTCCTGACGTTTATTTTGTTTTGGGTGGAGATGGGCCTCTAAAAGATGGCCTTATTTCATTGACTAAAGAACTGGGAATAGAAAATCATGTAAAATTTGTTGGCTTTATCCATGAAGCAGAACTCCCTGATTATTATCGCATGGCCGATATTTTCATTCTTCCTACAATCGAATTAGAGGGTTTTGGATTGATTACTCTCGAAGCTTTGGCATCAGGTGTTCCTGTTCTGGGAACGCCGGTAGGCGGAACCGTTGAAATTCTGAGTCAGTTTGATTCAAAAAATTTGTTTAAAAATACAAGTTCTGAAGCAATGGCGGAATTAATCATTAAAACCTGTCAAGAATTTAAAGATAAGCCCGAACTCCGGGAGGATGTTTCTTCTCAATGCAGATTGTTTGTGGAGGAGAATTATTCATGGGAAAAAAATGTTGATTCGCTGGAAAAATTAATTATGAGAATTGCGGCATGATAAGAATTATAAAAGAAATACCGGTTTTGCTGTATCATAATATTGGCAATTATCCGGCGGATGCTATGGAGGATGGCCTTTTGCCTGAAACTTTCAGGCAGCAGATGAGCTTTCTTTTAGAAAATGGTTATAATATTGTGACGCTGAATCAATCCCTGGATCATCTTGCAGGACGTACCAAATTGCCTCAGAAATCTCTCTCACTTACCATTGATGGTGGCTATAGAGATGCTTATACAGATGTATTCCCTGTTTTAAAAAACCATAATTTTCATGCAACCTTTTTTATTATTCCGGAACATATCGGCAAGGAAAGAAAAATTAATGGGGTGTCCGTACCGTGTCTAAGCTGGAACGAGGTAAATGAAATAGCGGAAAGCGGCATGGATATAGGTTTGCTGGCTTATGAAGGCAGGGGGATTAAAGATCGGTATGATGAGGAATCTGTGCAACAAAGCATTTTCAATTCATTGAAAATAATTAAGGGAAATTATAACGGGCATGTTAGATTCTGTGCATTTCTGGAAGGGGTGTCGAAAAAACCGCTGTGGAATTTTCTGAAAGCCCGTGGATTTCAGGCGGTTTTCACGCAGTGTCCTATAAATCAACATTCTGGCCTGTCTGGTATTGGAAGAATACAAATTGATGACGATGACCACAATATTTTTCTAACCAAAATTTCTAAAGCATATCTCTTCTTCAAAGATAAACGGGTATGGAAATATCTTCGCAAGTATAAAGTTGACAGAGTAGCTCATAGAATATCAGAAGCCTTAAATCGGATTAAAGGGAAGGAGTAACCGTTTACAGTTTGCAGTTACCGGTTCACGGTTGATAAAGACAGAAAGTAGAAGAAATCATGGGATCTTCTTTTGAAGATTTAGGAGTTAATATATTTTCGGATTATCTCCCGATTAGTTGTAGTCAATTCTTGCTCGCCTCTGGCGAGAAGCTAAAACAAGTGGGTTATTTCTAATTAAGCGGGTGTAATCTCAGAGGGTACAAGGGGTCAAGGATTCAAGGATTCGAGTGACACGCAGTGAAGCGCTAACCCTCAGCGCTCAAGGAAGAAAGATATAGCAGAAGGATATGGAAGAAAGACAACCAGGGATTACATCAGGATGCTTTACATAAAAATAAGATATAGCAGAAAGCGAAAGAACATCAAAAGCGCTGATAAAGTTTTTAGAAAACAAACCCTTGAATCCTTGGACCCTCTTCTCCAACTAAATTGGAGAAGAGCCATATTTTCTAATTCAGATGCAAAAGAGTTAATTCAAAAATTGAAATCAATATCCAAAATTCTTCAGTCGTTGCATAGTTCATTGGGAAAAACTTTGAACTGTGAACCGGCAACTGTAAACGGTTATTAGCTATGTGTGGAATCTGCGGAAAAGTGAGAATAGATGGTCGGCCGGTCGAAGAGAATCTGTTGCGTAAGATGACCTCTATCCTTTCACATAGAGGACCGGATGACGATGGGGTGTATCTGAGCTCAAAGCAAAAAGCTCAAAGCTCAAAGGTGAATGTAGGTCTTGGGCACAGAAGACTCAGTATTATTGATTTATCAGCGGCGGGGCGGCAGCCGATGTCCAATGAGGATAAGACAGTCTGGATGGTGTTCAATGGGGAAATTTACAATTTCCCGTCTTTGAGAACAGAACTTGAAAAGAAAGGACATCGATTCAGTTCGCAGACGGATTGTGAGGTTGTTATACACCTTTATGAAGAGGAGGGGATCGAAGGGGTAAAGAGGCTTGCCGGTATGTTTGCCTTTGCCATATGGGATGAGAAATCCCAGGTGCTTTTTCTCTGCAGAGACCGTCTGGGTATAAAACCTCTTGTTTACTATTGGAACAACGGGACATTAATCTTTGCTTCAGAGATAAAAGGGATCATGCAGGACCCGGATGTACCAAAAGAAATGGACTGGGATGCCCTTGGTCTTTACCTGTCTACTAACTATATTCCGGCGCCTTATACTATATTTAAAAATGTAAAAAAACTCAGACCCGGGCATATTCTGATCTTCAGCACAGGGAAAATAGAGGAAAGAGAGTACTGGAACATAGATGGAAATGTTCAAATGGAAGCTGGCGGCAAAGAAGATTTTGCTGTTTTAAAGAATAAATTATTCGAAGTTATGGAAGACGCTGTCAGAATACGAATGATTGCGGATGTCCCTATGGGCGCATTTTTGAGCGGTGGTATTGATTCGAGCATTATTGTCGGGCTTATGGCGAGAAATTCCAGCCAACCGGTGAAAACCTATTCAATAGGTTATAAAGATATGTCCCTGTTTGATGAAACCGAATATGCCCGGGAAGTATCTGCCTTTAATAACACAGAACACCATGAATTCAGGCTTGGGGCAAAAGATATTCTTGATGCCATTCCTGAAGTATTGGAGTCGTTCGACGAGCCGTTTGCTGATTCTTCGGCGATTCCTACATTTGTTGTATCAAGAGAGACGGGCAATGATGTCAAGGTTGCTCTTTCCGGTGATGGGGGTGATGAACTTTTTGCCGGTTACAGGATGTATAAAGGAGAGGGGTGGAGTTCAAGATATCGAAAGATTCCTTCCTTTATACGTAAGGGGTTTATAGAGCCTGTTTTTTTATCTTTTCCTGAATCGCGGGACCAGAAACTGCCTGAACATATCAGAAGATTAAAGAAATTTTTAAGAGGGGCGGGAAAAGAAAGCCTCGAAGAGCGATTTTTTGCGTGGAACGAGATATTTTCCAGGGATTTAAGAAGAAGTATTCTTACGGGGACAGAGGAAGTTAACCACGATCTTGGAAAGAAAATATTGTCGGCAAGATTAAACGAGATAGATGCCGATGATATTAACAGAATGCTTTATGCAGACGTAAAGGAATCGCTTCCCGGGGATATGCTGAAAAAGGTTGACGCAATGAGCATGCTTAATTCTCTGGAAGTCAGGGTGCCGTTTCTGGATCACCGAGTCTGTGAAACGGCTTTTTCCCTCAAAGGCAGCTGGAAAATTAAAAAAGGGCAGGGGAAGTATATCCTGCTGGAGACCTTTAAGGATATTTTGCCTAAATCTTTGCATGATCGCCCTAAATGGGGATTTGAAATGCCGGTCAGCAAGTGGCTGAAGTCTGATTTGAGATATTTGATCGATGAATATCTATCGAGAGAAGTGGTTGTTAAGCAGGGCATTTTTGATTATGATGTTATTGAAAATTTGATCAACAATCTTATTTTAAATCGTTCTGATACATCCTGGCAGATCTGGAATTTGATAGTCTTTCAAGTCTGGTACTCCAATTATATGGAAGGTTAGTGGTGTTGAAAAGGATAAAAGTAATCCATATCATTACACGCCTGGACAAGGGCGGATCTGCTGAGAATACCCTTTTGACCGTTATGTGTCTTGGTAAAGAAGGCTATGATGTAGTTTTAGTTAAAGGGCTTTCCATTGAGTCAAACATGGCGGAAGATGAAGCCATGGCTGTAGAGAAGGATTTGGTTGAAGCAGAAAGAGAAGGCGTAAGAATTATTACGATTCCAGCCCTTGTAAGAAGGATTCACCCTTTTTACGATTTGAAGGCCTTTTTTGCTCTAATTAAAATACTAAGCCGTGAACGTCCGGATGTTGTTCATACACACACATCAAAGGCAGGTATTCTGGGACGGTGGGCGGCGTTTTTGACCTGGATTCCAGTAATTATACACACGCCGCACGGCCACGTTTTCTGGGGATACTCCGGCAGGCGCAAGACCTCGTTCTACATTATTCTTGAAAAAATAACGGCCTGCATTACAGATAAGATTATTGCGCTTACACAGCGGGAAAAAATAGACCATCTTCACCTCCATATTGCCCCCGTGGATAAGTTTTCAGTAGTGCATAGCGGAATAAATCTGGATAAGTTTTTCAGAATGTCTGTTGATTTTGCGGCAACTAAAAAAAGGCTTGGAATACCCGAAGACAATATTGTTGTCGGGACAGTCGGGCGGCTTACGCCGGTAAAGGGGCACAGGTACCTTATTGAGGCAGCAGGAAAAATTGTAAATGCCAGGCCGGATACAACTTTTGTTTTTCTTGGGGATGGTGAACTTTCAGATGAACTCAAAACTATGTCCATCAAGTTAGGCGTAGGAGAGAATGTAAAGTTTTTAGGTTGGCGGTCGGATGTGGCAGAGGTTATGTCGGTCTTTGACATCTTTGTTTTGCCTTCGCTTAATGAGGGGATGGGAAGAGTGCTTGTTGAAGTCATGGCGCTTGGCAAGCCGATCGTGGCAAGTAATGTGGGCGGAATTCCTGACCTTGTTGTTCATGGCAAAAACGGGTATCTGATTCCTGTTGGTGATGTTGAGAACTTGGCTGTAAGAATAAAAGAATTTCTTGATGATCCTGGAAAAAGGGAAAAAATGGGCAATGCAGGGAGAGGATATGCCGCCGGCTACAGTTCAGAAAAGATGTCGGAAAAGATTGATCGGTTATACCATGATTTGTTGCAGGAGAAGGACATAGCGATCTGATATGGGAAAAACCTTCAAAACAAAAAAATGTCTCCTTATGCTTTTGATTGTTGCATCATTGTTTTTGCCCGTTATTTCCCACGGGGGGGCATATCAGCAGGTTGCCGGTCTGATTGATTTCCGCAGTACGTTCAGTGACGGGGCTTATGATATAGAAACCCTTGTAAAAATGGCAAAGGACAGGGGCTTTGAGATTCTCGTTATCAATGACCACGACAGGGTTGTTATGGAATATGGTGTGCCACCTTTCAGGAATATACTCAGAAAAAGGATAGAGCTGTCTTCCATAAACAAGAATGGCGCAAAGGCCTATCTGGATTCAATCGGAGAGGTGCAAAAAAAGTACCCTAACATGGTCATCATTCCCGGTTCGGAGACTGCCGCTTTTTATTACTGGGCAGGTTCCTATTTCAACAAAAATCTTACCGCCCATAATCATGAGAGGCGTATTCTGACCATAGGGATGGAAACCCCCGAAGACTACGAAAACCTTCCCATCCTGCACAATGGTTTTTTTACAGAATACTCGCGAATGGCCGTTCCACAGATATTATTGTATATGATTATACTTGTTATGGCTATGTTCTTGATAAAATGGAAGGGTTTTTATAGAATAACAGGTGTTATTATTATCGTCTGGAGCATTGTCTCTATTGCAAACAGTAATATATTCAGAAGTTCCCCTTTTGACCAGTATCATGGCGACCAGGGGATAGCCCCTTATCAGCTTCTCATAGATTATGTAAATTCGAGAGGAGGGCTAACCTTCTGGAACTATCCTGAAACGGCATCCGGCTGCAGAAGGTTGGGACCGATCCGGGTTGACACGCCCCCTTATCCGGAGGTGCTTGAAAAATCTCGGGATTATACGGGATTTGCCTCTCTTTACGGGGAAAACATAACAGTTACAGAACCGGGGAATATATGGGATAGAGTTTTGATCGCATATTGTAAGGGTACAAGAAGCAGACCTGTCTGGGGAATATCCACGGCGGATTTTCACAGAGAAGGTGACGCCGGGGAAAAACTGGGAAATTTTCCGACAGTTTTTTTTCTTCGGGAGAAAAGCAGGAAAGGCGTGCTGGAAGCGCTGAAAAACGGGAAGATGTATGCCTATAGGGGTGGATACCCGCAGTTTGTCAATCTTGATGAGTTTTCTGTCTCTTCACCCGACGGTAAAAATGAGGGTATTTCAGGGGACGAAATCGCATTAAAAGAGAGCCCAAGAATCAGGATCTTTCTTTCAGCGGCTGAGGTCTCAGAGAGAAAGGTAAAGGTTCGATTGATAAGATCGGGAGAACTGATTCAAACCTTCGAAGGAACGTTGCCCATGCGGATCGATTACGAGGACAGGTATTTTCAGCGCGGTGAGAAGGTATATTATAGAATGGACATGCGTGGATGTGGCATACTCGTTTCCAATCCAATTTTTGTGGCTTTTGAATAATCTATATGTTATATTTTAATTTATGATCATCCGAGGTATAAATTTAATAATATTTCTTAAAAAAGGAGGGCAGACAAATGAAAGAGGATAATTTTGGGAGACTTTTTTTAAGACAATTGGTTATGGCTGTGCCCTGGGGAGTTATTTTTCTCATAGTGTTATTTATTGCGGTTGCAGGGATAAAGCAACAGGTAAAGGAAGGCGTTCAATACGCTGTAAATACCTCAATTCAGGAGTGCGCAGACCTCGCCTTTAATTATGGCACGGTTACTGCCGTCAAGAAAAATGTTAAGGAATCAATCGAATTTATAACAAAGACCACTAAAAATGAAATAAAGGAATTATTGAATGATCCGCAGGTTAAACAGGATATCAAAGAAGCTCTTGAGTATAGCGGTGAAAAATTTAAAAAATAAATTATCAGTGTTTCCCTGGCAGGTATTATGATTGTAGCTGTCCATCAACCCCAGTATTTGCCGTGGTTGGGCTATTTTGATAAGATCAATAAAGCTGATATCTTTGTTCTGCTGGATAATGTACAGTTCAAGAAGAATGAATGGCAGAACAGGAACAAGATTAAAACTGCAAATGGATGGCAATGGCTGACCGTTCCCGTTATGTACAAGTTCCCACAGTTGATAAACGAAGTTGAAGTTAATAATAAAGACAAATGGCGGCACAGACAGCGACAGGCGATTATCTCAAATTATAAAAAAGCTCCATACTGGTATTTGCTTGAAGAATTTTTTGAGGAAATATTTTTATCAAACTGGCAATACATTTCTCAATTGAATATTCATGTGGTGAAGAAACTCGCTGAATTGTTGGGTATTACAACATCCATCCATGTTGCTTCCGAACTTGCCGGGTTTCCGGAAAATCCTGACGACAGACTGATTGCCCTGACGAAGCATTTTGATGCGCATACATATCTGGCCGGAGTCGGTGGCAAAGATTACATGGATTTGAAGAAATACACCCAGTCTGGCGTTGAACTCATTTTTCAGGAATATAAGCATCCTGTTTATAATCAGCTTTTTGGCGCATTTGAGCCTTTTATGTCGGTTATTGATTTAATATACAATCATGGGAAAAAGAGTCTTGAAATATTGACGGCCTCGTAAAAACTCAAAAAAATACTTTTTATGAATCGTGTTAAGTGTTAAGAACTTGATCAAACAGATAAGGGAAAACCATGAAAATACTTGCCGTGGGAGCGCATCCCGATGACATTGAAATTGGTTGTGCAGGCAGTCTATTGAAATATGCTGCTTCAGGACACGATGTGTATCTTTTTATAATGACACACGGTGAAATGGGCGGTAAGGCTGAAAAAAGAAAAGAGGAGCAGGCCAGGTCAGCTGAAATAATGAATGTTAGAGATTTGTTTTGGGGTGAATATAATGATACTCAACTTGCTCTCTTCCTAAACAATATGATCTCCGATATTGAAGCTGTTGCTAAAAAAATAAAACCGGATTTTGTTTTTGTAAACTATGGTGATGATACACATCAGGATCACAGGGCGTTATCCAAAGCCACCATTTCCGCTACAAGATATATAAAAAATGTTCTTTTCTATGAAACTCCCACTACAAATAATTTTTCTCCTACTTTATTTATTGATCTTAAGGATACAATGGATAAAAAGACAACAGTCCTTTTAGCTCATAAATCCCAGGTTGAAAGAACAAATATTAAGGGGTTGTCGATACTGGATATTGCCAAGTCTATGGCTGTATTTAGAGGGCTTCAGGGAAGGGTGTTTTTTGCGGAGGGATTTATGCCTCTTCGATCGTTTATAAATATATGATTTTTCATTCCAGACCAACTTTAGATCAAAGCGATTTTGATAGTGTTCTTGATGTTCTTAAATCAGGCCATCTTGCCCAGGGCGAACAGGTGGCAGGATTTGAGGATGCCTTTTGCTCTTTTGTCGGTGTCAGGAACGGTGTCGCCGTCAGTTCCGGCACGGCAGCCCTCCATCTTTCCCTTCTTGCTCTTGGAGTAGGGAATGGTGATGAAGTTATTATCCCAAGCTATGTCTGCTGTGCCCTTCTTAATGCAGTTAAATATGTAAAGGCTGTTCCGGTTATTGCCGACATTGATCGGTTTACGTTCAATATAGACACGAATGATATAGAAAAAAGGATAACCAGCAAAACAAAGGCAATCATTGTTCCGCACATGTTTGGTTTTCCGGCAGATATCGATGAACTATTATCTTTTGGAATTCCTGTTATTGAGGACTGTGCGCAGTCCATCGGGGCAAAATATCAGGGTCGTTATACCGGCAGCTTTGGAGTTTGTTCAATATTTTCTTTTTATGCGACAAAAATGCTTGCTACCGGCGAGGGTGGGATGATTCTGTCAAACGATGACAGGCTTACCGGGATTTTAAGGGATTTAAGAGATTATGATGAAAAGGACTGTTATTCTGTAAGGTATAATTACAAGATGACCGAAATCCAGGCTGCATTAGGTATCAGCCAGTTAAAGAAACTTCCCTCATTTATTGGGAGAAGAAAAGAGATTGCAAGCCTTTATAACAGGGCTTTAAATGAGATCTCATTTCCGGTTCCCTCGGCTTTTGAGGGCAGAGAGCACATATATTACAGATATGTTTTGCTCCTTAACGATTCTTCCGGGTTTATAGAAAACATGCTGAAAATGGGGATTGAGTGCAGAAGGCCGGTATTCAAACCACTGCACGAATATTTCGGATTGTCAGGTTACCCTGTTACACGGGAAGTAATGGGCCGTGCGGTATCCATTCCTGTTTATCCTTTATTGAGAGATGTAGACACGCATAAGATTTCTGCAGGCATAAAAAAAATACTTTTAAAAGGTTGAAAATGTTTGATTCAAAATTTATGAGGATATCATTCAGGCGTATTATCTGGCTTGTTTCTTGTGTTGTTTTTGCTATGCTTGTTCTCCCATGGTTCCGCTTCTATTTTGCCGATTTTGGCATAAGATGGATTTATATCCTGCTGTTTTCCTTTTCTCTTTCAGCTTTGCTGACTCCAATAATGTGGCTTATCGCCCTGAAATTAAAGATTCTTGATGCGCCTGGGGGAAGGAAGATTCATGAAAAAAACACGCCTCTTCTGGGAGGCGTTGCAATAGTGATCGCTTTTAATATATCCCTTCTCGCGAATATGGTCATTGACAGACAAATGATCATATTACTTTCAGGAGGTATTATTGTTGCTGTGATCAGTCTGATCGATGACTGGAAAGAGATTTCGGCCAGAATAAAATTATTTGTCCAGCTTTGTGTTGTTTTTGCCATGATTTATTTTGGTATTGTACTGAATCTATTTCCAGAGAACATATGGTGGGGATACTGGTTAAATGTTTTATTTACGATCCTCTGGATTGTCGGTATAACAAACTCCATGAATTTTATTGACGGTATGGACGGGCTGGCAGCGGGAATAGGCGCTATCATATCCATTTTTATGGGGATAGTGGCATTTCAGACAGATCAGCCTTTAATGGGGTGGCTTGCCATAGCCATGGTGGGAAGCTGTCTCGGTTTTCTCCCTTTTAATTTTGGGCTAAAGAGGCCTGCCTCCATATACCTCGGTGATACAGGGAGCACTTTTATCGGTTTTATGCTGGCTGCTCTTGCAATTAAGGGTGACTGGGCGCATAATAGCCGGATCATATCCTTTTCAGCGCCTGTACTGATATTCTGGATTCTTATATATGATATGGTTCATATTACCATAGAAAGGATAGTGACCGGCAAGGTGAAAAGCCTGAAGGAATGGATAGATTATGTGGGAACCGACCATATCCATCACCGTTTATATAGCCTTCTTGGCGATAAAATAAAGGCGGTTTTACTTATATATTTTTTATGCGCGACACTTGGTATCAGTGCCATAACCCTTCGTTGTGCGAGGCCAATCGATGGTGTGCTCCTCGTGTTTCAAGCCTTTTTAATTACAATAATAGTATCTATTATAGAATATTCGGGCCGTAATCGCTGATTTTATTTTGATGCTATTGACACTGTTTTGTATTGAAGCTATTTTATAAATCATAATTAATCCACCGGCTCTGCCGGTGAGAATTGAAAAGGTTATACCGTTTCAGGCATTAATAAAAGACTATAAATCAGACAGGATTTACAGGATATACAGGATATTTTTTGCCTTTCCTGAAGAAAGGCAAAAGTGTCAACCCTCTTTGAGGGAACTAA
>Ga0208905_1001395_pt1 | contig 12209 bp, 11 predicted proteins | sample AntAceMetag02UKS_FD_184776 | JGI IMG/M metagenome (GOLD analysis project Ga0208905, IMG submission 184776) | Saline lake microbial communities from Ace Lake, Antarctica - Antarctic Ace Lake Metagenome 02UKS (SPAdes) (version 2) | ecosystem: Environmental > Aquatic > Non-marine Saline and...
GGGTACGGGGTTTTTATAAACATTAGTGGCGCGGGAACGTAAACAATAGAGTAAAAAGGCCCGGCTGTAATTTCAAAGCCGGGCCTTTTCTCGCTGTGATATATGGTGGTATTTCTACCAGACCACCTCTGCCTCATCGCCCATTCCGTATTCTTCGAGCACCTCCTTGACGGGGATCGCCTTAACAGGGTCGATCTTCATGAGATCGTAGAACTTTGCTTTCATCCCCTCAAAATTAATCTCGATTCCCTCCGGTTCGCCGTCACGTGCCGGTTCGAGCATCCTTTTTGTCAGCTTGTCGTCATCTGAGGTACGGCCGAATCTGAAGTTGATGAGACGCTTCAGGTAAAAGACCCTCCTCCCCGCACGGAGCATTTCATCGGCATCCCAGCCATATCCGGGAACGCTATTGAAAAGCTCAATCCAGTCGGGGATGGTGACCTCGGCATCGGCAAACTGACAGAAGCAGGCGCTGTTTTCAAGGCCTCCGATGGCTATCATGATAACGGCTGTCTCCGCCTTGTTTTCATCGGTCATCGGTTCCAGTTCGTATTCGAAGCCGATTTCCGGATAGTACCGTGCGCCCATCTCGGCGAAGAGCATCGGGTCTTGCACATGGCAGGCCCCCCGTGCTCCGACGGCGTAGGTGAGTGCCAGTCCATGACCGCCCCCCCTGGGATCGTGCATGGGGGCCTCGAGACCCTTGGAGTGGACCGTATAGTCAGCTCCCTTCCCGATCTTCTTTGCTGCTGCCGCGCTTCCCTCGGCGAGAAGTTTTCCGAGTTTTCCTTCCCGTGCAGAAATCGCCGGGAGGACCTTATTGATAACGGTATCCAAGTCTGCCCATTTCAGTTCAATACCACCCGTATCGTCGAGCGTAAGATCACCTTTTTCAAAGGCCTCCATTGCCCAGGCTATCGTGCCGCCTGCTGAAATGGTATCGATACCGAGGTAGTTGCAGACCCTGCCCGCTTTACAGGTTGCGGCGAGATCAATGGAACCGATAAGCGTTCCGAAGGCAACAATGGTCTCGTATTCAGGACCGGGACCTTCAGGGACTGCCCAGGGTCCCTCCTTGACCTCCACGATACGTTTGCATGCGATCCCGCAAAAGGCGCAGGAACTCCGCCTCGTCAGGTAGGTTTCCGTGAGGGTGCTTCCCGTCAGGTCTTCCGCCGCTTCCTCCCAGAAGTTAGAGGTCCAGTTTTTTATGGGAACGTCGCCCGCATACATGCCACCGATAAGATTGGCTGCCGTACCGTTCTCATGCAGGACCTCCGATGCCAGCGCTTCTTTGATTCTGGGATTCAGGTCCTTTCGCAGTGCCTCCGCCTTTTCCGGATTGGCGAGGGACATTTCCTTTTTGCTTGCCTTGAGCACAATGGCCTTCAGGTTTTTCGAGCCCATGACGGCGCCGAAGCCCGCGCGACCTGTGGCGTGGTGCCCCTCGTTGAGGATCACGGAATACTTTACCAGGTTTTCGCCCGCGGGTCCGATCACGAGGGTGCGGTATGCCTTTCCGAAACGCTCTTTCAGCACTCCGTTGACATCGGTGGCACCTTTTCCCCAGTATTCGGAGGCATCGAGAATTTCTACCTTATCATCTTCGATGAGGAGGAGCGAAGGTTTCTCCGATTTGCCCGTAATGACCAGGCCGTCATAGCCTGCGTATCTGAGCTCAGGTGCAAAATATCCTCCGCAGGAGGAATCACCCCATCCCCCGGTGAGGGGAGAACGACCGGCCGTGCTGTGCCTGCTGACACCCGAGAGTTTCAGGCCGGCAAAGGGGCCGTTCATAAAAATAAGCATCGCCTCGGGAGAGAGGGGATCTGCATCGAAATTCCCTCGTTCCCAGAAGACCTTCGCCGCAAGTCCGCTTCCGCCGATATACTTTGTGTAGTATTCTTCGGGAAGTTCATCAATCTTGATCGCTCCGCGAGAAAGATCAACATCGATTATCTTTCCTGTATTGGCTTTCATAGTCGATACCTCGTGCACGGGTTGGCAATTATAAAATTAAGTCGTCCCTGCCCAGTTCTTTCAGCGTTTCTACATAGAGTATGGCGACCTTTTTGAGCTTCGGAGCAAGCTTCAGAAGACCCGTTGCGGAACCCTTGACCCTGATCTTTTTCCGGGTGATGGCCATGACGGGATTGAGCTTATTCGACCAGGAGCGGTGGCCGTCGTCGGCGGAGAGGCTCATCGTCAGGTTGGGTTCATCCTCGGGTTTTCCCGGACCGGTCTTGAGTACGCCTCCACGACAGTCAACCCAGAAGGAACAGTCGGGTCCATCCTGTGTGTAATCAAACCATATCAACTGGTTCACCTTTTTCAGACCGACGCTCAGGTCGGGATCTTCAAATCCTTTTTCAAAGAGTTTTACAAAGGTCACGATCGGTTCATCTGCGTCTTTCCAATATTCCATGGTATCCTCCTTTTTGTGGTTAAAATGCTTTCATATAAAGGTTTAAAATATCTTCCTCCTCGAGATACCGAGGATTGTAGCTTATCTGTGAATCGCCTCCCGCGAGTTCAGCCAGGGCCTGAAGCGACTCATTGTCCTCGGGGATATTGAGATCCTTCAGGGTCTCTGTGAGGTTGATATCCTTCTTCAGGTCTTTCACGGCCTGGACGGCGGCCATTCCCGCCTCGACGGGGTCCATACCATTTACATTGATACCCATGGCATCGGCGATCATAAGGAACCGGAGCGGTACTTCCTCGACGTTGAATTCCATGACAATGGGGAGCATGATGCCGTTGCCGAGACCGTGGGGAACACCGTATCTCCCACCGAGAGCGTGAGCTGTTGCGTGAACCGCTCCCGTCATGGTGTTCCCGAAACATAGTCCCGCCAGCGAGCTTGCGATAAGCATATGGCCTCTGGCTTCGATATTATCCGGCTCTTTTACAGCGATGGGAAGGTATTTGAAGATCAATCGTATTGCGTGAAGGCCCATCGCATCGGCTATTGGTTCCGCGGCGATGGAGGTAATTCCCTCCACAGCGTGGGTCAGGGCGTCCATTCCTGTAAAGGCTGTTATCTTGGGCGGAAGTGCCACCGTCAACTCCGGATCCAGCATAGCGATATCGGCATTATAGGGATGAGTAATCGCGAGCTTTGTTTCGGTTTCAACATCGAGTGCCACGATCGCGTTGGTTACTTCGCTCCCCGTTCCCGCCGTTGTGGGAAAGGCGATATGTGGTGGTAAGGGCTTTGCTCCTTCCCAGAGGGCCGCCGCTTCCGCAAGGGGCTGGAAGTCATCGACCTTTCTGCCGATCATGATATTGACGGCCTTTGCCGTATCCATGACGCTTCCACCGCCAACAGCGATCAGGCAATCGGCGCCTTTCTCCCGATAAAATGCGGCACCTTTGTTGATTACCTGAATTCGTGCATCCTGAACAATTTCGTCAAAAATGCCTACTAGCTCCAGATCGGAATTTCTTACCGCTTCCGCAACCATCTCGGCGACGCCGGCATTAACGATGCCCTTGTCGGTATAAATAACAACCTTGGTGCCACCCAGCTCTCCCAATTCAAACCCAATTTCGGACCTTACTCCCGGTGAGTACATAATCCGCGGCCTGTTAAACCAGGCAAAGAAAGGATCAAATTCAATGTCAGGATATTTCATAGCTCCCCCTTCAATTATGTTGTGGTGGAAAATACTTTTACAAACACGTCAAAGGTAACGGAATTTGTATAAAAGTCAAGGAAGATTTGATTAAATATGAAAAATAGTGGTCAGGTGTGCCGAAGGAATAAAATCGACATTTTTTGTATATTACGTTTCATCTTGACATCCCGCTTTGTCTTTTACTATAGTTTTTTTCAGATTCCTCTTATTTAGAAAAGTCACAATACGGATGGGCGTGAGGAAGAGGGGTGTAATTCCCCCGCTGCCCCGCAGCCGTGAAGGGAACGAAAGCCAGATAAGCCACTGTTTCGCGTAAGCGGAATGGGAAGGCTGGTAAGTAGGCTGCCCTGAGCCGGAATACCCGTTCATCCGGGAATCCTCGAGGGAGGCGCATCATGAGGGAAATCTTCCTTATCGGCGCATTATTTTTCTTCTGTAACTTTATGAGATGATTACAGGCTCTTCGACATGGCGCGTACCTGTCGTGGGCGGGATTATCGATGATGAAACAATCTATTGTTACGGCGTCAAAGGTAATACGGGTAAGCTTTATACTTATTCTGGCACTCTTTCTCTCGGTTCTCTTGTCGTTGGTGATAGGTGCTGCCGATATCGGGCTGTTACGGGGGCTGAAGGGGCTTTTGTATGGATGGCATGAAGGGGCAGCCTTTCTCACCGATTCCGAAAAGACCATCCTCTTTTCGGTGCGTCTGCCGCGTATCCTGTTTGCGGCGATTGTAGGGGCTTCGCTTTCTTCTGCCGGTGTCGTATTCCAGGGTCTTCTCCGAAACCCCTTGGCGGAACCCTTTATTCTCGGGGTTTCGGGGGGTGCCGCCGTGGGCGCCATAGCGGGAATTCTTCTGGGGATTGCGGCTTTACCTTTCGGTCTCCCCCTGCTCGCTTTTTTAGGTTCTGCAGTAACGGTAATCCTTGTCTTTCTGGTCGGAAAAGGCAAAAGCGGAATAAACTCACACACGCTTCTCCTTGCCGGGGTTATAATAAACGCGTTTTTCTCGGCAATCATCATGTTTCTTATCTCCATAAGCAGCAGTGCCGATCTCCACACCATTACCTTCTGGCTTATGGGCGATCTGAGCATCGCTTATTCCCGGGAGATAGTGGTGGCGGGAGTTTTTTTAATGGTAAGTTTCCTGGTTGTTTATGCCTATGCGAGACCACTCAATCTGATAATTGGTGGTGAAGAAACGGCGATGCAGCTGGGAGTCAATGTGGAATGGACAAAAATCGTCCTTTTCCTTGCAGGTTCATTCATGACGGCCGTGGCTGTATCCTTTGCGGGTATCATAGGATTCGTCGGGTTGATCGTGCCGCACATGATGAGGATGCTTCTTGGTTCGGATCACCGGCTCCTCATGCCCGCATCATTTCTCTTTGGAGCCACTTTTCTTGTCGTAGCCGATACCATTGCCAGGGTAATGATCCCTCATGCGGAACTCCCTGTCGGGGTAGTGACGGCGCTCTGCGGAGCCCCCTATTTTATATATCTCTTAAAGACGAGGATGGCCTGACAGATGTCGCATGTAAGCCTGAAAAAAATAGGATTCCGTTACGATGAAGCGAAGGTTCTCGGCGATGTATCTTTTGAGGTTCACAAGGGTGAATTTTTTGGAATTATCGGCCCCAACGGGTCCGGCAAGACAACGCTTCTTCGGATTATCGACAAGATTCTTTCTCCCTGCGAAGGGAGCGTAAGGATCGGCGGAACCGACCTTCACAAAGTAAAGAGAAATGATCTTGCCAAGATTGTCGGTGTAGTGTCCCAGGATTTTGCTCCCCCTTTCCCCTTTACCGTCCATGAGATTGTAATGATGGGGCGGTCGCCCCACCTGGGTAAATTGAGATTTGAGGGTGAGGAAGACCTGGCCATCGTTGAAAGAGCGATGGAGATGACGGATATTCTTTCACTTTCGGGGAGGCCCTTCGGCGATCTTTCCGGGGGCGAAATGCAGCGGGTTCTCATCGCACGGGCCCTTGCCCAGAGGCCTGAGATTATCCTCCTCGATGAATCCACGGCCCATCTCGATATCAAACATCAGATTGATTTTCTCAATCTCATAAGGAGCCTGAACAGGAGAGAGGGGCTCACCGTCATCGCCGTAACTCATGATATCAATCTCGCTTCCCTTTACTGCGACAGGATTCTCCTCTTAAGCCGGGGGATCGTTCACTCCATGGGAACGCCCGGTGAGGTAATTACGGAGTCGAGTATAGAAGACGTGTATGAAACGAAGGTGCTCGTCGATAACAACCCGAAAAACGGTGTGCCGAGAGTGACCCTCCTGGCATCGGAGGGCCACGATAATTTGAGATCCTCCTCCGGCTGGGAAGGGGATTATATATGAACGGAATACTCAAATGGTTTTGGGATCCGGAGCTGAAGAAAGGAAGATAGTGAGGAAATGAAAAGGATTTTGTGCCTGATTGTTGTGGTCGTTTTATGTGTTCTGCCGGCACTGCCGGGATGGGCAGCAGGTGAGACGACGATCATGATGGAAGAGATTGTGGTCACGGCAACGAGAGATGCCGAAGAGATTCAGAGGATTCCCGCCAACGTGACCGTTATAACGGCCGAGGAGATCGAAAGGTTGGGTGTAACAAGTGTTGTGGAGGTTTTGGAAAATGTAGGAAGTATAAATTTGAGAAGCTATAGCGGTAATCCCTCTCAAACCATGGTCGATTTGCGAGGTTTTGGTGGCGACAATCCCTATGGCAAGGTCCTGATACTGCTGGACGGAAGGAGATTGAACAGACCCGACATGGCATCGGTGAACTGGCTTCAAATACCTGTCGCTACTATCGAAAGGATAGAAGTGGTAAGGGGTTCTGGTAGCGTTCTTTATGGTGATTCCGCCGTGGCTGGTGTGATCAGCATAATCACGAAGAGGGGCGAAGGTAAACCAGAAACCAGTGTATCACTTATTATGGGGAGTTATGGCCTCCATGACGAACGGGTGGCCTTTTCGGGAGCAGCGGACAAGTTCTCATATGCCCTCACGGGTGAAAATCAGAAGACATCTGGATATAGGGAAAGATCAGAATTTTCGTCGAAGGGTGGAGGCATTGATCTGGGCTACGATGCCAGTGATTATCTTAACATATCCCTAGGATTGACATTCAATAAAACAGACTTTGATTTGCCAGGGACGCTTTCAAAGACTCAAATGGAAGAGAATCCTAAGCAATACCAGCCCGGCCATTCAGAAGATGATACATCAAGCGAATATCTTAATATGAAGCTTTGCCTTGAATCCGTTCTTGGAGATTACGGACAATTTGATGTTGATTTTCTATACGGGAACAAGAATCTGGAGTCGAATATGCCGTCGCAGTGGTCAGACAAGTACAACGATTATGATATAGACACCGTTGCCGTAACGCCTAAATACGTGCTGGAAAAAGATATAATCGGGCATGAAAATAAACTCATGTTTGGAATCGATTATTACCATGAAACCATGGATCTCGATAAATACAGCGACAAAGAAAGGCTATCAAAAACACATGTCGTAGACTTTACGAAAGACAGTTTGGGATATTATCTTCGGGATGAATTCAGTATCTTTCAAACGCTGGTACTTAATTTCGGTTACCGGGTTGAGCGAGCAAAGATGGAGGGTAATTACACAAACCTTTCAGATTTGACTGAAAGGTTTGTGGACAACATGAAAATCCACAAAGGTGAGGCATATGAAGGGGGGTTGACCTGGATAATCGGAGATAAATCAAAAGTATTTGCCAAATATTCCACGGTTTATCGCTATCCATTTCTTGAGGAACAGGCAGTGTTTTTCGGAACTCCTGTTGAGTTTCTTACCGATCTTGATAAAGAGAAAGGTAAAAGTATTGACATAGGTACAAGTTTCTACCCTCTAAGAAATCTGCAGGTGGGGGTTACGCTTTACCGTATAGATATGGAGGATGAAATTAAATATGTCGGACAGTGGCCTACAGGAAAGAATGAAAATTTTGACAAAACGAGGCATGAAGGTTTGGAGTTTTCTCTATCATATAAACTGAAGCAGCTCTCTAATGTATATGCTAATTTTATCTATGAGAAAGCCAAATTCAGAGAGGGTGAGAACAGAAACAAAGAGTTGCCGCTGGTTCCGAATGTTATCACAAATTTAGGACTGGAAATATATCTGCCTTTTGGTTTTTCCCTTCGTCCGGAAATGACCTATATCGGCGATTCATATCTTGCCGATGATCTGGACAACAATACAGAGAAGCTGAAAGGGTATACACTTTTAGATGCAAGTTTATTCTACAAACCCGGCAAGGATAAGAGTGCTTTTTCTGTTTTCATAAGTGTCTTAAACCTGACGGATGAAAAATATTCTACCTACGGATATGACAATCAACAATGGGGATTGGCGAATACCTACTATCCTTCGCCAGGAATCAATATCAAGAGCGGTGTTTCCTTCAATTTCTAAATAGGAGAAGAAAGGAGTTTTTTCAAAATGCTTGACTTTTTTTACCGGGGCGGACCCGTTATGTATCCCCTCCTTTTCTGTTCATTGCTGTCTCTTACGCTCATAATAGAGAGATTACTATTCTGGACGAGGGAGGAGGGTAACCGGGACAGGAAACTCTTGACGAGATTCATGGAGCTCATAGAGAAAAACGACCTTGCAAGGGCAAAGGAAATGACGAAGGATACCCATGATTTCGTAATCCGTGTTCTTGTCTGCGGTGTCGTCCATCGCGAATTTTCCCTCAAGGATGCACTTCAGATGAGTGCCGATGAAGAGATAGGGAGGATGAGGAAGTACCTTCCGATACTCGATACGATGATTACCCTTGCACCGCTTCTGGGAATTCTGGGGACCGTTATCGGCATTATACGTTCCTTCAACATGCTGGGCGCCATCGGTGTGGAAAATCCCGGGATGATTACTGCGGGGATAGGGCAGGCCCTTATCACCACCGCCTTCGGTCTCATTATCGCCATCTTCGCACTTATTCCGTTCAATTATTTCCAGTCCAGGGTTGATACGGCGGCGAGGGAAATGGAAAAGTACGGGACCAATCTCGAGATTATTGTTGAAAAGAACAAAAACGGTGCGGACTCGAAACCATGAAGATATCGAAACGATATAGGGGGAAGACCAGGATCGAGATGATTCCCCTCATTGATGTGATATTCCTCCTTCTGGTCGCCTTCATCTTCTTTGCCATGTCAATGACCGTGCACCGGGGAATCCCCATAGAGCTGCCGTCGTCGTCGACGGCAAAAGTGGAGAAGAACGACTTTGTGGAAATAAGCGTCAGGAAGAATGGCAGCGTGTTTTTCAATAAAAAAGAAGTTGCAATGGCCGAGCTGCTTATAGAGGTCAGAGCCCTCTCCCGGACCTTTCCGGATACGAAGATCATCATCTCCGGAGACGGAGGCGCCTCATATGAGACGATTGTCTCTGTTCTGGACGTTATACGAAAATCTGGAGTGACGAAGGTAGCACTTGATACAAAATGGAAGTAACGGTAGAAAAAGATCTTATTATTGCGGCCTTGATTGCCTTTGCCTTTCACGGGCTTCTGGTGTTGACCGAAGCGCCGTCGGTGTATTTTTCTTCTCAGTCCAGGGCCGGAGAAAATAAGGTCATTGAAATATCGATGGTTTCCGCCTATAGAGAGACGGAGAAAAAACCACCTGTCGAAAGAGAAGAGGAACCTGTCGAGAAAAAGGCAGGGGAGGAAAAAGAGAAAAGGGACGAAAAAAAGAAAATAGCGGAAGACCCAGTCATCACAAGAGAATATGTGGTAAAAGAGCGCGATCGCGACGTTTCTAGCCGAACTGAGAAGGAAAAGAGGCCCTTTTTGCCCCCTTCGGAGGTAGAAAGTAAGCCGAACCCCGAAGTAAAAGAGGTGGTTTCGACGCCCCCTCGATACAGGGAGAACCCGCAGCCCCCTTATCCCCCTATCGCGAAAAGGAGGGGATATGAGGGGACAACCATTCTTTCTCTCTATGTGCTTCAAGACGGGACCGTGGGTGAGGTAATAGTGAAAAAAACGTCGGGTCATTCGATACTCGACAGGGCAGCCGTAAGGGCAGCTGAAAAATGGTTATTTGAACCTGGATCAAGGATGGGAAAAGCGATTCCCCTCTGGGTTGATGTCCCGATACGCTTTGTCGTTAAGGGGGAAAAATAAGGATATACTATATGAAGCAATCAGTAAAAAGGGGAGATGCGTACACAGGGCCGAAAACGTCATTGGAAAGAGCGCCTTATCGAGGTAAGGTGCTGCGCTCCCCTGCCTGCATGAAAAGCAGTTATGGAAAGCTCTCGAAGGTTATCCTTTTAGTGATGCTTATTACTGTCTTTTTTTCAGCCGAGGCCCTCTCCGCCACCTCAAAGACCTACTATCTTCAGGGTAACAAATATCTGCTGAAAAAAAAGTATGACCTGGCTATCCAGAAGTACAAAAAGGCCATTTCGATAAACCCGAAAGTGGCAAAATATTACTATAAACTAGCCGAGGCTTATAATTTCAAGGAACTGGACGATAAGGCTCTTCCAAATTATCTGAAGACCCTGGAGATTGACCCCAATTTCTATTCCGCCTATTCGAGCCTGGGAGGGCTTTTTTCCAGGAACGGAGACTATGAAAAGGCCGTAGAATACTACAGCATCCTTGTGGATAAGTGCCCGACGGACAGCAAGGTTCACTATTCTCTGGGAAAGATATGTGAGATCAAAAAGGACAGGGAAGGCGCGATTGCGGAGTATGAAAAGGCCCTGAAGATACGGTCCGGCTACTTTGAGGCCCTCGTCAGTGTTGCGGAAAATTATGCCGAAAAAGGAGATTTTAAAAAGGCTGCATCCTACTACGTAAAGGCACGGAGGATACGGCCCTATGAGGAAAATATCGTCGTCGGTCTCGGGATTGCCTATACAAATCTTAAAGACTATGAAAAGGCCCTGGAGATATTCCTCATTGCTCTCAAGATAAATCCCTATAACCGTGATTTACGATTCTATCTGGGGAAGACATATTATGGTCGGGGGAACCTTGATCAGGCCATAAAACAGACGAAAAAGGCGCTTGAGATCGATCCCGGAAGTGCCGATATACATTTCACATTGGGTTTGTATTATGATAAGAAGGGTTGGGCCGACATGGCCGCTGTCGAATATAAAGAGGCGTTACGCCTCGATCCGGATTATCTAATTAAGAAATTAGAGTCGCTCGATAAAAAAAGTGAAAATGCTTCGTAATAGAACTGAGAAAGAGAGAGAATATCTGACATGACGGGAAGTGATATGAAAATAAGACTTATGAATATGATTGCCGAGCGATCCTTTCGATACAGGGACAATCCCCCCTTTACACTCGTCTCGGGGAAACAGAGCAACTATTACTTCAATTGCAAAACCACGACACTGGACCCCGAAGGAATGAACCTGGTAGGGAATGTTATCTTTGATATGGTGAATGATTCCGAGATTACCGCAGCGGGCGGCCTGACACTGGGTGCGGATCCCATAGCGAATTCCATATCCGTCATCTCCTACCAGAGGGGAAGACCGGTAAAATCCTTTATCGTCAGAAAGGATGTAAAGGGTCACGGCACAAAAGGGGTCATCGAGGGTAATGTCAATAAGGGAGAGACGGTTGTCATTCTCGATGATGTCATTACGACGGGAGGATCAACAATAATCGCCATCGAAAAGGCCAGGGAGGCGGGACTGATTGTAGAAAGAGTTATAGCGCTTGTAGACCGTGAAGAGGGTGGAAGGGAAAATATAGAGAAATATGTGAAGAGAGTTGATTCTGTCTTTACACGGTCGGACATTGTAAATCTCCATAATAATAAATAGCTTCATGTTATACTATTGTAAGGATAGGGTCGGAGTTTAATCATATCTGTCACGTCGCGTCAGAGCCTGTAAGTAAAAGTACATGAATAAAATATCATCATTTCGATAGCATTTCCTTTGCATATGCCGGTGCGTCAAAGGGCGTGGGATAAAAAGAACGCATGAAAAGTATTTCAAAGAAAATAGCAGCAGTTACAGTCCTGGTGGCTTTTCTTGCCCTTTTCGGAAGCGCCATTTACATGGCCTATCTGTTACTGAGTCCCGAGAGCCTCAACAGATCACTCGAAAGAAAAATCCAGGGATATTTCGGAGGTACCGTATCCATAGGGCGTACGTCGGTTGATGTCTTGAGGGGACCTCTTTTTGTCTTGTCGGATATAAAGGTTGAAAACGAAGAAAGGGGTTACCTCAGGGCTGGGAGTCTGACGGCTAAGGTCTCGCCATGGTATCTCCTTTTCGGCAAGGTAAAGATAACCCATGTGGGGATCTCGGAACCCGATGTATCAATAAAAATGGATGCCCTTGAGGGAGTGAGGCCCGGAAAAGGAATTGGAGTACCCTTTGTCGATGTGACGGATGGCTCCGCCAGGGTTTCCTACCGAGATCTCGATTTTGAATTTAAGGAAGTCAATGGTTTCATTAACGAGGGAGAAATCAGCATAGAAGCTCACGCCCTCGGAGGGACGGCACATATTGGGGCCCGTCATTATCCCGACGGGTGGAA
>Ga0208905_1001396_pt1 | contig 12202 bp, 13 predicted proteins | sample AntAceMetag02UKS_FD_184776 | JGI IMG/M metagenome (GOLD analysis project Ga0208905, IMG submission 184776) | Saline lake microbial communities from Ace Lake, Antarctica - Antarctic Ace Lake Metagenome 02UKS (SPAdes) (version 2) | ecosystem: Environmental > Aquatic > Non-marine Saline and...
AAATTAGAGCTAACATTCAGGGCACGGGCAATATCCACCAGACGTATCTTATAGCGCATCATCCAGACTCGAATTTCTATTGAATCTCGCATTTCCTTTTCACCATTCGTAACTATGAAACATTTAATATTGCATTGATTTTTAACTGTGATATGGATTTTATCAGGTATGTGCTATAACCTGCGAAAGGGTTATGTTCTCTATTTGCGATATATGTCAAGGAAAATTATCTTTGAGCGACAATATTATAGGAAATAATCTCAAAAAAATACGACAAGACCAAGGATTAATCTTGTCTAAATTTAGCGAATTACTTGAGACATCAGGCAGTTACCTCTCTGAAATTGAAAACGAAAAAAAATCCTTAAGTTTAAACTTAATTATTTCGCTGAGTGCGAAATGCAAGGTAAATGTAAATTGGCTTCTGACTGGTGAAGGCCCGATGTACAGGCAGGAAAAAGAAAGGCCGTCCAATGGCATTGTCAATATTGCTGACATACCGCGGGAACAGATAAAACAATGGATAGATGATTTTTGGAAAGACTTGGATGAAGAAAAAAGGGTATGGTTAATAGTTGAAATGAAACGTCAGTTTCCAGAGTTTGTTGAGTGGATCAAAAAAAATGAAGAGAGTTTGTCGGGACAAAACACCCCACCTGATACTGTTGCCAACACCGCATGATTAATTACAAAAAATGCTATGTAACGTTTTTGCAGCACTCGAAAACATCTCACCTCACGCATTTTAAATTGAACAAACACATCTCACCTCACGCATTTTAAATTGAACAAACGTGGATTCCCCCAATTATTCCTGATCCAAATTTTAATTCCAATCCAAAGTATCTGTTTATTATCTTCACTATTGCAAGCATTTAAATTAAGCATGAAAATTAATCAGTCCAATTTTCCAGACTCTGATTTTTTCACAAGTGTGTTTTGTTATTCATTGACATACTGGAAAAGCTTTTTAAAAAACAAGAGAAAAACAGCAGCAGCCTCGTCTGCGCGTATATATATTATATGCTGTTGTCTTTACTTTAGTCTAAAGTATTGTCATTATAAAGGTAGAAACCCTTTTTTGTCCTCCAGGTACGATAGTTTTGTTCCCTATACACGATAGTTTTGTCCCCCAGGTACGATAGTTTGTCCTCCAGGTACGATAGTTCATTATTTCCCAATTTCATACTCTTGTTATTATGCAAGCAGGAGATGATAATATGGAAAACAAGCTAAAACAGGATGTAAACTTTCTTGAATACCCGCTATGGTTTCAGAACAGTAAAATGGCTAAATTGCAAGATGAGGGCTATGTCTGGAGGGACAGGAAGGGTTTTATTTTCCGAACAGGTTACAACCCCCCGACCAGAACAGATTATATTTTCTTGTGCTGTCTTTTGCTTAAATGTCAGCAGGCGGACTGGAAAGAAGAAATCGAATTAACGAGGTATGAAGTTTTGGAAACCTGTGGTCTGAATAAAGGAGTTAAAAATTATAACCGCCTGAAAAACAGTTTGAACAGATGGAATATGGTTGGCCTGGAATTCCAGGGCATTTTTTATGACGGCGTTGAGTATCAAATCATGCAATTTGGAATCATAGATGATTGGGATATTGAAAAACATACAAAGCGGTTAAGAGTTCGATTTAATCCAAAATGGCTCCTTTGCATCAAGCGGTCGCAGTTTTTCCAGATGATAAAGTTTGAGGATATTAAGAACCTCAATTCTTCTTTGGCTTTACGGTTGTATGAAATTTTAATCAAGGCTTTCCGCAGCCGCGACACATGGGAAATAGATGCGCTGAAGCTGGCAGTAAAAATACCGATGGCGCAAAAATATTCTTCACATATTCTTCCTAAAATCAGGATAGCTTTAGTCCAGATTACGAATCACACATCACTCAAAATATCCATGACTGTACGCCGGCCTGAAAGAGGCAAGGCAATCATCGTATTTCATAAAGAAAACAAAAACATTAACGCTAAGAGGCTCTCTCCGGTTCTAATCCCTGAAGAGCTTATTTCCCTTGTGCCTGAACACCAATGTTCGGATAAAGTAAAAAAACTGATTGCACACTGGCTTGACGAAAAAGACATTAAGTACGTTAAACGCGATATTGTCTATACAAACCAGCACTCAAATAAAAAGGATGGTTATTGCGGCTATCTTGCCCGTGCTTTAGAACAGGATTGGGGAGATGCTGCTAAGCATACAAAAAAAACAAAATTAAAACCGGAAAAGGTAAACAACCAGACCATGAAACCGGACATGCTTGTTAAATACCAAAATCAGACACTCCGGATAGACAGTGTAGCCGGTTGTATTTTTATGCCCGATAAAACCTGTATGCCGGCTGGTGAAGTAAGACGAAAACTCAATAATGGCGAAATCGTGCGGATTAATCAGGCAGGGTAGCTATAAATCGACTTTGCAGATATGTACTTTGCAAAAGAACGTATCTGCAAAGCACACGGGTTGTAACAACCGTGAGGTTGTTCAGCCTCTGAGCTTTGATAAAACCAATCTTTCTCCAACTTCTTCTTTAATTTCCTTTTTTACAGCCTTAAGCGAACTGTCATCCAGCGGACAATCTGTTAAAATCACAGAGTGTTTTCCCGGCATTCTGCGAACGCAGAGAAATTTATGCCAGGGCAGTTGCTGCCTGAACAAGCAGGACACAAAGTTTCGTGAATGTCGTGATACAAGCACTTTTACATCAGCGCCATTACGTTCTGCTCGAAGTATATAAACCAAAAGAGGCTTTCCCGCCTTGTATTTATTATGTTCTCCAGGTACCCACTCAGCCTTAAGCATAAAACCTTCCTGTTGTCCGAAATCAATCTCAACGACCTCGTCATTCTTATCTTTTACAATTCCTTCAACAACAGTGCCGCATTTGGGTCGCCATTTGCTGTATTTTTGAGATGCATCCATATCGAGTAGTATACGGGGAAATATCTTTCCACAGTGTTTCACGACACCATCAGGAAGATTTAAAAAGCTGAATCTGATTGTAACAACATCATTTTCGACAACGGCAGTGTTGAAAAATATAGCTTCTTCTACAGCCATATCAAGCGGCACTCGGAATACCCCGGTTACAGTTCTCTCTTCCAAGGACACAATACAGTCGTATGCTCCAAGACAGTCTGATAATGACTGCGTAATTGCAGCTTTCAGAGCTGTTTTTACTGTATTTTCCTGCAATCCGGTTTCTTTGATAAATTCTGTAAACATTCTATTCCTATAATAACAACAACTGAAAATTTCACTCCGTTGCTATTATATAAATAGATAAACCATCTTTTTTATTCTCTGGCATTTTTGAATGCTGATGGTGTTCGTCCGCCTCATAGCCAGAATGAGCTGGAACAACGGAGTTTACAGGATCACCCCTGTAACCGCCCCGATAACAGTTAGCGTGGTAACGGATCGCATCCAGTTTTTCTTATCCAACCTTCTGGATAATGCGATGCCTGATGTGGTGATTTACTGGCGGATGCCAGGGCAACCGGCGCATGCGGTGTTTGAAGGATTTACAACTATAATACTGACGCTATAAGTGCGTCCAGATAAAGACACAACTAAAAATTAGTTTTCATAATAATACCTCGATAGAAGCTATTACATACTCAGGATAAAAACTGAAACAGGCTTTAATCGAGGTTTTTTTATAGAAAGTCCAGGCGTGATGCCGGACAAAACAACATTAAAACGCGTCAGGCGTGATGCCGATGCAAAAAAAACAAAGGAGGTCAATTATGGCAAGTTTAAACAGGGTAGAATTAATAGGTTATGTAGGTAAAGATCCCGAGGTGCGTTACACCTCAAGCAAAAAGGCGGTTGTAAACTTTAGTGTTGCAACAACAGATAAATGGACTGTCGCAAAGGGCGAGAAAAAATCTCACACAGAGTGGCACAATGTTGAGGCATGGGACAAGCTTGCAGAGATTTGCGGAAAATATCTCTGCAAGGGGAGCCAAGTTTACATTGAAGGAAGTATCTATACTCAGACCTGGGAAGACCAGGAAGGCAATAAACGATACACACCAAAAATTCGTGCCCGAAGCATGAAAATACTGGGCAACGGCGCTTCATCAGGAGACAAATCTCAATCGCAACAAGTTCCGGAGAATAATCCGGATGGTGAAATAAATAATGATATGCCATTCTAACTGACCAAAAACATTATTCAGGCAAAAAGCACAATTTAAGCATTTATATGCTTGTTATAAATTGTGCTTTTTTTATGCCGCAATCAAACCCCAGTCTGTGGGGTGTATTAAATATACCCGCAGACAGGGGAAGAGGACTCTCCCTGGGTGTATTATCTTAATATTCAGGAGGAGCCAAAATGGTTAAATTACTGAAGTTTATAGACAACGAATGGAGAGTTGTTGATTATGGCGTGAAAGCCAAAATTAATATTTACACAGCGCTTGGTTACGTTGTGCAAACAAAAAAGACAATAGCAAGCACGAAAAAATAGGAATGAAATAAACCCTTTGAGGGAATGCGACTTTTTCCCTCAAAGGGTCAGTTGTGTTCTCTCATATCCACAAAGGAGAGAGTCATGGCAAAACAAAATTACATGCAAATAGAAGAGCGGCGTGGTTACCCTTGGCCTGCATCTGCCTTAACAGGAGTTGAAATGGCAGCCCTGGCTGATTGGAGAGAAAAAACAGGAACACCGATTTCTGAATTGGTGCGACAATCAGTCGAGGCAATAGGAAAAATGATTACCCGCCGACCCGCAAATAAGGAGCAATAATATGTATGTGATTATAGAGTTTGCTCTGGATAAAAAGACTGCCCGGCTGGTTAGCAAGATTTTTTTCAGCAAGGACATTTGATGATTATGACAATGCTTACGAATATGTTTGCGATAACATAGAGTTGCCATACAAGATTGTGAGTCTCGGAACAGACTGATAGACAAAATAAAAATAAATGATAAAAAACCCATCGTAGAGGGGACATGGTTATATTCCCTCGACGGGGTAAAACTGCGTCCTCTCTTTTATTCTGGAGGACACACAATGATTCAACAAAAATTAAAATTTTCATCAAGGCCTAATCCAATATACGCATATCGAGTTAACCTTGTGAGAGAAAAGCAAATTGGCTATGGCGGGCAAACCAGTAATTCTGAAAGCGCCGCAGAAATAGCAAGAAAAACAATAGTTGAAATTGGTCAGAGTGATCGAGAAAATCTTGTTATGATTGCTCTTAATACAAAAAACGAAATTAATGGAATAAATATTATATCGCAGGGAGGTTTAAGCTCTGCTCCTGTCTATTTACGAGAAGTTTTTAAACCTGCTATTTTAATGAACGCTGCGGCTGTCGTTATCAGTCATAATCATCCCAGCGGAGACATTAACCCTTCGCAAGAGGATAAAGCTATCACCAAAATATTGGTTAAAGGCGGTAATCTATTGGGCATAATAGTTCATGATCACATTATTGTTAATATAGATAATGAACGTTATTTTTCGTTTTGTGACAACCGATTAATGTAAAATTATATCACATAGAACAATATACAAGAAAAGGAAGTATAGGCCAAAATTGGTCTGCTTCCTTTTTTTTGTACATAAGAAATGAGGGGACTAATAATGCAAACCAACGAACTAAAGAAAAAATATGATGAATATCTGCAAACACTTATAGAAGAAATTAAGAGCGAAAAATCAAGCGAAACGCTTCTTAATTACCTTGATTTTTGTTCCAGGTTTCACACTTATTCTTTTAACAACAAAATATTGATTTGGATGAGTATGCCAAAAGCAACAAATGTTGCGGGATTTCATTCATGGAAAAAGCTTGGCCGGTCGGTAAAAAAGGGTGAGAAAGGTATTCCCATTTTTGCCCCTATGCAGGTTAAACAAAAGGTTGAGCTGGCAGATAATGAAGTAATTACAGAAGAAGATGAGAATGCATATCAAGATCAAGACAGATTGTTTTTCAAAGTTGTGTACGTTTGGGACGTTTCGCAGACAGAAGGTGAGACGCTTCCCGAAGCGCCTGACATTATGGATATAAAAGGCTCGGCAGGGGACATGCTTCCTCTGCTTGAAAAACATATATTATCAGAAGGAATAAGTCTGGAATATATCAAAGATCTTGGAGATGCATACGGAGTGTCCAGAGGCGGGAAAATAGTAATTTTATCTTCGCTCACGGATACACAAAAGTTCTGTGTTCTCGCACATGAGCTTGCTCATGAATACCTGCATAAAGGTACTAAACGCCCAACATATTCAAAAAAGTTGAAGGAGACCGAGGCAGAGGCCACAGCATACATTGTATGCCGTCACTTTGGGCTAAATCCGAAGTCTTCAACCTATCTCGCTATGTATCAAACCGAGGATATAGACATCCATGGTTCGTTTGGCCGGATAACCAGTACAGCTTCAAGAATACTGCGGGGCATTGAGAATGCGACAGGCATGAAAAAAGCAGCATAAAAAGGAGAAAAAATGTGGAATACACCAACAGAAAACGATCTGAGCAAAATCCCTGGTTTGTATAAAACAGAGAGTGTTCCTTTAAAAGACAAATTGATATGCCTTCACTTTTTTATTGGAAATAGTGACTGGTATATTGCCGAATACGACAAGGAGCAGGATCTATTTTGGGGGTTTGCAATTCTGAATGGAGATTATGACTGTGCTGAATGGGGTTATATCTCGTTTGATGAAATGAAGCAGATTAAAATTAATCCGTTTGATCTTGAGATTGATTGCGAACGAGGAAACGGATGGAAGCCCAGGAAAGCTTGTGAAATAGAAAATATCAAAAAAGCACAAAGATGGTAAGAAAGGAAAAGTAACAATGGAAAACACGCGAAATAATATTAAATTTGTAAGAGATTTTGCGCCTGGATGTGTTGGAGGCAAAGAAATCGTAGAAAAGGCAACAGATAATGAAATCGGGTATCTGATCGGGCTAAACAATCAAATTGCTGAACTTGATGGCACCTTGCTGGATTTACGAAAACGGGAGAAAAATATAATTGACTGTATTAAAAAAAAATCTGTTTAAATAAGCATATAAGACAGAGAAGCAGCAAACCGCTTTGTTCTTCTTGAACTAAAGCAATAGTAACAGCACGTTTTGCCATAAAGAGCGCTCTATTATAGAGCGCTCTTACCCTTCCTCTCCTTTGGGGCTTTATTTTTTAAAACCTCAAGGGAGGGGAAGGGTTGTTCCTTCCTGCGAAACTAACCTACACACAGGAGGCATAAAAAAATGGTGAAACTGCTGAAATTCTTAGACGGCAAATGGCGAGTCGTAGATTACGGTGTACACGAAAAAGTCGATATTTATATCGCTATGGGCTATGTCGTAATCTATTGAAAGACTGCAATAAGATATCAAAAGGGCGGCGGACCTGATCTTCATCAAGATTCCACCGCCCTTTTTTGTTGTTAAACACGGATTTCACGCTGTTGCTATTATATAAACAGAAACCCAATTTTTCGGAAAGGAATAAAAACATGAACAACATCTTTATCAGCACAACAGAGACACTTCAGGGTTACTCAATAGAATCCTATCTCGGCCCTCTTGTAATTTCCAGCGTTGGGGCAGGAAATGTCATCAAGGATTGGCTTGCCGGGTTTACCGACTTTTTTGGCGGCAAATCAAAGGCTTATCAAACAACTTGTGATGAGTTGATATCAAAAGGCCTGACACAAATGACTCAACAGGCACAGCAATGTGGAGCAAATGCTATTGTGAGCCTGAGAATAATAACAACAAACGTATCAAAAGGAAAATCCCTGTTAGCTGTTATATTATATGGCACTGCGGTAATCGTTAAAAAAGATTAGAGAAAACTATGTCAAAGCGAAATATTCTTACAATATTGCTTGCAGCCGGAATATGTCTGTCGGCGATAACAGGGTTGCAGGATATTGCTCAAAACTCTGCGTGCGGAACGCAATCATGCAAAATTGTGCATCTGTCTTCTTTTGGCAGCTTGATAGGCATACCTCTATCCTTGTGGGGAACGCTCGGAATGATCATTGCCATAATCTTTCACGCATACGGAAAGACCCTGTTATTACGATACAGCCTATCCGTAATGCTTGGTTGTGAGATTTATTTTACTTTCATTCAAATATACTTTATTCAGAGCATTTGTTTTTCATGCCTGGCATTTTTTGTGCTTTTATGTTTGTGCGCGGCTTTAACCCTGAACAAGCCCTTGGATTTCAAGATATTCACGACCGTATCTCTATCGTTTTTATCCCTTCATTTCTTTTTTTTCTTCCCCAATATCGAACTAAGAGTCGAACTCATTCAACCCTCAGCAAACAATATGGTTGAAATATTCAGCTCCGTATCGTGTCCGCATTGCAAAGAAGCCATTGCTCAGTTGAAGGATATTTGTTCACTCTCTAATACCGATCTGGTTATCAGGCCGGTACCGCTATCGAACAAAGATTATCAGCTGACATTAAGCTATATCTGCAATCATTTCTTTAAAACAAATACAGAAGGAGCAAAAAAGTTTGCTGAAAAGGTAATATGGAAGAACCGTCAGGACCTGAGAAAACTTAAGATAGATAAAAACTCGAATAGATCCGCCGGAGACGAAACAGGGTTGCCACTGATTGTTGTCAATAGCCCATACAATGGCAGGAAAATTCTGAGAGGCTGGAATGAATGGTCCCAGCAAACAGTGCATCATATGCTTTTGGCTAAAACCAGTACAGCAGGTATTGATTTTACAGGGAATCCAACAGGCGCAATATGCACCCCACAAACATGCAGAGACTAAAGCTCTTATGAAAAAAATATCAATTATTTTCTCTGTAATAGCAATTCTTATCTCTCCTGCTTTGGCAATGGCGGGTATAATAAACTGTTCTTCCGGTACTACATGCCAAATATTTGTGTATCAAAGTGAACTCCCTAATCAGTTTTCTGAATATACCCTTCAAATGATTCCTCCGGTTGCAGGAAGCGGAAATCCAATTCCGCTTCCTGCCAATAACGAAATTGAGTTCCAATATGAAGGCACATCTGTAATTGTTACCTGTAACGATACGTGGCAGAGATTATCAATAAATGCTCCTGATGATGAAATACAGAATCAGATAAAATGTACTGTCGGCAGCTCCAGGACTCAGGTTGATGTCTATCTTAAGTTGTATGATCAGGATACTTACGCAAACACCTATTCCTCGCCTCCGTCTATCACATATTCTGAACTGAATAACACATATGAAGCCTCTCCTGCCTGTACTCAAGACAACACTCTTGCAGCATCAACGGCATGCAAATGGCAGAAGCAGAATGTCAACGATAGCGTGTTGAAGGAGCAGGGAGTACCGCTCAACTATTGGGTTGTATATGCAAGAACCGTAGTTGACGGGCTGAGCATGGGTTATTCCGTGGAAAGCGGCAATGCAAATTCATATCAAACATCAGACTATGTGTGCGTAGTAGATACAAACAGCAACGGAAACCTTGAACCGGGAGAAATAGGAAGATGCGTTGAGATAGATGAAACTCAATTCTGTCCTGTTGATGGCATAGAATGTATTGCTACATATAGTGATGTAATATGTCCTCCTGGCAGCGCGCTGAATGCTGATACAGATAAGTGTGAATCTGTTCCTGATATATTTTGCACATTCGGCTATACATATAATTCTGATGTTGATGTATGCGTCAGGAATGTAACCTGTTCTGACGGAGGAGGACTTAATCCTGATTCTGATCTGTGCGAAATAGTTGTTACGAGTGATTTATGCCCTACAGGATATACCTATGACAGTAATCTTGATGTTTGCACTAAAGCGGTTGTGTGCACGGAGGGGGGCGTTTATAGTTCCATCAGCGATAAATGCGAGGTTGCTTATACGCCTGCTTGTACTGGTGAATATACATTTAATTCTTCAACATCCAAGTGCGAGGCTGATCCCGTATGCCCAGGCGGAACCAGCTACAATACGACTTACAATATTTGCTTGAAAGCGGTAAACTCAATTACCTGCCCATCTGCATATATATACAATTCGTCCAGGGAACAATGCGAGAAAGAGCCTGACTGTCCGGTCAACAGCGCCTATAGCGCTTCTACAGACCGTTGTGAAAGCATATTAAACTGGACTTGTCCGGAAAACGATAACACATACACAAGCCAGTCAATTTGTGATTCCAGTTGTGCGCAGACAGGAATATGTAGTCAGACTTCAGCTTCCGTTACTGTTAGCGGCACAAGTGGGGGCGGTGTGCGGATTAGTAAACTTAAAGGCTCCGGCAACAAAATAACGGGTTACATGTACCCAAACACTTCTACAGGATCTTTAACGCTTCAGGGAGTGACAGTCAGTGGCAGCAGCAACAGTGGGGATAATTCACGACTTGTTAAGCTTGTTGGCCATGGTAACAAAATAGACATTTACAGGCGTTACTATACTTCAAGTATATTCTCAGGATCTTTAACGTTTCAGGGAGCTACTGTCAGTGGCAGTGTCAGTGGGGATATTCTTGTTAAGCTTGTGGGCAATGGCAACAAAATAAAGGGTTACATGGCGAACGGTAGCACAGGAACCTTAACGTTTCAGGGAGATACTGCGTACCTCTGTTCTCTCACTTATATATCTTCGCCCACTCTTGCAGACTGCCAGGCCAACTGCGCACAAAACATATCATGCACAAGCACCTGTCCTTCCGGTTATACTAATACCGGAGGGTTGTGTGTCATCAACGCCAGTTGCCCTTCCGGGGGCACTCTTAATGCCGATATTGATAAATGCCAATATGCGCCGACCTATAACTGTGATTCAGGCTATACATACGATTCGGCAATAGGATATTGCATGATAAATGCAACGTGCCCCGATTCAGGCACCCTGGACACATCAGCTGATAAATGTCGGTTGACTTTCACTTATTACTGTCCTGCGGATTATAATTATGAAAGTTTCACAGATAAATGCGAAAGTGATCCTGTTTGCGCTTACGGCTATTTTGATGGTTCAATAGATCTGTGCAGACTATCTGCTTCTGGAATATGCCCCGGTACATACAACTACAACAGCGACCATAATAAATGTCTTGCTGACCCCCAGTGCCTGTCGGGAGCTTCGTACTCCACCACTCTGAATCAATGCTCAATCGGCGCTATCCATATCTGCCCGGGCAATACAGCATATTCTTCTCTATCGCGTTTGTGCGAAGCGTATCCCATGTGTGAAGCCGGAGCTTATGACCCCGGCGCAAACGGCTGTTATGAGGGCGACAATACCTGCCCCTATGGGGCGCAGTATCCCTGCCTGGAATATCAAGGCAATAATCAGTGCAGCGCTCAAGACTGTGTGCAGTATGGCGGCGCTACCGAAACCAATGGTAATCCGGCAGGCGTAAATGATATGCAGAATGATGGTCAGTACAGTGCAGACGGCGCCTGCCTCGGACAAATTTATATCTTTAATGGAAATGACAGGCGGTGCAGATCAGGCGGCTTAACCATCGGTTTTGAAAACTGCTGTCAGGATGAAGATTATCTGTTTGGTCTCGGTCAGTGCAAGCAGGAAGAAATACAGCTCGCAAAGCTCAAGGGCAAAGGTTTGTGCCATGAAATAGGCGAGTATTGCTCCCAGACTTTAGACCTCCTTTTTACGGAAATCTGTATAGAGCATTCAAAATCATATTGCTGCTTTAATTCAAAGCTCTCGCGAATTGTCCACGAACAGGGAAGGCCGCAAATGAGTACTGATATTAATAATTGGGGTTCCCCTGAAGGCCCGTTTTGCCGTGGTTTTATTCCTGAAGAATTTCAAATGCTCGATTTTTCAAGGATAGACCTGTCTGAGTGGTATGGCGATATTGTTCCAACAGCCCAGGGGCAGGTTGAAAACAATATGCAGCAATCAATTAAGGGATTTTATGATCAGGTTCAATAAAATGAGATTAAAAAATATTTTGATAATAGCGCTGTTTATCTTCCTGTGTCCGAATCTTGCGATTGCCTCAACGCATGTGCTTGGCGCTTTCGGCAGAACGTATTCCATTATTGAAAGAGATGCTCTGGAAGAAATCAAAGAACATGCAAGCAAAATAGACTGGCATAAACATTTCAACAAGGAAAAGGCGGAAAGAGCTGTTAAAAATTATCAACCTGAAAAAATGACAGCGCTGCCAAGGGCTACAGAGAATAGAACATTCAGCGTAGATAT
>Ga0208905_1001400_pt1 | contig 12195 bp, 10 predicted proteins | sample AntAceMetag02UKS_FD_184776 | JGI IMG/M metagenome (GOLD analysis project Ga0208905, IMG submission 184776) | Saline lake microbial communities from Ace Lake, Antarctica - Antarctic Ace Lake Metagenome 02UKS (SPAdes) (version 2) | ecosystem: Environmental > Aquatic > Non-marine Saline and...
GTGCTCGTTTTTCATCCCGGAGCGTGTGGCATATCCGTTCTGCCGGGTGGTTGTTTTCTTGCTGGTGACTATCGTGTGATTTCACGTGGGTTCACTCCTGCTTCAGGACCATTTGGCTCTTCGTCTGAGCTTTGAGACGTGTTCCTGTCGCAATTTAACATTCGGTGGAAAGAAGGATAAAGGTGAACCATGCGTAGTCTGGAAGTGTCATTGTTTCTGAAATAACGTGCATAAAATGAATATTTCAGGCACTGTTTGATGAAAATCTGATCGTTTATAGTAAACACCCATGATGACCACAGCCGAGTCATATAAACCGATAAAAGGCACGCGAAATTTTGACTTTTATAGGATGGGGTGTTTTTGCAGTTGGTGATGAATCTGTTCGGGTTCGTAGGTCTGAATGAAAATGTATCAGGAAAAAAAGGAGGGTATGGTAATTCCGGTTTTCTGTTCGTTTCAGTCAGGGACGCCGGGAGGTTCTCCTGCACGCTTCTTTTACAACACCTGCTTCATATCGTGGCATAACTTCTGTTATCCGTCCATGGGTGGGCAGATTCTGTTTTGAGGTGTCAATGAGCCGGAGAGACTCAAGATGGCGGATATGGCTGTTAAATGTTGAATAGTTGGCTTTTTTCGGTTTATCTTCGTTTATTGCCCGATAGATTACTGTTGTGGTCAGAATTTCAGGTTCTGAAGCAGACTGTCCGGGGGTATCGGTCTCCCTGTACATCACCGCAATGGTGAACAGAATCTCCCGTTCCGGTGTCAGAAGAGTTCTGGTCAGATTATAGAACCGAACGTTCTTGGCTTCGGTGAGAACGGCCTGCACATCCTGCGTTTCAATAGAGGTTCTGCCGGAGATTGCTGCATGAGTACTGCTGTCATCGAGGAGTTTCATGCCGACCCGCAGGTCAGAGCAGTTAAAGGCAACAGCGGTGATCTCCCGGATCATTTCCTGTGATATGACACCCGGATGAAAGGCTGCTTCTGCCCGTTCACTCAGGATGGTGTTCATCTTATCTTCAGAATACGGCGGAAAGTAGATCTCATGGTGCTGGAAGATGGACCGGGTCGAGGCGTCGAGGGCGTTTTTGATATCGTAGCCAACATCACTGACTGCGACAATGATGCCGATACGGACGGCAGGAAATTCATGATGCAGGCGACACAGGCGGGCGAGCGTGTCGTTGAGGTGCTGGTCGGAACGGAAGAAGTTGATGTCGTCAAGGCAGAGAACGATTATTTTATTTTTGGCGGTAAGGAGCTTGCCAAGCCGGTTGCAGAGGGTGGACAGCGGTATGCCGCTTGCCGGAACCTGAGTCTGTGAGACGGTGGTGAATATTTTTCTGAGGACGGCCCCGGTTGTGTTTTCGTCCTGACAGCTGACATAGACGGGAATGACGTTGTTGGTTTTTTCACGCAGTTCCCGTAAGATGGTGAAGATCGCAGTGGTTTTGCCGGTGCCGGGCAGACCCCGGAGCAGGACGTGCCGGGGAGTGGCGTTCTGGAGAGTCGGGCTGACGGTGATACCAAGTTCTCTGAGCTGGTGTTCCCGGTACTGGAAGGTTGCCGGTTCGAAGCATTCTCTGAGTGCGTTGACGTTTTTAAAAAGCGTCTCGTTGTTGTAAAGGTAATTAGTTACCATACAATTGAGGATTAGCGGAACGGGGTTATAAAGGTGAACCAAGGGTAGATCGGAAGTGACCTTTTTGCATTTTTCGGATTTTCACATAATTTTGAATCTTTTTCTGGATTGCAGCGATATGTGCGATTTTTGGGAAGATTGTTAATGTGAACTGAAATTATGTAAGAAAAGTATTTTGATTTGTTTTTTTAAGTGGCAATGCGGTCTTTGGAGGGGGTTTGGGCGACCGCGCAGATTTTTTGGGGGTCTGGGTAGGGTTTGGTAGGTTTGGGGTGGGGTTGTGGGGCATGATTGGGGACTCAGGGGACATCTGAAATGTGCCGGGACCTTTCAGCAGAATGATAAAGGGAATTCTGATTCAGGGAGTCGGACTACTGTGAGATATAAAAAAAGACGGGGAATTTTATTTGTTGCTCTTGTAGATGTTCAGGCCAATTTTGATCTCGTCGTTTTCCGGCACCGGGATGTTGCCCTCGGTTGATGCGATGGTAATTGATTTGCCGGATTTTGACGGGCCGAAGTCTTTTGAGAGGTCAACTTTCAGGGTGAGGATGTCACCGTCAAGGGTCATGTCGATGTTTTTCATGGAAATTATCTTTTGTCCGGGTGGATGATAGAGGTTGTGTCTTTTCCTTCTGCTTCGGGAATTGCGAATATTACAATAAAAATTGGAATCAAAGAAGATCCAATACTTTTGGGCCTTTAATCCGGTCTTTCACTCTTTGAGGTATTTCCCGCCGACAGGTACAAACAGGTCAGGTTTTTGGATTTCCGGGTATTTTTTGATATCAGTGAGAGTCAGTGCAATCCACTTCTTTTTCTTTCTCTCTCCCTTTTTCACCCGGACGCTTTTCCACTTTTCCTGAATCTCAAAATATGCCTTCACTTCCTCCTGAGTTAGGAAGATAGCATCACCATAAGTGTCAAAGAAACTGAACGGGTCTTCACTGAGTTCAACGTTTTCGATGGTTGCCTCTCCAACATATCCAGTATCCTCATGTGACTGATAGAACACCAGTTTCAAGCCGGGTTTTACTTCTTTATACACAGTCGCAGGTTTGATAAAGACGGTCTTTCCCTCTTCAAAAAATCTCGACATATATTCTTTTGGCACGGGAAAGGTGACACCGGTAATGGTCTCCATAAATCTCTTACTCCTTTGCAGCGCTGATAATGAACCGGTAGTCTTCTTCAGGTATTTCCCGCATTGCAGAGCGAATATGGCCGGTCCACATCTTTTTGTTTTTGATAAATTTTAGATCAGGTATGAGCGGTTTGAACTCAACCGGTTCTTTGAATATCGTGACAGGTTTCAGGTGGACCCGGTAGGGGAAAACCTCATCGCCCATCCGTTCCGGCGTGATGAATAGTCGTTTTGTATCTTCGTATCCTTCAGAAACGATCTCAAAGGCACCGGCGACAGCAGAAGGAAGAATGGTATCCTCTTCTTTTTTCTGGGCGACATAAATTAGAATGAAATCGCCGAGTTTAACCCGCTCAATAATGGCTTTATTCCGTTTGGGAATCCCCCAGACATTGTTTTTTCTGATAATCTCCCAATTGTCACGATTTGAAGAAGCAAACCAGCAGGTCATATTAAGGGATTTATTATTGGAATACTTCATCCTTTCCGTTCCGATTAAAGTGGGGGTGAACGAGGACGAAGTTTTTTTTTCTCTTTGGTTAGAGAGAATAATTTATTTGTACGTGACTCTGTGACTAGTTTCATTAATTTTTTTGTTATATAATTTACAAAATAAAGAAAAATATAGTTACAATTTAGAATCGGAGAAAAATTTGTTTTACTTCTCTACAATTGCAATCTCCTCATTCGTCAAACCATACAGCTCATAGACAAGCCTATTAATCCCTGCCTCTTCAAATGCGGTATCCTCTCCTTCCTCTTTCTTTTTCATAATAATATCAACAAGCTCGATAAACGGGCTTTGGTTTTCTTCCGGGATTTTGGGGATCGGTAATTCACGAATGTAAACTTTTTTCCACCTGTTTGTTCCCATACCAGAAGTAGAGCAGATGAGACTGAAGTAAAAATTAATTACTTTAGAATTTAGAAGAGCAACAAGATATTTTATGCTTTCACCAGTCATCACGAAAGTGGTAGCTTCACAGTACATTCCTTTGTTATCATAGGCGAACCGACCATTATCAACAAGTTCAATCCAGATTATTTTCTCTTTTTCAAATTTATTGAGATACTCACTAGTAGGGTTATTATCTAATTCAAGCCAATGATGTTGACCATTTCGAACTTGTCCTCGTGTTGAAAGCCTGTTTTCATATTCTTTAAGATGCTCATAAATCGATGGATATTCGCTTTTGATAACATCATGTCCTCTATATTTGGAGAGAATTATCCATTTATTTGCAAATTTATAAGAGAATTTTTGAATATCCCTCCCTCTTATTATTGGTTTTATAATTTCAGCATTTTTCGGATCTTTATGGATCAGTTCAGTCTTTGCATCTTTATCAATAATAAATGCTTCATTGAAACCGGTTTTAATACCATAATTAATATCAATATTCCAATCTTTCAGTGGAGTTCCAATATTTTCTATCTTCCGCATAAATCCTTGAATTTCCTTATCTACAAGTGTCCACCCCAAATCTTTTAATTCATCAAGCTCAATATGAGATTTATTCTGTTCCACATATTCTGAAAAATTAGCACCCTTTATATCGCCCTTACCAATGGCATAAGGCATTTGATAATCGCTCTCCGGTATAGTCTTACTAAAAATCAGAATATTCGTATTGACTATTGCAGTCTCAAAAATTTGGTTATTGTTGAAATCAATAAGCATTGTAGGTTTAGCTTTTGTTTTCACAAGAATTCGCAGATTTTTTCCGTATTGGGTTCTGATCCAACTATTGGAAGTAATAAGTGCCGTCTGACCGCCATCTCTTGAGATTCCGTAACCTCTCTCATAGAAAAGACAATAGAGATCACCTCTTCTTGCAAAGGTTTCATAGTCTTCGTTTTCAAGAGCGACCTTGTATTCATCCTGCAACCCTTCTATCTGGACATAAGGGGGGTTTCCTATAACAATATCAAATCCACCCTTTTCTGAAAAAACTTCATTGAACTGAAGTCGCCAGAGGAAAAACGGTTTGCTCCTCTTCTTCCGAAGAATTCTTATCTCCTCAACTGCCTCATCACCATGCCCTTCAGCCCGCATAGTATCTTCAATAAACATCCACCCAAGATAGTTGATCTTCTCTCGTAATTTTTCCTTTTTCGACTTGATTGTCTCATTGAAAAATTCATGCCGAAGACGTTTCAGCTCACGAAGACGGACTGTCGGCTCGGATGCTCCAAAATTACCTCCAACAAGAATCGTTTCCTGATCTCCTGACGTTTTATGTTCTATTCTAAGCCTTTTGCGGTCTTTTTTAAGCTTATCAATCTCATTTTGAAGATCTTTTGTGTCAGCACCAAATTCTGTCTCACTTAGTTCTTCATAAAGGTGTTTAATTTGGCCGTCAATCTCATCAATCCGTGTCTTAACTGCACCATTTTTCTCAATTAGGGAATTATCAAACAGTTTTACGCCGTGGAAACTCTCAAGAAGGGAATCCCCGCACATAATCTTCTGCTCAAGATTTGGCAGTGGATCAATATGATCCTCATTCTCCTCATCAATTACCAAAGAAAGCCAGAACCTCAGTTTTGCAATATCAACCGCACCCGCATCAATATCAACACCATACAAAGAATTCTCAATAGCTTCACGCTTCAGGTTGTAAGGGGTTAAATGCTCACCATTTTTAAGCTCACCTAAAACAAGGCGGGCATTTACAATCTCAGAAAGCATACCTACCGGAAATGCACCACTACCCACCGCCGGATCAACAATACGAATGTCTCTGAGAAGTTTATCAAGCTCTTGTGCGTGCTTAAGCAGGGGAACTCTGAAATTAGCGAGATCAATAATTTCATTCCCTTGCCGAACAAGGGCGTCAATAACACTACGGTCAACAGTGGAGCTATCATCAAGATAATTCACCAGGGATTCTTGGCACATATAATGCACAATCTCACGGGGAGTGTAATAGGCACCGTAACCCTTCCGAAGATTATCATCAAGCAGATTTTCAAAGATCTTTCCCAGCATCTCAGGATCAACTGCAACCTCTTTCTCAAGAGGTTCATCTTCTTTTATTGTAAAATTAAACTCATCAAATGTATTGAAAATTTCACCAAAGATCGAATTATCGATGACAATATTGGTCCCAACCCAATCATAGCCTCCGATTGGCTCAAAAAGACCGCCATTTAGAAATGGAATCCGGCAGTCAAACTTGTCATAATAATCCTTATCCCTCTCACTGTTTGCAAAGGCATTGTAGAATAACGGTTCTAAAACATCATTGAAGAAATTGTCATAGCTCCCAAACTCGCCATCAAAAACCGCACGAAGGAAATCCTTCCGGCCACTCCCCCATTTTCCAGTTTTTGGAACACCAAGCCATCCTTTTTTCTGCAAGAAGTAAATAAAAACAATCTGACCAAGCAGTTTCTTTGAAAATTCACCGGGAGTGATGTACTTGTTCTTAAATTCTAATTTTATCAGTTCATCTTCTGAAACTACAACATTAAGAGAAGCCAAAAGCTTCTCGTAAAGCTCCCGGTATTTCTCAAAGAATTCTTTGCTTACGCTCTCAATACCAAATGCCGAGCGGATTGCATCAAGGCCGGGAAGTTGTGAGTCTTCAAGAATAAAGTCAAGCAGATACTTCTTACAGGTATGATTTGGCTCGTTCTTTCCAACAAGAAATGAAAGCCTTCGTGCAGGACTCAGTTCTTCAAGATCACGAACCCGACCATCATCTAAACGAACGGTCTTATATTCAAGTTCTACAAAAGAAAAACGCCAGTCATTAGTATCATCATAGAATGCAACAAGTGCACAGTTGCTTCCGGTCTTCTTGAGCCATTTTGCAATAATATTTCGCTGTTTCACCCGTGCACGAATCTTTGAATTGTCCCGTGCCAGTTTAATGCTTAAGATATCCGCTTTCTTCCCGGTACTATCTCGGAATACTCCAAAATAATCAAAATCTGTTACAAAATCGTCAAATTTAAATCGAATGCTAATATTTGAATTCTGGTTCACTCTGTTGATCGTTACCTCATTCAGAAGATGAGTAATGAATTCTTCGTAATTTTCATGAGAATACCCTGAATTAAAAACCTGATCCAGCAACTCTCCGGCCCGTTGCCTATCCATTATCGATCAGCTCCATTGAAAGAATCACTTCCTTTTTCCCCCTCTTAGACATCTTATTAGCTGAATAAGTCTCTATAAAAACAGCATCCGGCAACTGCATTTTTAAAATACCTACTATACGATTAGAATTATCTTCATTCTTAATCTTCTCCCAGATACGTTTCATTGTATTTTTCATAATAGCGCCTCTCTCGATGGCTCCAAAGACCTGCTGGAGATAATCTTCATCCTCTTCGACCAGTGGACTGGTATCCATTGACCTCAAACGTCTCTCAAACTTTGCTTCCGCAGTATTACCTCCGGGACGACCCAGAGGAATGACATCCTTCTCATAAATTGAATTAAAAGCCTTTTTATTCTCATCCAGTCTTTCAAAAAATGACTTTGATAAGGGCATCCGTTTTGCATTCTTCTGTGTTTTCAACGTTTTGGCAACACTGACAAAATCAACCTCTTCTGCCAAACTACCTTTGTTCAGGTAGAATTTTCTCATATCACTGCGTCTGAAAAATGAGATAACACCACAAAGATCAGACTTCTTACCTGAACGTGCTTTTTTGGGAAGGTTCTTAATCTTACTGAAAAGCTCAGTCTCATCATCTCTGATTTTTCTGATCTCCTGAAGATACTCAAGCTCTTTATCGTCCTCTTCTTCACCGACGATGGTCTCCCTCGAATTTAATTTTTTAAAGAGAGAGTCATGTGATTTGACTTCCTCATCCGAAAGCAAAGGAGCATCATCACCAAGCATTTCAATAAATGCTTCAATCTTCGCTTCAGCCGCAGACTCAAGTCCAATCTCCTCCTCAATATTTCCTGTTGGGAAGAAATTATAGGTATATATGGTATTGTAAGGGAGCTTCTTTGCCACACGATTGATCCGACCAACTCTCTGCATCATACGAACCGGATTCCAGGGGATATCATAATTGATGACCACATTTGACCGGTTAAGATTCATGCCTTCTGACAGAACATCTGTTGTCACAAGCACCCGGATATCGTCTTTTTGGTTGCGTGCAGATGCATCAAAATTGCTGATAATTTCATTTCGGTTTGTCGTTCCCCCTGACCCGGAGAAATACCTGATGCCATCTCCTGCAAAAGATTCCTCCTTAAGCTTTTCCGCAAGGTACTCAGCAGTTTCCTTTGATTCTGTAAAAACAAGAATTTTGCTCTTTTTTAAGGTTTTATCCGTTGTGAGCATTTCCTTAAATTTCTCAAGTTTTGGATCAACGGTTATCGTATCCCATAGTTGCTTTATCGTCTTTAAAACGGAGAGATCGCTTTTCAGGTCAGCGATAAAAGAGTCATCAAATTCATCCGCAGTATATTTTTTTGCCTGGTCGTTCTCAATGAACTGATCAATGGTCTCGAAATCGTCCTTATCCAATAATTCAAAAATCTTCTGTGAATAGTCCCGGCTAACATAGACGTATCCATTTTCATACCCTTCGATAACCCGCTCATATGACGTAATAAACCGGCCAAGTGACATTTTTAAAGCATACTGGCTGCTTTCAAGGCGTTTTAAGAGCAAACCTTTCATGAATCTGCCCATGTTGATCTGCCCCATACGCTCTTTTTGATCAACTTTCTTAAGATACAAGAGTGGCGTGTACCGGGTATATTTCAGCAATTCAATGATCATCTTTAGTGAATCGTCAAATGCCTTCTCTAAATCATCGTCAAAAACGTAATAAACGGGTTTTGGCTCTTCAATTTTTGGAAACTTAAGGCCCTGAACCGTAAGATCACTCTTGTAATATTTCTCAATAACTGTTCTTGTTCTCCGTACCATCAAATAATCAAGAACATTTTTGCGGATATCCTCAGCATTCTCCTGCATGATCTTGATATACTCTTTCGGGTTTGTCTTTCGATTCACCGCATCAAGAGGTCTTTGAAGTTTTCTGAAATAAGCATCAAGATCGCGTACAACCGGATTTGGCAGAGTTGATTTATGACCGTCCTGAAAGAGCTTTATCTGAGCTAAAATGTCTTTTGGAGTGTTATTCAGCGGCGTAGCGGAAACAAGAACAACCCGCTTTCCTTTACAGATCTGTGCAAGTTTTTCATACCTCTGCGTTTCCTCATTCCTAAAGGCATGAGATTCATCAATAATGACATTTTTATAACGGTCAACACCTTTGGCAATGATTGAATCAAGTTTACCTATCGACTCAAACTCACCCTGACGAACACCAAAATCAATAAATGCATTATACCACGAACCAGGATTATTTTTGTCAATCAGTCCGGGTGGTGCAACAACAAGAGTTCTCCCGTCAAGTTCCCGTGCAAGAAGAGTCCCGGTATAGGTTTTTCCAAGACCAACAACGTCAGAGAGGAAAACTCCACCATATTCCTCCAATATCTGTTTTAAATCCTGAACGGCATCCTTCTGGTACTTCAGATCCATGAACTTTTCAGGCGTATATCCTTCTTCAAGTTCCATACCGTCAAGGGAAAGCCTGTCTTTAAAATATTCGTAGAGGAGTTTTAAGTACAATTCATATGGCTTTATTTCATCGTTTAGCCATGTTTTTGTCTTTATTGTGTCAACATATTTCTCAGAGACATCAACCGAATTTTCCCAGAGCCGGTTGAACATCAAAAGAGAATAATCATAATCCCGTTTGTCTTTGAGTTCTACATTAAATTCAAGATTTTTTTGCAACCCCGCTTCCGTAAAGTTACTTGAACCGGTTATAACACGACCATCATCAATTGATCCGTCTTTGAAGGTCATTATGTAGACTTTTGCGTGTATCTTTTCTGACGGATAAGCATGAACTTCAAGTTTGCCTGACCCTATCCATTCGATAAACTTTTTTGCGCCTCTTTCCACATCGGAATTATCTGTAGATTCATCAAATTCTGTAATTACTGTCTGAGAGAATTCTTCCTTTACCGCATAATCAGATGAGATCTGTCTCTGTTCACGCGCTTCTTCGATGAGCTTATATGTCTGGGGATTTGTGCTGATACCAATGAGAATACGTATTTTGTCCGTATTTTCAAGAGCCTTGTAAATCCGGAAAAAACCACTCGTATAAAAATATCCGGAAAGGCAGTCAAAAAGAGCCGTGTTGTTTATTAGTGCATTAAATCGGTCATAGAGAGTTTTACCCTCTTCATTTGTGATAAAAGTTGAATCAGTAGACATGAATTGCAGAGCTCTCGATTGGTAATATACTTAAATAGGCATTTCCTGTTTAAAAGTATATTTAAATCCGTGAAAAATGACTTGAAATTAATTATTTGTGGAATTATAAAACGCATCGGCAATATTTGTCCTTCACCAAACCTATCAGAAAGTAAAGAGCTATATTTGAAAATTAGGTTTATAGAAATAGAGCCAATCAATCTCCAGATATACTTTTTGTCTCCAATAAGCAATATTCACACCATTTATTCAAGAAGAAGTGGTTGAGATTTCGGCAAACAGATTCTCTCCATGATCGAGCCAATCCATTCACCACACAGGAGATCGCCCGGCAGAAACTCCCGACGAAGGCCCCCGGCAACCAGCGCCGAAAACAACGCCGGGTCCGGTGGAAAAATCCCTGAGCTTATCGGGCCGGGTGCTCAAAAATGACGGCAGGACAAAGTATTTTTTCCTGTCCGGTCCCGGAAATCGGGTTTAGCTATACCCAGTAGTTCACTAATTCACCCCTATTTTTCGTACCCCATTTAACCTCCACCCAGATGTGAATCGGTACCTTTAATGCACCCTCAAACGGCCCATAGAAGCACTTGCCTTTCCGGTCCTCCGGGTTCTCTTCCCGCCGGTTCCTGAAACGTTCGATAATATCGGGAATATCGCCTTTCCGGTCAGAGCATTAAATCCGGGATAGTCACAGGGTAAGCCATCAGCACATTTATCAGTAAATCGATTTATATATCTTCTATGGCTGTATTGAGTAACAGGGCTGTCATTTTTGTTCTTGCATTTATTCTGGTTATTGCCTTTGCATTCGGAGCAGGTTGTGTTGAGGGTGAGGGCGAGGGCGAGGGCGATAATGCCAGATTTACGTACGTAGAAGAATTCGCTGAGGATTTACTGTCTGGCGAATTAATCGGGGGTGGTGAATCGGTCACCGGAAATGTGGATGAAACGGTCACCGGAAATGTGGATGAATCGGTCACCGGAAATGTGGATAAATCTGTGAAGTCCGTGAGTGGACCATATTATCAGGAACGTGGCAGGGAAGATCCTCCATGGGTTATTGTTTTTGAACCCGAAGGTAGTTGTGAATTGTATAATTATATCAATGGAGAATGGGAGGGTAATCTCTATGGTATTTTGAGGTATGCTGAAGAAAATGGTAACGTTTTCATCATGCCCCCGGGCGGGCAGGAATATGACCAAGTGTTTTTATACACTCTTGAAATTAAGGATGGCGGTGCAACACTCTCAGATGATGAGAATACCTTTGTCCGCCTCTGATTCTTCAGATGCTAATCAGGATGTCAGGGCATCCGGCATTCTGGTTTCTTTTTTTTACCGTGTGTGATAGGAACTGTTGTTTCATACCTGGGGAGAAAGGATAGGACGAACTGAAAAATCAGGAAAACGAAACCGCCTGTCACCCCAAAAATAGCAAAAAAAGAAAACGAATGCAAATCCCCATCCTCTCTCAAGCGCCCAGATAACAGCCGTAATCAGGACATTGATGATGATCATCTTCTCATACTCCTCAGCGCCGAAAGCAACGCCGGGTCCGGTGGAAAAATCCCTGAGCTCATCGGGCCGGGTGCTCAAAAATGACGGCAGGACAAAGTATTTGTTCCTGTCGTCATGGACCAGCCTAAGCTCATACTCAGCAATCCAGATTCTCCAACATCTCCCCCTGCATCCCGGTCAGATACTCCCTCACCACCGGCACATTCTGTCTGCTAAAAAGAATTCTGTTCCGGCAGGATGAGAAGGAACTGAACAGGCTCCGTTAAATATCATTTGCCATAAAAGAACATACTCACGAATCACAGTGTACATTACAGTCAGAATGACTTTTTCTGGTTGCCTTCGTGCAATAATCCCGGTTCCGCACTGTGTCGTGGTATGATACTCTCCAGAACACCGGAAGGCAATCCATGAAAACAATATATCAATTTTCAGACAATTCAGACTTTGGGCTCGAAGCCGTAGGGGGAAAGGGATTTTCACTGGTGAAGATGACACAGGCAAAACTTCCCGTCCCGCCGGGTTTTATACTGACGATCCGTTTCTTCCGGCCCTGGGTAACCACGATCACGGGGACCGCTGAATGGAAAGAATTCCTCCAGGCA
>Ga0208905_1001404_pt1 | contig 12183 bp, 9 predicted proteins | sample AntAceMetag02UKS_FD_184776 | JGI IMG/M metagenome (GOLD analysis project Ga0208905, IMG submission 184776) | Saline lake microbial communities from Ace Lake, Antarctica - Antarctic Ace Lake Metagenome 02UKS (SPAdes) (version 2) | ecosystem: Environmental > Aquatic > Non-marine Saline and Alkaline...
CAACCTCTTCTCCACCAAAGAGTACATGTCGCGGGTCCGCGGGGGGAGTAATTCAACCCAGCTGCGGGTCTCGTCACGGGAGGTCCGGGCATGTCTGGACAGGATCGATATCCTCTTCCCCCTGAACCGTGAGGCCTTGGAGCATGTGAGGAGACGGATCACACCCGATACCATTATCCTGGGAGAAAAAGACAATTTTCTAGATACCGGCGAGGGCGGAGATATCGCAATTATCGATATTCCCATCTCAACCATCGCCTCCGAAATCGGAGGAGCGGTATACGCCAACATCATAGTAACCGGGGTGATTGCCGCGCTCTTCGCTATCGACAAAGAAAATATCATCGACGATCTGAAGGAGCGATTTTCTGAAGAGGGCAAAACGGTGACAACGCACAACATTCGCGCGGTTAAACGCGGGTATGAAATCGGCAACGAACTGATAACTTCCGGGATCGTGTCAATCAGCATCAAGAAAGATCCGGCCGTCGCCGAACAGATCATTATCAACGGTGGTGAAGCCGTCGCGATGGGGGCGATTGCCGGCGGCTGTAATTTCATCTCTTCGTATCCCATGACCCCGTCCACATCTGTCCTGACATTTCTTGCCCAGCAATCGAAGGAATTCGGCATCATCGCGGAACAGGCAGAGGATGAGATAGCTGCCATGAACATGGCGATAGGCGCGTGGTATGCCGGGGCGAGAGGGATGGTAACAACATCTGGAGGAGGATTCGCCCTTATGACCGAGGGTCTGAGCCTGGCAGGGGCCATCGAATCGCCCATGGTGATTCACCTGGCCCAGAGACCGGGTCCGGCAACGGGCATGCCGACAAGAACGGAACAGGGTGACCTCGATCTGGCCCTCTACGCAGGACATGGGGAGTTCCCACGTGTCATATTCGCTCCGGGGTCACTTGAGGCGGCGTTCGCGCTGACAGCCAGGGCATTCAACCTGGCGGATAAGTACCAGGTGCCGGTCTTTATCCTGACCGACCAGTACTTCATCGATTCTTATTATAATATACCGAGAATCGATCTGTCGACCTTCGAGATCGAACGGTACATCATCACGACGGATAAGGGGTATAAACGATACGCCCTGACCGAAAACGGTGTCTCTCCGAGGGGAATCCCGGGAAACGGCAAAGGGTTGGTGGTCGTCGATAGTGATGAGCACGATGAAGCGGGGCATCTGACGGAAGACCATGACATCAGGGTCAGCATGGTGGAGAAACGCCTCAGGAAACATGCTCTATTGACCCAGGAGGCGATTTTGCCCACTCTCTCAGGTAAGACCAAGGGGACGACCATGGTCGTCTGCTGGGGCTCCGTTTTGGCAATCGCGGACGAGGCCGTCAGGCGGATCGGACGGAACGATGTCTCTCTCGTTCATTTCAGCCAGGTCTACCCGCTGCATTCCGATACAGCCAAAATACTCGGCAAGGCAGCCCGGCTGGTTATTGTCGAGGGCAACGCGACATCGCAGTTTTCGCGAATACTCAAGATACATGCCGGCATTGATATCGAAACGAAGATTACCAACTACAGCGGTCTTGCTTTTTCAGTTGAAGAACTCGAGGCCAGGCTGCGCGATGTGCTCTAGAAAGGGGATCTTTCATGGATATACGATCTTACAGCATGGGCGATATAGATATGGCCTGGTGTCCGGGCTGCGGTAATTTCGGCATTCTGAAGGCCCTGGAGAAGGCACTCGCTGAGATGAAGGTCGCGCCCGAAGGTCTGGTGATGGTTTCAGGGATAGGGCAGGCGGCAAAGATACCCCACTACATGAAGTGCAACGCATTCAACGGCCTTCACGGGAGGGCGCTTCCCGCGGCGGTGGCCATCAAGGCCGCCAATCCCCGGCTTGTTGTCATAGCAGAGAGTGGTGACGGTGACATGTATGGCGAGGGTGGAAATCATTTTCTCGCCACGATCCGCAGGAATCCGGATATTACCAATATCATCCACAACAACATGGTGTACGGCCTCACAAAAGGCCAGGCGTCGCCGACAAGCCAGCGGGGCTTTGTCACGCCGGTGCAGGCCGGGGGCGTTATTCTCGAACCGTTCAACCCGATCGCCGTTGCTGTGGCGCTGGACGCGTCATTCGTCGCGCGGAGCTTTATCGATGATGTGGATATGACGAAGGAGATTATTAAGAAGGCACTTTCTCACAGGGGATACGCCCTGGTCGACATATTCCAGCCTTGTGTCTCGTTCAACAAAACCAACACGTACAAGTGGTTCAAAGATCATACATACTATCTCGAAGATTCATACAACCCGGGCGACAGGGTCAGGGCATTTGAAAAGGCCGTGGATCCGACAAAATTTCCACTCGGTGTTATCTACACCAATCCCAAGAAAGCAACATTCGAAGGGAACCTCAGCGTTTATACCCAAGACAGTACGCCGATCATCCTGAGGAAGTTGAATTTGAAGAAACTTCAGCGGTTTATTGACAGGAAGAGGAGACCATAGCGAAGAGTTACACCGTCTCTCTCAAAAATAACATGAGAGGGATTTGAGATTATTCATGCGGAGGAGCCGCCATTTGCTGTTACGTCCCCTCCCCCGAATTCTCAGAAATTCCGGAAGATCGACCGATTGCCTCAGCAGATGTCCGTGACCAGTTGTAACACCAAAACCGCCCCATCTATACTGATGTACAAGTCGTGATGGAAGTTTCCGTATGGGTTCTTGCTTGCCTTCCATGGTACCGGGAGATATATGAAGAAAATAAAAATAATCAAGGGATACTGTTTCTGCTTTTGCGCCATATAATACGGGTTATGGGCTTTAAAAAACATAAGGATCAGGAGGTTAACGAGTTGAACTGGGCCAGGATTGCCCGTTCAGCAGGATTGATCATCCTGGGTGTATATGGGTTCTTCCTTCTCTATGGCGTTTTTTTCGGGGACCGCCTGATATTCCTGCCTCCGCCATCGTCATATGCGGATACCGACGATATTATCAAGATTACAACCCGGAAGGGGACAACTATATCGGCGCGTTATATTCCCCACCCCAAGTCGGTGTATACGATTCTATACAGTCATGGTAATGCCGAAGACCTGGGTAATATCCAGGAAATCCTTCAAGGCTTCCACGAACACGGCTTTTCGGTAATTGCCTATGATTACAGCGGCTACGGAACAAGTTCCGGAAAACCTTCAGAAGATTCCGCTTATGCAGACATTTCAGCTGTCTATGAGTATGCCGTTCGAAAGATCGGTCTTCGCCCGGAAGACATTCTGCTCTTCGGGAGATCAGTCGGTGGTGGCCCCGCTCTCGATCTGGCGGTCAGGGAAACTGTCGGCGGCCTGATTCTCGAAAGTTCCTTCGTATCCGCATTCCGGGTAGTCACAACCATTCCCCTCTTCCCGGTTGACAAGTTTAACAATCTCTCCAAGATCAAATCTGTTTCCTGTCCCGTTCTTGTCATTCACGGAAAACGGGATTCTATTATTCCCTTCTGGCATGGGAAACGGCTCTATGAGGAGGCACATCCTCCAAAAATGAGATTCTGGGTTGATAGGGCACGCCACAATGATGTCATGTGGAGTGCGGGGGGGAAGTATTGGAAAACACTTGAGCGCTTCATGGCCCTCGTTATGGACCGGTCAGGAAATTGATCCAACCTTCGGATAAGCAAAGCAAGAAACCACATCCCTCTTTCCATTGACCATACTAAAGGGTTGTTTTGCTTCCTTTCACTCGACCCCTTGAACCCTTCTGGTAATTACAACTAATCGGGAGATGATCCAAATGAGTATATTTGGGAAGCGGTAGTATAGGGTATCAGTGAAACCTGTTAAACGGAGGCATTGCCTTTCGGTCTTCTGCTGTGGGAAGGTCGATAGGAGCTTCTTCTCTTTCGGGGTTCTTCTCCACTCTTGGGGCCGGCATCTCCCTGAAGGGGGTCCTTCCCGATCCAAAGGGGTACAATCTTCTTCTTTCGAATAAGCGATCGCAGGTTGGGAAGGTCACGCTTGGTCAAGAAGGTAAGGGCCTTGCCTTTTCTCCCCATTCTTCCCGAACGTCCGGTACGGTGGGTATACTGCTCTCCGTCTCCAGGGAAATCCCAATTTATCACATGTGAGACATTGGAAAAGTCCAATCCCCGGCCGGCAACATCGGTGGCTATGAGGTAGCGCACCTTGTTGTTACGATAGTGCCGGTAGATGGAAGAGCGCTTATCCTGGCTAAGCCCTGCGTGGATATACTCTATATCTCTAAAGTCTTTCTTCATGTTTTTGAAGAGGGCATCCACCTTGTGACGGGCGTTGCAGAAGATGATCGCCTGGGTGATATTCTCTTCTTCGAGATACCGTATCAGTTCCGCCTCTTTATTCTTCGAGTTCAGGTATTCGAAATAGTGCTCGATGCTCTCTGGGGATGGTCTGTCGGTAATAAGAGAGATATGATGAGGATTATGAAGGGTCTTATCTACCAGCTTCTTTATATCGTCATCCATCGTAGCGGCGAAGAGGAGTGTCTGATGATCCTGTAGTATACAGGACATAATAAACTCGACATCTTCCAGGAAGCCTATCTTCAGAAGTTCATCAGCCTCATCCAATATAACGCACTTCACATGGGACAGATTGACCGTCCCGTCATACATCAGATCGATAAGCCGTCCCGGTGTCGCGACAAGGATATGCACCTTGTGATTAAGCTTGGCTACCTGGATGCTCTTACTGAACCCCCCGTATACCGCGAAGGGAACAACATCGGTCTTAACCGCTACACTGTGGATATCATTAACATACTGGATGCACAATTCACGGGTCGGAACGATGACGAGGGCCTGGATGGCGTTAAGTGTCGTATCAACCTTTTGAATGAGGGGGATCGCGCAGGCCGCCGTCTTTCCGGAACCGGTCTCGGCAAGGGCACAGAGGTCCGTGCCGGCGGAAATCACCGGATACGACGCCTCCTGAATGGGCGTCATCTCATCATACCCCAGTTTCACGATTGATTCGGAGATGTTTGAGGGGAGGTTTAATTCACTGAATTTCATGTAGGATTTCTCATATTTCTGGCGGGACTATACACAATTGTGCCCCTTTTATCAACATAATTATCTAAGGCCTCTAAATGACAATAAAACAGGGTCCTTTCCCCTATTAGCTAATGCAAAGGGTTCGAGGATTCAAGGATTCAGGGGGTCGAGTGTTTTGTAAATTTCTAAATAAAACCGATAGGACCTTCGCTAAACCTCTAACTCTCTATAATTTTAAAACATTTTACTTAAATCCTTAACCCCTCGAATCCCTATGATCCTACAACTCTTTTGGAGATGACCCCAAAACAGTGGCTAGTATGCCGATTTGCCGATGAAAAAGCGTTCGGGGTCGTATGATCTCAGGAGCATAATTTCTTCATCGCTGGGCAGCTCCATCCGCTCGATATCATTACTTATCTTCAGATCCCAGTCAACCAGTTCCCTGATACGGCGGATCGATTCCTCCTCGCTGGCACTCGGCTTCGGCACGTACCCCGTCAGCACCAGTTCATCTCCACCCTTCTTCTCAAACCGCGCCTTTGTCGTGACGACGCACCTGATTTTGGCGCCGGGAGAGGTGATATGTTCGACATTTTCTACAAACTGTCCCTTGTTCTGCTGGGCAACGACAATAGTCTCCCGTGCCGACGTGGCGACATCGTTCGCGCCGCCGGAGCCGACGATAAACTGCCCGTTCATCCGTACGGTATTGACATTTCCCCATCGATCGACCTGGGCGGCGCCGATAACCCCCAGACAGCGGTTGGTATCGCCCCCCATGTGCAGACCCAGGATCTCGAAGATATCGGAGAGCATCGTGGCGGTGGGAATATTCCGGTAATTGAAGACAAATGGGTCCGCCGGCCGGGGGTCATAATTATAGATTCCGACCTCTGCCATGACGGCGAATTCATAACCCCTGTCGCGCAATGCGTGCAAGGCAAGGATCGTTGCAAGGGTGGCCTGTCCGATGCCGCAGAGGGCCGTTTTGTAATGCTGAAGGGGTATTCTTCGGACGATCTCCCTTGATGCATGGATCACCATCCGCTCGATGGCACCGGCGGGTTCATTACCCGGATTGTCTCTACAGAAATCGTCGAGTTCGGGGCGCCAGGACTGGGGTGTGGCGACAAAGTATAGCTTCTCTATCCTCTCGGCACCCAACTTCTCCACATATTCGGCATGATCGGCGACACCGAGGACCCATTCATCCACCCACCTCTGGTACTCTTGCTCGTCTCTTTGCGCCCTTCGGTGATCCTTCAAAAAGTCGTAATCGTTTCCATAGGGTGTCAGTTCCGGTGTATTCCGAGCATAATACCCCCCTGGATGAGAACCATAGGGGGTGTGGCTGACTGATAAGACCTTCTCCGAAGGAATCCTCCCCAGATGGGCGTGGTGTCGGATAAAATCGGTATCAACAAGATGCTCCGCCGTCAGGATGACGCCGGTTCGTGCCGCCAGTGGACCGTAGACATTCTCTGCAAGAGGAGGGAAACAGATCGCATTGCCCGCAGGATCGGAGGCCCAGGTATGGACAAAGCTGATATCGGGGTTGTAGGCCTTGACCAACCCCGTCACACCTCCCTCGGCAAAAGGATCCTCCATCTCCCTGAACGCATGTGGGAGCTCGGCACCCAGCGAGCTTCCCACGAGTGAACGCGTCGTTACAAAGGGAACCCCCATTGCGCCCGCCATCAGACGCTGACAGATCGTCAACATGGTCCAGTTTTCTATCTCGATCTCCCCCCGCTCAAGAGCCCTCACAATGATGGGGCTGGGACCGGGTGTGGGATAGCCCTCCCCGGCAAACGAGACGATCCCCTTTTTGATGAGTTTGAGGTGTACCATGGGAAGCATGGTGCCCGTCAGACCCAGCCCTATATACTCGAATCCGGGATCGGTCCCCTGAAACTGACGGCACAGTTCATACATAGCGGCACCCGGGCGCGAATGCAGCCCGCAGGGATTGATCTTCATCCCCGGCTTAACGAAGGTCCCAATCGCCTCCGCCAGCTGCATGACCTTGTTTTCGGCAGATGGATGTAAGGTATCAAACCTGGTTGAAATCAGATCCTTCCATGACGGCATTCAGTTTCCCCCCCCTTATTTTTTATGATCTTTATTTCAGATAACCGCTTGACTGCCACACAGTCCAGACGGTCAGTTCCCCTCTCCCTCCTCTCATGCTGATTCGCTTATTCCGTATGACTTTCTATGATGGCGCCACATTCTTCACAACGGTATCGAACAGTTGCTGTTTCAGGGGCCTCTATCTTCTCAAAGTCATACCGCCTTTCGCCACTGTCCTCAAAGCATTCAGGACACCAGCCCTTTTTCAGTTCGTCAAGCGCAATTGTCAGGTGACAATGCCGACAGCGCACCCTGTCCCTGTCTTCGGACAACAATACGAGCTGACTGTGTCTGCAGGAATTCATGCCGAGAAACCTGGTCCTTATCCTCCTCCGCCGACGACCCTGTCGGAGCGTCATTCCGGTTCGGGCTGTTTCATGATGCGTCTGGGGTAAATATTGAAGCATACACCTCTTTGGATATATCTGTTTAACCTCCGGCCCTCGTATTTGTCAAAGATTAATTCTCCGGGAACACCCTATCTCCTTATTTATTTTAGGAGAAGAGGATCGAGAGGTCTTTTCATTGACACCCAGGGGTCTTTACCCTATAGTACGCTTGCTTTTTCCGAAACCACGATGCGCACATCCCCGGGTACATGAAATGAATGAAACGAGAATTGACACCCTCTCCGATCTGACAGGTTTTTTTAAGCCTAAAAGTATCGCTATTCTCGGCGTCTCACGGAACCCTTCCAGCTTCGGGGGGATGAGTTTTTTGAATCACTTTCTTAAGGCCGGCTATCCGGGAACAATCTATCCTATCAATCCCAGGGCTGCAGACGTTCAGGGGATTAGGGCCTATCCCGATCTGGCATCGCTTCCGGAGGTTCCGGGTCTCGCCATGATCGCGGTCCAGGCCTCCGCCGTGCCCCCCATCATAGAGGAGTGTGGCCGCCTGGGGATTAGGCACATCCACATTCTCTCCGCCGGGTTCAGCGAACTCGGAACGGAGGAGGGAGCAACACTCGAGAAACAGGTAGCCTCCATAGCGGGCGAGCATAACCTCCTCATCATGGGACCGAATTGCATGGGGCCGTACTGTCCCGCCGCGAAACTGACGGCTTGGGGGGCCATACCGGGGAGGGACGGCGGTCTCGGGATAATCTCGCAGAGCGGCGGCATAACGCAGCGGCTGACTGAACAGGTCTCGTCACTGGGCGTGGGGGTGAGCAAGGCGGCCAGCATCGGGAATGCGGCGGTCCTCGACAGCCCCGATTATCTCGAGTATATGGCCGGTGATGATGACATCGATGTTATCGCGATGTACCTGGAAAGTGTCCGAGACGGGAGGCGCCTCTTCGAGCTTGCCCGGGCCACAGCGCCCCGAAAGCCCATCCTCCTCCTGAAGGGAGGACAGACACAGGTAGGAGCCGCTACGGTGGCATCGCACACGGGGTCCATGGCGGGCAATCAGCGTCTGTGGAATGCCTTTTTCGAGCAGACGGGCGTCATCCCCGTATCCTGTATGAACGAGTGGGCTGATTCGATACTGGCTTTTTCATCTCTTCCGGAGTCTGAAGGAAGCGGTCTCTTCATCATCGGCGGGGGTGGCGGGAACAGTGTCATCTTTTCAGACAGTGCCGTGAGGGAAGGTTTCACCATTCCCTCACTGTCTCCCGAAAGCATGGGGAAGATCCGTCCCATAGTTCCCGTGGCGGGGAGCATAGCCGGGAATCCCCTCGATCTGTGGGAGGCCTTTGTAAACGGAGATCGTCTCTGCAATCTTCTGGATGTGGCGTACCGCGACCCGCAGATCCACATGGTGATCGTCGATCGCCTGATCCCGCGCATAGCCTTTCACAGCCCCGAGATGCCCGATCCGACCCCCGGGATAATCGATTTTATCCGTACCTGCGACAGGAGAAAACCGACGGTCTTCACCATCGACTATGACGGAGGCGATCTGGAACTGAACGCAAAAGGGGTGGCCCTCCGGCGCCTCTTCTGCGAAGCGGGAATCCCTGCTTACCCTTCCTTCGAGAGAGCGATCCGCGCGCTCTCACACTTCAGGAGATACCATCATCAGACGAGAACAAATAATAAAAAAATCAAAGTTTTTTAGAGACAGTGTACGCCCGATAACTGTAACAATCGACGAATCCGATCCCCTCGCATACCGGTCTGCCCATCTTGGTTGCCGGGAGGCTCGCCAGCGTGCACCCTTTATTTCTCCCCGCCAGAACGGCACGAAGGGTCATCGCCGCGCCGAAACCGCGTTTCCTGTATTTATTAAGCGTGGCAACCCAGTATATTCCCGCTACATTCCCTGTCTTCATTAACATCGATGTCGAGGCGGGCTTGCCGTCGGCATACCCGATAAAGAGGTCGGCATCGGGCAGAGCATGTACTCGCTCGGTGATCAGAAACGGCCCCACCTTGCTGTGAAAAGAGAACCCCTCTGCGACCGTCTCTTGAAAGTGGGCCAGTTCTTCGGGGGTGGCAACCCGCTTGATAACCAGATCGGTCTCCTCGCCGCCCCTCTCCGACAGATCAGACAGGGCCATGGCCGTTTCGGCTTCAACCTCTTTGTATCCCTTCTCCTTCATCAAGGGTTCATATACATCTTCAAATCCTGGGCTGATCAGGACACGAAAAGGAAGACCCCGGGATTCAAAGAACTGTTCCCATTTTTGGATCACCCTTTCCGGTTTCGAAGATTTTTTCTTAATGAATACAACGTTGTAAAACTTGTTTGGAACCCCGCTGCTCACAATCCCGATATTGTAGCTGTCAAAAAATTCCCCGAGAACAGAATTCGACATCAAAAGTCCCATCGAAATCAGAAAATTGTGGTCTATCAAGTGCTGGTATTTCGTGTCCGATATCATCTGAGTTACTCCTTTCAATCTCATACGACATGAAGGTCACCCGAAACGGGAGGAGTCTAGCGGATTTTCCTGACAGGCCTCTTCCTTTTTTCTCTCTTCGAGCCGCATCTTTTTCCGTGCCATTGCTTGCCGGTTCCGTCGATCCTGTTCGTCCGTATCCAGGATCAGCGGGGTAATCTCCACAGGTCTTCCATCGGGGTCGAGGGCCACCATGGTCAGGTATGCCGAAGCGGTATGGCGGACTTTGCCCGTCACCAAGTTCTCCGTCTCCACCCTGACACCGACCTCCATGGAGGTCCTCCCCACCATGTTGATTCCTGCCTTGAGGGTAAGCAGATCACCGATGAAGACGGGGCTGTGAAAATCAAGACGGTCAATCGATGCCGTGACGACATTGGCCCGCGCGTGCCTCACGGCGACGGCACCCGCCGCGGTATCGATCAGCTTCATGATGGCGCCGCCATGTAGGCCAGTTTTTCCTCGACCTGCTTGCGCTCGGTGATGTCTTTCCCCACGCCGAAGACAACATCCTTTCCATTGAGCGCGGCAGGCGTCATTGACAGTTCGAAAATCTTCGTCCTCCCCTGGACAAGATATTCAGCCTCCACTGTCCTCTCTTTCTTCCAATAATCTTTTCCCCTGTCTGCTGCGTCTTTTCGCGTCTCAAGGGGCAGGAAATCGTGGATATTCTTCTCCGGCAGTTTCTCCCGGCTACACTCAAGGAACTCAAGGACCGCCTCATTCCAGTCGATAAACAGGCCTTCGGGGTCGGTGATCATGATCGGGCTCGCGGTCTTTTCGAAGAGGGTGCGGTACCGCTCCTCGCTCTCTTTCAGGGCCTGCTCAGCCAGGATTTTGTAAGCTTCGCTATCCGGCCGTTGACCTGGTCTCTTTGGGCCCACTTCCCCATTTGCTCTTTGAGACGCACTCAACTGCCTGTCGAGTTCCTCCAGCTTCTCAATGAGCTGCTTTTTCGTCATCTGTGTATAACGCACCATCCCCCCCCCTCCCATACGGATATCCACGGCTTAAAACAGGAATACATACCGGTGTTTTAACCAAAGAAAAGCGCTGTTGCTCATAAAAATATCACTCTGCGTATAACATAGTATATCGTATTGCAAAAAAAATAAAGCAACCACTGGGTACTTCCGGCAATACCGCGTGAGCTACTCGTTGATTTGTGTTTCTGGAGTGTCCCGGAGCGGCGGATTGTTTTGTCCCGGCCTAAACGTCTATTTCAGATAATACCTGTTGGGGTCGAAGATCCGAAGGAGCCTCAACTCATCCCTCGTGGGGGGTGAAAGTTTCTTCGGCTCTCCGGCCACTTTCAGGTCCCAGCCGCAATGGTCCTTAATGTTCCTGATGACCTCATCCGTGGAGGAATAATCGGGGTGCTCGAAATATTTTGTAAGGGTGAATTCCTCATCGTCACCCACCTTTTCAAAGATGCCCATGGTAGAGACCAGGGTCCTTACTTTGGTACCGGGGGCCGTAACAAAGGGGACCTTCTCCAGAAAACGGCGCCGTGACTGCTGCATGATCACCATGGTCTCCGCGGCCCCGGTGGCAACATCATTCGCCCCCCCCGAGCCGGTAACATAAACGCCATCCGAGACCCAATGGGAATTGATGTTGCCAAATTTATCTATCTGCCCTCCCCCCAAGACCCCGATACACCGATTAGTGGCTCCGCAGGTGAATACACCCAGCGTATCCAGCGTCTCGGTCAGCATCTTGCAGGTGGCAAAATTGCCGAAGTTGAGGAGGAAGGGTTCTGCCGGGCGCGGGGAGTTTCCAAAATATCCCAGTTCCACCAGGAGCTCCACCAGGTAATCCTCTTTCTGAAGATGATATTTCGCCACCCAGGCAGCCAGATTGGCCGTTCCCGCACCCGCGAGCAGCGCTGTGTGACCACTCATCAGTACCCGGTCTCTGATCTCCCGCGCGGCGATAACAACCATTCGCTCTATCTCATTGCAGTCCTCTTCCTCGGATATCGTATCCTCGAGGGCATTCAGCTGGTCCCGCCAGGCCTCCCGACCCGCGTTTTTCTTTAGTGAAAGGGTTCTGTCAGGCCCAAGTTTGGCAACGTAGTCGGAAAAGGAGGGACAATCAAGCACCCATTCCCTGATCCAGTTATCGAGGGATCCGGGATCTTTACTGATCTGGTTGAACCGGGTCATGAACCCATAGTCTTCGG
>Ga0208905_1001407_pt1 | contig 12175 bp, 8 predicted proteins | sample AntAceMetag02UKS_FD_184776 | JGI IMG/M metagenome (GOLD analysis project Ga0208905, IMG submission 184776) | Saline lake microbial communities from Ace Lake, Antarctica - Antarctic Ace Lake Metagenome 02UKS (SPAdes) (version 2) | ecosystem: Environmental > Aquatic > Non-marine Saline and Alkaline...
ACTTTCTGCCCTAACAACAACCTGATATATTCTTCCAATGCGGCATTTCCATAATTTATAAGCTCTCTTCCTAAGTTAACCTCTTCACATTTTAAAATCGCTGTTAATTGTTCCTTCTCTCGATCTGTCAAATTAATAGAGCAGTAAATCTCCATGCCTATCTCCCATCCCTCATGTTCGATTTTATAAATCAAAAGCAGGTCATATATAAATACATTCTTTCTTTAAACATTTTTAACTCTACAAATCAGTTTTTTCAAAGAGAAATAATTTCCATCTCTTAAAAATATTTCCTCATAGTAAAATTCTCTCTACGGTTGTAAATCCCTTTGTTTTATAGAATTTCATATTATACAGAAAATTATCCATAGAATCAGACGGATCTATCCACTCAAAATTTATATTTTCCAAGGTCTCCTTGGGAAGTGCTACAGATAAAATTGGTTTCTGTTCAAAGTAGCCCGTTGCTGTATTTAATAACTCCCCTATCGCTGTTACAATAACCATTCTTATTGGTAATAATGCAAATAATCCTCTTGCAACCCTTAATACAGCACTACATACATAATCTTGATAAATCGCATAATAGTTGGTTTTTGTTATTTTCTTTCCCGATAACCTGCCATTTTTTAATAAATACTTTGATTCTTTTGGAATCACAGTCTCACTATTGACAAACAAATCAACTTTTATCAAATCCCTATTCTCAATATTGAACTTAATTAAAGATCCAAGTTGATTAATTTCATTAATAGGATTAACCTGGTTAAGTGCTTCAGTATAAGCATCCAAATCCCCTGATAGTATCCTTTTTGCAAAGCAGCTAGTATCATTCCATTCCATTAATTCTTGTTCATATTCACTTATCAGTTCTTGATAATTTATTTCATCCTTTTTTATTCCATTAGATACAGCAGCCTCATGTTTTATCTTTTTCTTTTCAACACGGTTAAACAATTTATCAAGAAAATTCGGTTTATACGACTCAAACCTTGATTTAGCAGCTTCTTCATAATGAGATGACTTGGTAGGTTTAATTGGTGGCTTCTTTTCTTTTATTGTATTCCAATCAATAATCCCACTTGCCTGTTTATGCAAAGAAGTTAATACATCTAAATTATTGTTGTAAACTTGAACTTCATAATATGCTCGTTCTAATTCTTTCATTGTCGCTAAATTCTTTTGTTCTCTTTCAAGTTCCCTTTGGCGCTTTAATGCCTCACGCTCATATCCCTTAACTGCTGCGGATATTGATCTAAATGTTCCTCTTACACTCACCTATTCCTCCCATAATATTTTCTCATCATTAAATAGGAAACACTCTAGTTTATTTATAGAACTATAGATTTAGCTAAGTTAAACCTTTTGAGTGAATTTTCTAATTAGTGAATTTCCTACATTCATTATAAATATATTTACTAACAGATGTCAATCTTAATTGACTTATTTTCTTTGCATTGCTGAGGACTTTTCTTATATATAGCTTATCCTTTTTCCTTGTTACCCATCCAGCTTATCTGTATAATTGCCTTATGTCCCTTTCAGTGATCATCCCGGTCTATAACGAGGTCTTGACCCTCGCCGAGGTGCTGGAACGCGTCCACCAGACCGGGCTGGCAGACGAGATCATCGTGGTGGATGACGGCTCCACGGACGGCACCTGGGCGCTGCTGCAGGACCTAAAGGGGAAATACAACCTGCAAACTTTCCAGCACGAGCGCAACCGCGGCAAGGGTGCGGCGGTTCACACCGCGATCCAGCACGCAACCCAGGATATCCTCCTAATCCAGGACGCCGACCTGGAGTATAACCCCAGCGCATACCGTACCTGCAGGTCATAGCAGAAACGCTCGTATAATTCCTGATCACTCCAGCGAAAGCCAGCTTTCAGCGCTTCGAGCCCTACCAGAACATTCACTGGCACATTCGGTCTTGAGGCTTTCTCGGAATAGAGGACTGAAAATGGTTCTTCATCAAGCCGACAAAAGAATTCCTGATAAAATGTGTCTGCCCATGAGTTTTTCAATCGTTTCTGTTGCTTCTCAGGGAGTTCACTGGCGGCTGTAATTATTGCGGGTTGTAGGTGTTTGGTATTTGGTTTGTACATGACTTGATTATATTAAAGTTTTCGCTCTTTGTCTAATTGAGATACCTTTTTGCAGTGAAGTCATGTATGGTGATGTATTTAAAAAGAGGGAAATTAAATTGTCTTATTCAATTTATTTTTAGTGAAGGGAATTTAGAATAGCCATGTGTGGGGGTGATGATGACAGGTTTTATTTTTCTCAGAATACACCACAAGGATAGAGATGCTAAACAGCATTTACTGGTGTCATTTCCTGGGGGACTTTTAATTTTACTCAGGCAAGGCTAAATTTCATTGCAGGGAATATCCGAGCTGCAATCAGTGATTGTGTATTTAGTATTCTTCTGCATAGATATATTTAAAAGCAGAAATTATCCCTGGAACATCACTTGCGCTGGCGCAGAGCCCTGTATCGCCTGCGGTGAAGGTGTTGTCGTAAACCGTTTCAATAAATGTGTCGTTGATGTGCAAACTGAGCTCATTTTCACAGCATTCTGCTTTGATCTGGTTATAATCGCCTAGATTAATGGCTGTTGAAGATTTGGCTGCTCCCATTCCTATCAGCGAAAAGACGCCGTTCCACACTTTGCCAATTCGATAAAAACCATCGTATGAGATCTCAAAAAAGTAATAATTATCGGCATCCTGGTAGCGGCAGACGGCACCAAAATATGCCTGGGGGGAGCTGGTTTGATCGGGTATTAAGCCATATATGATCACGGATCCATTCGCCATCATGTAACCTGATGGAATCACAAACTGGGTATTGGTTCTATCAACCTGGATATGGTAATGGTCTGTGGCATACCAATAACGATTTTCGCCAGATGTTTTCTCCGGCCAACCGCTGTTGGGGTCAGTGAAATCGTCTGAATAATTTGAAAAACCAGGCAGCGCCTGATAGGTCGTCGTTTGCGTGGGGGATTGGGTTGGCGGTAAAGATGTGAAAGTGGGTGTTACCGGCGGATTCTGATTTGTGATTGGTGCAGCAGGCTGGTTGACAGCTGATTGCATGATGGCAAGTTTGGTCTGTTCAACGGCCAATGCGTTTTTGGTCTTATCCGCATTGAGATTGGATGGCATGCTCAGATCGCAAGCGAGGGATACCAGCACAAGAAAAATAATCACAAAGCCAAAAGGATAAATTTTTTTCACATTCCCTCCTGCTAATGATTTATTTCATGATGCCGCTTCCGATTTTGCAGCATCATCATACCAAAGATGAGGCCAATGCTGGCAATCGGCGACGGGCATACACTCCCGCTGCTGCTGGAGGAGCCGGAAATAGTGATCGGTACACTGACAACGACCGGGCATCCCTCGACGGAAATTTTGCACGTTACAGAACTCGCCTGGTTCGTGTTAGGCGGGGCGGCATACGTAAAGCTGAAGTTGCCAGCGGGGTCCGTTCGCGCCGGGCTGACACAACCGCTGCCGTCTAAATTACCGCAATCGATGTTGAGCAGTGCATTGCTCATCAGCACCCCACTCGAGTATATTGCAGCTCCCGCAAACGATACTTCCGCACCAGCGTTGACGGTGGCTGATGTAGGTGACACAATGATCGTGCACGGTCCAGGTAGCGGGGTGGGTCCTGGTGTCGGGGTGAGCGTGGGGGTTGGTGATGGTTGGTTTTGGATCGGTTGGTTCTGTGGGGTGATTGGGTACGGTCCTAAATAAGCCCAGCTATACCACATCGCTGGCCAGGTTCCGCTATAAATTCCCTGATCAAGGAGGGCGGTGATCCTCATCTGTGTGGCACCCGCAGGCGGTTCGAATTCACCAGAAAAATCCATTGCGACCCCCTCCTCACCCTTAGCCATCATTATATTGTGGATATCAAAGGTTCCTAAAGTGTCCCCATATATGTAAGTATTATCTACGCATTGTTCACCTACCCTGATACAGGTGGCATTTTGTGAAGTGTATTCGCCCGGCCATGTTCCACTGTCATCGATAAAAACTGCATAGATTTTGATGTAGGTCAAATATTTTTCATCGTAACCAGTAGCAGTATAGGTGCCTTCAATTTTATAGCGTCCTTGAGAGTCGGGTCCCGTTAACTGACCCTGGATAGAAATGGTCTGGGATAGGGGTTTGGCATAGCCTTCTGAAGCTGATAAAAGGGAAAGTATGAACGTTGCTAATAACACCAGGGAAATAAGCTTTGATTTCATATAAATCTCCTCTTGAGCTGCGTAGATTAATTTAATAAATTTGCTTAAAATAATATTAAATTATATAATTAAAACTTTATTTCTGTCAAGCAAAAATTGTACGGTGTCCAGGACATACTATACACTCTGGTTATCAAGAATATATCAGGTTAATATTGTTTTTGAGCAAAAGACACATCACACCTGAGGAGATAAGACAAAGTGAATCCTGGACACCATATTGATTATGAACAACTTCGAAGAATAAACCCAGAGGCAGCCAGACAAGCTGTACTAGATTATCTGGAAAGCACAGGTGGCAATATCTCACAAACAGCCAAGCATGCAATTCAATATAAAGGCGAGTTATTTATAACCTTGGATTCAACTCGTAAGTGCAACAAAGTTGGTAGTAAAAAGGTAAGCTGAAGCTTTAATTCGATACTTATTTCTCTTATTCCTATTCTCGTTTATCTAATTTTATGTCCAATATCAATGCTGGTCCACAATTTAATAAAGAATTATCGTTTCAATGTACAAAGACTAAAAGAACCGCCAATATTTCCAAGCGAAAATAAATCTCAATAATTTCAAAGAAAATTAAGAATTAATATTCATAGTACGTCACGTAGGCTTCGCTACACGTGACTACCTACTGTATAATTTCCTTATGTCCCTATCCGTGATCATCCCGGTCTATAACGAAGTCCTGACCCTCGCCGAGGTGCTGGGACGCGTCCACCAGACCGGGCTGGCGGACGAGATCATCGTGGTGGATGATGGCTCCACGGACGGCACCTGGGCGCTGCTGCAGGACCTAAAGGGAAAATACAACCTGCAAACTTTCCAGCACGAGCGCAACCGCGGCAAGGGTGCGGCGGTTCACACCGCGATCCAGCACGCAACCCAGGATATCCTCCTAATCCAGGACGCCGACCTGGAGTACAACCCCAGCGACTACCCCCGGCTGCTGGAGCCCATCGTAGAAGGCCGCGCCGATGTGGTTTACGGGTCGCGCTTCCTCAGCGATACGGGGCAGCCCGGGATCTTCTGGAACATCCTCGCCAACCGCATCCTGACCCTGATGACCAACATTCTCTTCAGCAACCTTCTCAGCGATATGGAGACAGGCTATAAGGTCTTCAAAAGGGAAGTCGTCCAGGACATACCCCTCAAGGCCAAGGGGTTCGACTTTGAACCAGAGTTCACTGCCAAGGTCCTAAAACGGAAATACCGGGTGCATGAAGTGCCGATCTCTTTCAACCCGCGCAAGTATAAGGAGGGGAAAAAGGTCCGCCCCAAGGACGCCTTTATCGCGCTCTGGACGCTGATCAAGTACCGCCTGATTGATTAACCTGACCTTATCCGCCCTTTCCACGGAGGACATATGAACCAACCCAAATTGACCCTTTATTGAGTATACGTAAGGGCGAGGCGAGCCTCGCCCTTACAATTGCTATGACATATGATAGATGATTCACCCTCTCGGCCCTGGCTGGTGTTCCTTTCCTCTCCAGCATACACCTTATAAAGATACAAGGTCATGCAGATGCTTTAATATCCTTGACGTTCAACTGCAGGGTGCTGCGCCCCATATACTCATTGATCTCGAACCGATAGGCAATATCAATCGCATCCGGCATGTCCTCCGCCCAGTACCCCTGGCGGAAGGCGATCGCATCATAAGTGTTCAGCCCCGCCTTCAAGAGCAGCTTGAGGTGAGTCCCCTCCCGCCCCACCGTCCGAGCCTGTTTCACCGCCACCCCCCGCGACACGAACACCGGCTGCGGGTTGCCGCGCCCGGTCGGTTCCAGCTTGTGCAGGTCTTCCAATATGCCAGGGATATACTTGTTCTCCAATTTATCCAACTTGATCTTCCGGTCAATGACCAGCTCCGGCAGGAGTTCCATGCCAGCCAGCTGCTCTCGGGCAATCTCCCTCAGACGAGCGATGAGGTTATCGCAGTCTTCATTCCGCACGGTGAATCCCGCCGCGGCGGCATGCCCACCGTGCCGGACGAGTAGGTCTGCGCACGCATCCAGCGCCCGTGTGATATGAAATTCAGGGATCGAACGGCAGGAAGCTACCATCAATTCCTCCCCCTCATGCGCGATGATGGATGGACGGTAGAATGTCTCCACCAACCGGGAAGCTGCTAGTCCGACCACACCCTCACTGAACTCGGGGTCGGCGGCAAAGAACAAGAACGCATCAGGGTCTTCTGCCAGGACACAGTCCGCTGCCTGTTCCTGAATCTTGAGGGTCATCTCCTGACGCTGGTTATTCTGCGCTTCCAGTTCCTGAGCGATCTGCCCCGCCTCAAGCACATTCCTGGTCGTCAGCAGGGTGAATGCCTTCAAGGCAGAATCAAGCCGCCCGGCGGCGTTCAGGCGCGGCCCCAGACCAAACCCAATATTCGAAGCATTGCATTTTGTCAGGTCCAGCCCAGCGACCTGCGCCAGGGAGAAAAGCCCCTGCCGCGGGTGTCGGCGGATCCTTTCCAGCCCCGCCCTGACCAGCGTGCGGTTCTCACCAGTCAAAGGCATCAGGTCTGCCACGGTACCGATGGCGACCAGGTCCAGCCAATCCGACGCGTCCATGCCTTCCTGTGGGTACGCCGCCAGATAAGCCACTACCAGTTTGTACGCCAGCCCAACACCTGCCAGGTTCTTCTCCGGGTAGGGGTCGCCTTCCTGCTTGGGGTCAATCACCGTAATGGCAGGTGGGAGCACATCACCCGGGTGATGGTGATCGCTGACGATGACCGTCATGCCGAGGTCATTGGCAAGCGCAACCTCTTTAACCGCCCGCACACCGCAGTCCACGGTAATGATCAGGTTAACACCTTCTCCTGCAAGCTGCCGGATGGCTCCCTCATTCAACCCGTAGCCCTCATCATACCGGTTGGGGATATACGCTCGCGCACCAACGCCCAGGCGCGATAAGAACTCCACCAGCAGGGCAGTGGATGTCACCCCATCCGCGTCATAATCGCCGTAAACGGCAATCTGTTCCCCCACCTGGACGGCTTCATACAGCCTGCTGACAGCAACGTCCATCCCTTTCAGCAGCGCCGGATCGGTCGAAAAGCTGACCTCCCCTGCGATGAACGCCGCAGCAGCATCGTGATCGGTGAACCCCCGGTTGTAAAGCAGCTGGCGCATCATCGGTGAAAATTCACTCAGAGCCTGGTTAATATCACCGGGAATTTTATGGTGGACCTTCCAGCGCTTGGACAAAGGGTGGTGGTTCTCAGTTGAGGTCATAGGTTAATTCATTCTTTTCAATGTATTGAACAATCTAGATGGATTATAACTGATGGGCAGCAGCCCACATACCCAAACAGGGATTTAATACCCAAAAGTCTGTAAAAGCCGATAAAATAAAGAACAGATATGTCCAAGAATAATGGAAACCTCCCGCTGGATCAGGTCCTGGTCGGGGACTGCCGCCAAATCCTGGCAGGCTTGCCCGAAGACTCGATTGACCTGATCTTTGCTGACCCACCTTATAACCTCCAACTCGAGGGTGAACTCTGGCGCCCGAACCTGACCAAGGTGGATGCAGTGGATGATGACTGGGACCAGTTTGAGAGCTTCGCCCAGTATGACCATTTCACCCTCGAATGGCTGACCGCCTGCCGGCGGGTCCTGAAGCCCACTGGCACCCTGTGGGTGATCGGGTCCTACCATAACATCTACCGTGTGGGGCGGATCCTTCAGGACCTGGGATTCTGGTTCCTGAACGATGTGATCTGGGTCAAAGCCAACCCCATGCCCAATTTCCGCGGCGTGCGCTATACCAACGCCCACGAGACCCTGCTTTGGGTGCAGAAGGAAAAAGGTAAGAAATACACCTTCAACTACCATGCCATGAAAGGTTTGAATGACGACCTGCAAATGCGCAGCGATTGGTATTTTCCGTTATGCACAGGGAAGGAGCGCCTCAAGGATGAAAACGGCAAAAAAGCCCACCCCACCCAGAAGCCGGAAGCCTTACTTTACCGGATCATCATGTCCAGCTCAAACCCGCAAGATGTCATCCTGGACCCCTTCTTTGGCACAGGCACAACCGGCGCCGTAGCGCGCAGGCTCCACCGGCACTTCGTCGGTGTTGAAATCGATGAAAAATATGCTAAACTGGCAATGGAACGCGTTCATGAGGTTGTGCAGTTGGAGTTTGACCCACCCATCTTCGTCACCCCAAATCCCCGGCGGCGCAAACGGATCCCATTTGGCACCCTGATCGAAAACGGCTTATTGGAACCCGGGCAGATGCTCTTCTTCGGTGCGCAGGGCGACATCTCCGCCAAAGTACTTGCTGATGGGAAGCTCTCCTTCAATGGGGAACGCGGTTCCATCCACCAGATCGCCAAGAATATCCGGAGCGGTCCCAGCAATGGCTGGAAAATGTGGTTTTACTGGGATGATGAGACCCAACAGCGGGAACCTATTGACAAACTGCGTCAAAAGTTTTATCAGGACGCCTATACATCAATCAAACCGGCAGGATTGGAATGACCACTCAAAGCCGGTCATAAGCTAATCATAAAGGAAAAACTCTATGACTGAAAAAACGTATTCTCAATCTCCCTGGAAACTGGACGACCTCTTTACGGGGTTTGATGACCCTGAAATTGAGACTTCCTTCAAGAAAATCGAGGATGTGACCAAGACATTCCAGGACTACCGGAGTAAGCTCACGACAGATATCAGCACTGACCTATTCCTCAACATTATCACCACCTATGAAAAATTCTTCCGCTTGATGATCCGCCTGGACGGCTATGCTCAACTCGTTTTCGCTGGAGACACCCAGGACCAAACAGCACAGGCTGCGATGGCAAGGGTCAATCAATTCCAGGCAGAGATCAGCAACCAGACCATGTTCTTCAATCTCTGGTGGAAAGCGTTGGATGATAAAAACGCCCAGCGTCTGTTGGATGTTTCAGGAGATTACCGCTATTGGCTGGAAGCGATGCGGAACTTCAAAGACTTCACCCTCAGCGAACCCGAGGAGAAGATCATCAACATCAAAGATGTGACCGGCATCAACGCATTGAATATGCTCTACGATTCAATTACCAACCGCTACACCTTCAAGATCAAAGTTGACGGCGATGAAAAAGAGATGACCCGAGGTGAGTTAGCAGCACTGGTCAAAGAATCAGACCCCGATCTGCGCGCCCGGGCATATCAGGAGTTGTTCCGGGTCTACGAACAGGACGCACCGATCCTGGGTCAGATCTACCAGGCTATCTCACGGGACTGGCACAACGAAAACGTCAAGCTGCGCGGTTTCGAGAGCCCAATCTCTGTCCGCAACCTGGTCAATGACATCCCGGATGAAGTTGTCGAGACCCTGCTGGATGTCACCCGCAAGAATGCTGAGCACTTCCAACGATTCTTCCGCTTGAAAGCCAAATTGATTGGGATGGACAAACTCCGGCGCTATGATATTTACGCCCCGGTTGAGAAGTCGGACAAGAAATACGATTTCAGCCAGGCGACCGACATCGTCCTAGAATCTTTTGGTGAATTTGATCCTAAATTTGCGGACATGGCGCTTCAAATTTTCAATGCCAACCATGTTGACAGCGAAGTGCGTAAGGGAAAGATGAGCGGTGCCTTCTGCGCCACGATCACCCCGGACCTGACCCCGTGGGTCCTGTTGAACTACCAGGGGCGACCTGATGATGTTGCCACCATGGCGCACGAACTAGGGCATGGCATCCATTCCCTGATGGCGCAGGACCACACCGCCCTCACCCAGCACGCCTGCCTCCCTCTGGCTGAGACCGCTTCCACCTTCGCCGAGATGACGCTCATAGATAAACTCCTGGCTCAGGAGACGAACGAAGCCGTCCGGCGGGACCTGCTCTTCCGGCAGATGGACGATGCCTTCGCCACCATCCTGCGCCAGAATTACTTCTCGATGTTCGAGAAGACCGCACACGATATGATCGTGGAAGGCGCTCAGGTAAATGAGCTTGCCGATGCTTACCTTGAAAACCTTAAGAGTGAGTTTGGGGATTCTGTCGAAATCTCAGATGAGTTCCGTTGGGAATGGGTGATGATCCCGCATTTCTACAACGTTCCCTTCTACGTTTACGCTTACGCCTTCGGGCAGCTGCTGGTGCTCGCCCTGTATAAGCAGTATCAGGAAGAAGGCGATTCCTTCAAGCCGCGTTACATGAAGATCCTCTCAGCAGGTGGGTCCATTGCACCGGTAACATTGCTGAATAACGCCGGGATTGACGTCACCACCGCGGCGTTCTGGCAGGGCGGGTTTGACGTGATTGGTGAAATGGTAACCAAACTGGAAAATCTGACCTAAGAATATTCATTTTCTCTAAACCCCGTGAATGGTCAAACGTTCACGAGGTTTTTTATCTCATCAATTTAGAGCATTACGATTGATTTACAGGTGACTTTGTGGGTGGAGAGAACCGCCATAATGCAATAAAGACCAGCACCAATCCAACCACCCCCAGGATGAAATTCAAGCCCCAAACCGCCCGGATGTTAAACCAGTCCAGGACATTCCCGGCTACGTACAGCCCAATCCCCGGACCGATCCCCCACATTACCGCGCCGTATAAGCCCTGCCCGGTCGCGCGCCACTTTTTATCGATACTTTTATCAATGAAGGACACCCCCACAACCTCAAAGCTAATCATCGCGATGCCGCTTAGAACCTGTACAGGGATCAACAAGCCGGGCCTTTGAATGAGAAAATACAATAACCAACGCACAGGGAGAATGATCGCCCCAACCAGGATCAACCACCGCATGGATACACGTTTTAATAACATCGGGACAAGGGACATCATTGGCACCTCCAGTAAGGCTGGCAAAGAAATAATAACGCCGACCAGCAGGTCTGAGGCATTCAATGATTGTAAGAACAAGGTCTGATAATTAATAGCAATATTCAGAGTAGCACCAATAAAAATCATCCCCAACAGAAAAAACACAAAGGTTGGGTTGGCTGTGAGGATCTTTAAGTCCTTTAAATGTGTTTGAGAAAGCGTTCCCTCGCTTTCCGGCAGTATGAAACTCAACCCGGCTAATAATAAATAGACGCATGCTAAAACCCAAGGGAAAAGAATTAAAATCTGGTCTAAAAACAAACTACCCAACAGCAAGCTTGATATAGCATAGGCAATTGACCCCCACACCCGGATCAAACCAAATTCTTCTGGTTTTCCGACCTCATCCAGATAGTCCAAAACAATCGCTGTGCTGATTGACATGATCGGTGTGGTGAAGATCGAGAACAGGAAAGACAACAGAAGAGTCTCAATAAATGAGTCCGCCAGCCCTAACCCCACCATCGAAACGCTGACCCCGATGCAGGCGATGATCAATAAAAGCCGCCGCTTATGAAGAACATCACTGAGGGTGCTCCATACCGGTTGAAGCAGCACGGTCAGGATCGGCACCATCCCCAGCAATAAACCAATTTGAGCGCCGGTGAATCCCTTCCGGGTTAAATACAGCACCAGATACGGCCCGAGTATCCCGAAAGACAGAAATTCAATAAAGTAGAATACTTTGAATTTAATTTTCACTGCCTTAGTATATCGTTGATTTAGGTCAACTTCGGTTAGAATCCAATCAGCCATAAGAAAAGGAGTACACCCTACATGACCGACAACATTATTCATGACCTGGGCAATGGGATCATCATCCGACATGGAACACCTGAGGATGCTGATGCTTTAGTGACATTCAATAGAGGAAGCCACGGCGAGGGCGAATGGGATGAGAAAGGGTTGGAAGACTGGACCCTGGACCTGATCAGCGGCGACGGTCTTACATTTGAGCCAGGGGATTTCACCATTGTCGAGGACACTTCCACCGGCGAGATAATCTCTACGTGCTGTTTAATCTCCCAAACCTGGGCATATGAGGGGATCCCTTTTAAAGTA
>Ga0208905_1001408_pt1 | contig 12167 bp, 11 predicted proteins | sample AntAceMetag02UKS_FD_184776 | JGI IMG/M metagenome (GOLD analysis project Ga0208905, IMG submission 184776) | Saline lake microbial communities from Ace Lake, Antarctica - Antarctic Ace Lake Metagenome 02UKS (SPAdes) (version 2) | ecosystem: Environmental > Aquatic > Non-marine Saline and...
ACACGATGACCGTTACGGAGGCATCCCAATATCTCAAGGATGGCCATTTCCCCGAAGGTTCCATGGGGCCGAAGATTGAAGCAGCCATTGAGTTTCTGAAAGGAGGGGGAAAGAGATCAATTATCACCTCCATTACAACAATCGAAGACGCCATTGAGGGAAAGGGCGGTACTGAGATAATACGGGGATAAGAGATGTGAAATCTTATTTCAGTCGCTTCCGTAATCCCCTCTCAACAGTCACAACAAAATCCTGAACATTAGTAAGGATGGATCGTGCCGTGAGGGAGCCGCGGTTTGCAAGCTTGTTTACGGCAAACTCCGACATATCGACGGTATAGAAATAGACGGGCCTCACCTGGCCATTTTTCTCCACCTTATAGGAGGGAACCATGTTTCCCGTAGCAATTGCGTGGAGCTGTGTGGCCATTGCGATAACGGTGGTTGACCGCCTCGTTATCTTTCTCATCTCGTCCTGCGCCTCATAGACATCGGCGATAACCTCGGGAAGGGGCCCATCATCGCGGATGGAACCGGCGAGGACAAAGGGAATATTTTTCATTATCGTCGCCCGCATAATCCCGTCCCTAACAAGACCTTCATCAATTGCTTTTTTTATCGATCCGATGCCCCGTATTCTTGTTATCGCGTCGAGATGATTATAGTGACCGAGTCTGACCGTCTGCTTCGAGTAAATGTCCTGCCCGAGACCGGTGGCAAAAAAGGCAGCCTCCATATCATGTGTTGCGAGGGCATTCCCCGCGAGGAGAGCATGAACATACCCTCCTTTTATCAGCTCAGCAAAGGCGTTTCGTGCATCGCGGTCGAAGACAACGGCAGGCCCCAGCACCCAGGTGATGAACCCCCCTTCCCTTTCAAATTCCAAAAGGTCATAGAGCTCGTCGTAATCGATAGAAAAGGCCGTTTCCCGTGTTATTCGAGAACGGAAGGCAAATTTCTCCGATGCATGTTCCGGAAAGTCAAAGGCCTTCGTATGGACAAATATGCCGTCCTCGCCGTTTTCGCCCCTTCCGCATGCGACGAAATCACCCGGTTTAAGATGTCGAAATTCCTTTACGTAGAGAGAGTCTTCTCCTGTCCTCACCACTACGCAGTCCATCCGGGATTCCTCGAGGAGACGCCAGTTCCCCTTCTCTATATGAAAGTACTCCGGATATACCGATGTGGCATGATAGTTTTCGGGTGCCACACCCTCTTTTTCGACCTTTTCGAACCTCACGAGAGACGCGTCAAGAAATTCGGGCCGCTTGAAATCGGGGATTTTATACTCGGGAAGGGTGAATGACATTTTTACACCTCGCACAGTTTTTTATGCTGCGGTTTATCAACATACAGTCGAAAGACTTCTATAAAAATGCCCTAACTGCTAATCAAGTTTAAAGAGTTTCTTGATAACCGCCACATAGGGATTGGCGGCGCCATTTTCGCTTTCCTCTTTGAGGCCCGTCACCGGATCGTGCAGTATCTTGTTTATAATGGAATTGACGAGGATCTCCACATTTTCCCTCTCGCCGTCATCGAGATTCTTCATCCACGGATCGGCCCTTTCCATCTCGCCCTTTATGATACTCTCCACTTTACCCCTGAGATCGACAATCGTTGGGACAACCTTCAGGCGCTTGAGCCATCTGGAGAATTCTGTCACCTCTTCATCAATGATAGTCTCTGCCTTCTCCGCCTCATTGATGCGATTCTTCACGTTATCATCTACAACACTCTGGAGGTTGTCTATATTGTAGAGATAGACATTGTCTGTCTTCCCGAGGGCAGGATCAACATCCCTGGGGACGGCAATATCGATGATGAAAAGGAGACGGTTTTTTCGCCGTCTGAGGGCCGCGGCAATCATTTTTTCATCGATGATATAGCCCGGGGCACCGGTGGAACTGATAATAATATCAACATCACTCAGGGCTTCTTCAAGAAGATCAAAGCTCACCGTATCACCATGAAGGTCATTCGCCATTTTCAGAGCGCGTTCATAGGTCCTGTTGGTAAAAATAACCTTTCTTACCCCATTACTTATCAGGTGTTTTGCCGCAAGCTCTGCCATTTCCCCGGCGCCTATGACAAGAGCATTTTTCCCCCGAAGATTTCCGAATATCTTTTTCGCGAGTTCCACGGCCGTGGAGCTCACCGAAACGGCATTGTTTGAAATGGTCGTTTCCGTCCTCACCCTCTTTGCCACCCTGAAGGCATTGTGGAGCAATTTATTCAACATGACGCCGGCAGCTTCCTGCTCTACCGACCGGCGATAGGCATCCTTGACCTGACCCAGAATCTGGGGTTCACCCATAACCATTGAATCGAGGCTGGAGGCAACCCTGAAAAGATGCCTGACGGCACTGTCATTCCGGTAAATATAGAGACATCGTTCCATCTCTTCCGGAGAGAGGTTTCCATGGGAAAAGACAAGGTCTTTCAAATAGGTCTCTGCCGCCGCGGCATCGAAGACATGGGCCAGCACTTCAACCCTGTTGCAGGTAGAAAGGTAGAGAGCCTCGTTGATATGAGAGATCTCTTTTATCTTTTCAAATGTCGCCGTATCGTCGTCGCAGGAAATAGAGAGTTTTTCCCGTATTTCCAGGGGCGCCGTTTTATGATTCATTCCAACAAGAATTATGTCCATCTCAAATAAAATTGTGAACCGTTATAAAAAATATATTTACCCCCACAAAGGTAAAGAGGAGGATAACAAAGGCAGCAATAGAGAGAAATGCAATCTTCCGCCCCTTCCAGCCTATGGCGAATCTCTGATGCAACAGAAGGGCATAGATGATCCACGATATCAGCGTTGATACCTGTTTGGGATCCCATTGCCAGTGACTCCCCCACACGTTTCGTGCCCAGATGGAACCCGCAATAATCCCCAAGGTGAGGAGAAAAAACCCCGTGACAATACAGATGTTGTTAATCCTGTCGAGTTCCCTCAGGGAAGGGAGAAGGCGACTGAAACCGTAGGCCTTTTTGTTTCTGATAAGGTCATCCTGAACAAGATACATGATGCCAGAAAGACAGGCGAGAGCAAAGAGGGCACTCCCTGTGAGGGTCAGCATCACATGGATGGAAACCCAGGACCCCATTAATATGGCGGGAATTGCAGCGTCCTCAACCAACCGGGCCGACGCCGTTATCGCCATTACAAGGACTACGGGAGAAACAAAGGCACCGAGAACTCTCGTCTTTGTCTTTACCTGAAAAATGAGATAGATTCCCGACACCGCCCAGGCGATAAATGAAAGGGATTCATAGAGGTTTGTAACGGGGCTGTATCCCGTCTCAACCCATCTGAAAATAATAGAGGCGGTATGAACCGCAAAGGCAGAAAAAAGAACCCATGTGGACACCTTTGCGACCTGCACCCTCCGCACAACAAGAGAGGCGATATACCCGAGCATGCTCAGGAAATATAATACGAGCGCTATCTTAAAGAAGAGACTGCCCATCCGTCTACCATCCCTTTACCTGCATTCGACATCATCCGCTCATTTATCAGCCACAATGGCATCAACATCCACCTCTTCGCGGGTGAGATCATAGAGTGTCTCCTTTACCCGCCCCCATTCTTCTTTCCTTATATAAGTTATGATCCCCGAATCAAAAACGGACTCAAACACGTCCTTGTTATCCTCCGGGGATTCCCCCCGGGTTATCATCTTCTCTCTCAGGATACCCATAATGTCGAGGAGGATACCGTACTCGGAACCATAGGTCTTTTCGAGCTCTTCCCTCAGCTTTCTTGCCACGATGGGACTTTTCCCCCCCGTCGATATGGCTATTGCAAGATCTCCCGTCCTCACTATTGAGGGAACGATAAAATCGCACCGTTTCGGATCATCGACTATATTGACAAGGATTCCCATATCTTGCGAATCCCTATAGATTTTCTCATTCACCTCATCCCTGTCCGTCGCACCGACTACGATAAAGGCTCCCTGTATGTGTCCTCTATCGTAGTCATCAGGAATGTGATTTATGATGTTCCCCTCTATCATCGCCGCAAGGCCGGGAGTAACGACGCTGCTTATCACGATGACCTCGGCACCACACTCGAGCAGTTTCATTACCTTTCGCTCCGCAACGGCTCCGCCACCGACAACGACGCATCGTTTCTCTGAAACGTCCAGATAGACGGGATAGTATTTCACATAACATCCTTTCTCAAAAAAGATATGGTAAAAAAGGTGGTTACCACGAAGGTTCGGAAAATTCAAGCTACTTGAATTCTCATCAAAAAGGGGTTATAGATTTAAGGTGACAGACGCTTCACCAAGGGGAGATACAACATGCCTGAGACAAAGGAAAAATGGATTGAAATTGTCATTTCGACACCGGAGGAATTAAGCGATTCATTATCAAACTTCATGGTTGAACTCGACACTAAGGGCGTATTCCAGGAGGAACCGGAGCAAAGCTCCTTTAATGACACCCCCGCTTTCAAAGCCAAAGAAGAGCTAAAGGCATATCTACCCTTCGATCCCGAAGCGGAAATAAAGATCTCCTCATTACAAGTATATATGGATAGTCTCCATGAGATGTTCCCCGATCTGGAGAAACCTGCATTTGTTACGCATACAATCGTCGACCCGGACTGGGGGGAACAGTGGAAAAAGTATTTTAAACCACTCAGGGTCAGCAAAAGCATCATCATCAAACCCACATGGGAGAGGTATAAAACGGGAGGCAGAGATATTGTCATCGATATCGATCCGGGCATGGCCTTCGGTACCGGCCAGCATCCTTCAACGCAGCTTTGTATCGTTGCAATCGAAGAGCTACTTTTGAAAGACAGGTCCTTCGATAAATGGAATGTCCTCGACGTCGGCACGGGCACGGGTATATTGGCGATATGCAGTGCGAAGCTCGGCTCCGACAGGGTTGTAGCAGTAGATATTGATGAAAAGGCGATAGAAATTGCCTCGAAAAACGTCGTCATAAACGGCGTGGAAGAGAAGATAGAACTGATAAATGACAGCGTATCGACCTACAAAGGAGAATTCAATCTCATAGTGGCCAACCTGACGGCGAAGACGCTGATACAGCTTAGGCCCCAAATCATGAGCATGACCGTTCCCGGAGGATATGTGATTGCATCGGGAATTATAGACCAGGACACGGAATCTATTGAGAAGCGCTTTGTAGCCGAAGATGTGGCGATACATGACATAAAAAGCGAACAGGAATGGTTTTGCTATACCTTCAAGAAACGGGACAGAAAGTGACAATTCCACGGATCTTCTCCCCCGAAGCCCTGCGCGAAGGAAAATTACTGAAAATAGAAAGGGACAACTCCCAGTATATAAAGAATGTCCTGAGAATGAGACCAGGAGACAAACTTTTGCTCTTTGACGGCAGAGGATCAGAACACGAGGCCGTGATTGTTGATCTTTCAGAAGGAAGACTCTCCTTAAAAATAGGGGAAAAGATAAACGTCGGGGTGTCAAGTCTGAATGTCACCTTAGCCCAGTCCCTTCCAAAGGGTTCCAAGATGGATTTTATTATTCAAAAATCGACGGAACTCGGGGCAGACAGGATCATCCCCTTCATATCGTCCCGATCAATTCCACGACTATCAGAAACCAAGGCCGAGACCAGATGCGAAAGATGGAGAAAAATCGCCATCGAGGCATCCCGTCAGTGCGGCAGGGCAAAGATACCCGAAGTGACCGGGATCGTTACCTTTGAAGAAATGCTCACAATGAGAGAAGAGGAAAGCCTCGGCATCCTGTTATGGGAGGATGAGTCTGAAAAAGGAATCAAAGAAATACTGAGAGATGAAAGATACCACCCTTTGGACAAATTCTTCATCGTGGTGGGACCGGAGGGAGGATTTTCAAAAGAAGAGGTAGAAAGAGCCACCGCGCACAATTTCATTTCTGCAACGATGGGAGCTCTTATCTTGAGAACCGAAACAGCACCCCTCGCCATCCTATCCATACTGCAGTATGAAAAAGGGCTGCGTGGCAAAGCGGAACAGGGAGCCTGAGATATGTATATACACTATGGAGGGTTCTGGAGAAGGGGCCTCGCGTTTCTCATCGACATCACCATACTCTACGTCTTTTCTACGGCACTCTTTGCTGCCTGGATCACTATTACACACGCTCCTGTTGAGTCCCACGAATTTTTTATTCTGTCCAGCACAACGCCTGAGATCTTCATACAGGTTCTTCTTCCCTACTACGGAATATCAGTACTTTTAAACATGACATACTTTACCTATTTTCACGGTACCATTGGTCAGACACCCGGAAAAAAGCTCCTCGGCCTTAAGGTTATAGACATAAGCGGGGGAAAGATGACTCTCGGAATCTCCTTTCTTCGCTGGGTGGGATATATAATCTCAAAACTATTTTTGTTTCTCGGCTTCATCTGGATTGCCTTTGACCGAAGGAAACAGGGCTGGCACGACAAAATAGCAGGAACCTGCGTTATCAGAACGAAAGGCTGACTAAAAATACTTGACAAAAGAACAAAGATTGGATAACAAACGCTTTCCACATACGGTCTTTATGGGTCGGTAGCTCAGTCGGTAGAGCACGGGACTGAAAATCCCGGTGTCGGCAGTTCGATTCTGCCCTGACCCACCATTGATATTAAGGGGGTTAACCAATTCGGGTTAGCCCCTTTTTGGTTCTCCCTTGTTCCTTTCAAAATCAATGGAGGAAAGGGAAGAATAGCGGCCGCGGTTCCTTGCAATTACTGAGAAATTCAGCTTCTTTTTCGTTGATTTATCCACCCATTGCTGATATAGGCTTTGGGCCTGAAATTGAAGCTCCCCGCTACAAGGTGCGGGGAATCTCCGATTGTTAAGGAAAATATTTATTTTGTATTCGCTCGCAAACCCCGCCGCGAGCAGCGGGGAATGCGCTCGCTGTTCAATTCAATAAAATCAATGGCCACAAATAACAACAAGCCATTCAGAACTGCTATATATATCATAAGGATTTAAAATGGAACTGCTCCACGGCAAGAAGGAAAAGCGCCTACACAACAATACGGGGGTTGCTGCCGATTCCCCGTTAAAGATCTGCATTCTCACTTACAGAGGAAACCCCACCTGCGGCGGCCAGGGGGTATATGTAAAGAGGTTGAGCACTGCCCTTCGGGATCTGGGACACAGCGTCGACGTGGTATCCGGTCCGCCATATCCTCAGTTGGATGACGGCGTAACCCTTCGAAAACTCCCGAGTCTTGATCTTTACAACCCCGAAGATCTTTTCAGAGTTCCCAGTGTCAGGGAATTAACATCACCCATTAATCTCATTGAATGGCTCGGTGTTTCGAGTGGCGGTTTTCCCGAACCCCTCACCTTCAGCCTGAGGGCTTACAATCTCTTCCGCAACAACGGACACGCCTATGACATCATCCATGACAATCAGTGTCTTGGCTACGGGCTGCTCGGCATCAATGCACTAGGGTTACCGCTGGTCGCTACCATCCACCATCCGATCACGGTTGACAGGGATGTGGAGGTTGAGGCTGAAAGGAAATCATGGAGAAAGTTGAAGGTCCTCAGATGGTATTCTTTCCTTGGTATGCAGGGGAGAACATCGAGAAAGCTCTCGCACATCATAACCGTTTCAGAGGCATCGAAAAAGGATATCGGCGGCGCATTCAGAATTCCCGCACGGAAATTCCGTGTCATCTCAAACGGGATCAATACGGAAACATTTTATCCCAAATCTGGGGTTAAGAGGCTTGAAAACCGTCTCATGGTAACCAACAGTGCCGACACACCACTCAAAGGGCTCAGATACCTTCTTGAGGCGGTCGCTAAAATACGTAAAAAACGTGCTATAACCCTAACCGTCATTGGCCAGCCCAAAAAGCGCGGTGTCATTGATACCCTTGTCAGAGACCTCGGTCTCGGAGACTGTGTCACATTCACCGGTCGAATCGAGGACGGTGAATTCGCGCGCTACTACGCTGAGGCAACAATGGCCGTTGTTCCATCCATCTACGAGGGTTTCGGACTCCCCGCCGGAGAGGCAATGGCATGCGGAGTACCCGTGATAAGCACCACGGGAGGCGCCCTTGCAGAGGTGGTGGGAGACGCAGGAATTCTTCTTCCCCCCGGTAACGCGAAGGCACTGGAAAATGCCATTGTAAACCTCCTCGATGATCCCGGAAAACGCGAGACCCTGGGAAGGGCCGGCTATGAAAGAGTTTTGAATAATTTTACATGGCACAATACGGCAATGAATGTCGTTGATGTCTACCGAGAGGCCATTGATGCTCACCGTTGATTTCAAAAAACTTGACCTTTCTCCCGGATTTCGTGTATTAGATGCAGGTTGCGGCGCAGGACGTCACCTCAGCGAGGCGTTCAGATACAGGGGCATCCACGTCGTCGGCATCGATCTCGGAAGAGAGGATGTTGTCACGGCAAAGAATACCCTGAAAATCATGCGGCACAAGGGGGAAGACGGAGGGGGATCGTGGCTCGTTGCGAGAAGCGATATCACTCACATCCCCTTTGAAGACGAATCCTTCGATATCGTTATATGCTCAGAGGTTCTTGAACACATTCCAGAGCAGAAAAGGGCCGCAAAAGAAATCGTCCGCGTATTAAAGACAGGCAAATCATTGATAGTCAGTGTTCCACGTTATTTTCCCGAACGAATATGCTGGGCACTTTCTGAGGACTACCACACGGAAGAGGGGGGACATATCAGGATATACAAGAGAAACGAGCTTCTGAAGCTGCTTGAGGGGGCCGGAGCCAGATGCGTCTCGAAGGATTTCGCGCACTCTCTCCACAGTCCCTACTGGTGGCTCAAATGCCTCGTGGGGCATAAGAATGAAAAGTCCCCTCTTGTGAGGCTCTACCACAAATTTCTGGTCTGGGATATCATGAAAAAGCCACTCCTCACAAGAACTCTGGACAGGATTTTAAACCCTTTCATAGCAAAAAGTATTGTATTATATCTCAAAAAGGGGAACCAATATGGAGCTTGAAATATCCCGTCGCGATTATTCCCTACCGGTACAGGTGGATTTACTCGCTGCGTCGATAGCTGATGTTCAGAAAGAAAGTGGAGAAATTCCCTGGAACGAAGGTGGAAAAACCGATCCCTGGGATCACGTTGAAGCTGCCATAGGACTCAGCATCGGCGGATACTTCAAAGAAGCAAGACGGGCCTTTGAGTGGTTGAAACAGACACAGCTTGATGACGGCTCCTGGTACTCCGCTTACAGGGATGAAAAACCGGAGGACATGACAAAAGAGAGCAACATGTCATCCTATATAGCCGTGGGACTCTTTCACTATTATCTCATAACGAATGACAGAAAATTTCTCTCCTCCATGTGGACCTCCATGTCGGCCGGAATAGATTATGCTATAGGCCTTCAGGCACCCGGTGGTGAAATCTACTGGGCGCGCAATCCACAGTGCATCATAGACCCGATGGCACTTCTGACGGGATCAAGTTCCGTTTACATGAGCATAAAATGTGCACTTGCCATTGCGTCGCTTCTGGGTCATGAAAAACCGGAGTGGCAGGTGGCGCTCGAAAAACTCGGCAATGCCATCCGCAACAGACCGCATCTTTTTAACATGGAAAAGTCCCGCTTTTCCATGGACTGGTTCTACCCGATGTTATGCGGGGCAATAACCGGTGATCAGGCCTGCCGACGAATTGAAAAATCGTGGGATATCTTTGTTGTTGAAGATTTAGGGGTGCGGTGCGTTTCTGATGAACCGTGGGTTACCATGGCAGAAACTTCCGAGCTGGCACTGACGCTCATGGCTATCGGCAAGGGGGAACTCGCCGAAACCATATTAAAGTCAATTGACGACAAGAAATTTGATGATGGTTCCTACTGGTGCGGCGTAACCTTCCCCGCCAATATCATATGGCCTGAGGAAAAGACAACCTGGACAAATGCCGCGGTACTCCTCGCGGCTGATGCAATTTATAATATCACTCCCGCCTCTTGCCTCTTCAACCATGCCTTCTGGGAAAGACAAAACCTGCGGCATTCTCTATCGAGACTGGTTATAAAGGAACGGCACAGAATGTACAGCACGGAAGATACTGTCATATCTCCTCAAAGAACGTAAAGGTCTGGTATCCTTGAGAAGAGATCATAAGCCATATTATCTGAAAAAACTAGACCTGAAGTTCAGGGACTGGTATGTGAGGTATTTCCTCAAACCCCAGTTCACCTTTCTGGGCAGGGGCTATACCTTCATGAAGCCGTGGCATGTGGAGCTCTTTGGCGAACCCATCGAGCTTGGAGATTATGCAACCGTTATCACCACACCTGATCACAAGGTAAGGTTGACAATATGGTCGGACATTCTAGAAGAGAGAGGAGGAATAAGAATCGGCAATTATTGTCTCCTCTGCCCTGGGGTACGAATACAATCTGCACTGGAAGTAACGATCGGCAACAACTGTATGATGGCAAGCAATGCATACATTACCGATTCAGACTGGCACGAAGTATACGACAGGGCTGATCCCCTAGGAAAAGCAGCACCGGTAAGGATAGGAAACAATGTTTGGATAGGAGACGGTGCCATTGTATGCAAAGGAGTCACCATTGGTGATAACAGCGTAATCGGTGCCAGGGCCGTCGTCGTGAGAGACATACCGCCAAACTCAATAGCAGCGGGCAACCCTGCAGAAGTGGTCAATAATATTGACACCGAAAAACCGATGAGAACCAGGGCCGACTGGTTTTCCGAACCAAATCTCTCATATCTTATGAAAAAGCTGGACAGAGATATGCTGAAAGGCAATACCCTGTTAGGATGGTTGCGCTCCCTTCTCTTCCCGGTCAAAGGAGATTAGGAGACCGATCTAACTATGAAAATTGTGCTCGTTGCACCACCCTACCCTCTCGAAGAAGCCCCTTCACCCCCACTCGGAATATGCTATGCGGCTGCCGCATGCGAGGCAGCGGGGGCAGAAGTCGTCATCCTTGATTATATCGTACGCAAATACACGCCCGAAAAACTTATCGAAGAGCTTTCGTCGTTACAACCCGATGCCGTCGGTACGTCGTCGGTAACGATGAATTTTTCGACCGCAGCCGACATCATGCGAACGACTAAGAACTATAATCCCTCTATCATAACCATGATGGGGGGACCCCACGTTTCCTTCGATGTACGAAACACACTCACCACCTACCCGGAAATAGACCTCATCGTTATCGGTGAGGGAGAGGAAACCCTGAAGGAACTCGTTCCCAAGATTCCCGTGAGGGATCTGTGGCACGGTATTAAAGGGATAGCCTTTCAGGAAAAGGGAGAGATTATCATCACGGAACCGAGGGAGCTTATCGAAGATCTGGACACACTCCCCTTTCCGGCGAGGCATCTCCTCCCCATGTCGCGGTATCTGGCCCTCGGTTTTCCCGTGAGCATCATCACAAGCCGGGGATGTCCGAACCGATGCATATTCTGCCAGGGGAGAAGGATGGTGGGGTATAAGGTGCGTCACAGGACACCGAAACTCGTGGTCGATGAGATCGAAAACATCCTCTCCTATGGCTGGACCAGGATAAACATAGCCGACGACATATTTACGGCAAACAAAAAGAGAGTCCTCGAGATCTGCGACGAAATAAAGAAACGCACCGTATCCTTTACCTGGAGCGCCTTCGCCAGGGTAAATACAGTGGACAGGGAAATAATCGAAGCCATGAGGGAAGCGGGATGTGACAGTGTAAGCTTCGGTATCGAATCGGGAAACCCCGAAATGCTGAAGAGGATAAAAAAGGGGATCACCCTTGATCAGGCGAGAAAGGCAACGCAATGCTGCAAGGATGCCGGAATGATAACCCACGCATCCTTTATGGTGGGCCTCCCGGGAGAATCAAAGAAAACCATGCAGGATTCGAGTGACTTTGCCGAGGAGCTCGATATTATGTACGGATATCATTTTCTTGCACCCTTCCCAGGCACCACGGTGAGGGAAAGGATCGAGGATTATGATCTCGAGATCCTCACCGATGACTGGGATCTCTATGACGCCAACAGCCCGATCGTCAGGACCTCACAGTTGGAACCCAAAGATATGGAAAATTTCGTTTCAGCCTTCACCGGGATGCACCAGGATGAATGGAGGAAAATCGAAAAAAAATACCAAGAGGGAACCTGTACCCCCGATGAGCACATCCAGATTGAAG
>Ga0208905_1001411_pt1 | contig 12148 bp, 9 predicted proteins | sample AntAceMetag02UKS_FD_184776 | JGI IMG/M metagenome (GOLD analysis project Ga0208905, IMG submission 184776) | Saline lake microbial communities from Ace Lake, Antarctica - Antarctic Ace Lake Metagenome 02UKS (SPAdes) (version 2) | ecosystem: Environmental > Aquatic > Non-marine Saline and Alkaline...
TCAAAATATTTACCGGAAATGATGCCGTCAAAAGGAACTTTTATTTCGGTATTGTCCAAAAGAAACTGATAACTGACCTTGGCTGCTTCATAGGCAGTTTTTATTTCGTCGTATTGTTGATCAGCAATAGTATTTGTTTTTTTAAGCGTATCTAAACGTTTGAAGTTGGTTTCCAGGTTTATTAAATTGAGGCGGGCCAATTCCAGGTTAGTGGGATCCATGGCTGCTACAATTTGGCCTTTCGAAACATGATCGCCAATCTCTACATTAATTTTTTTAATCTTGCCCGGAGTTGCCGGTGCAAGATAAACTTCTTCAAAAGGTATTAAGCTTGCTGTATACTCAATGGTTTTGGCAACAGACTGTCTATTCACCCTTGCCGTTTTAACCGGTACGGCTTGTTTGACATCTTGTTTTTCTGTTGTGGTTTCATCTTTTTTAGAAGTACAGGATATTGTTCCCAGGAATAATATTCCTACTGCGATAGATATAATCAATATGCTACTTGTTTTCATTTTTATAATATTTAAAGATTATTGTTTAATTTACGTAAGGCTAATTTGGCATTTAATAATTGAAGTAATGTTCCAGTTAAGTCTGTTTCTGCTGTAAGATAATCGTTATTTGCGCTGGTCAGATCTAAACTAGAGGCAACGCCTTGTTGAAATTTCCTATTCATTTGTTCCAATACTTCTTTTGCAACCTGAACATTCTTTTTTTGAGAAGAATATTGCTCCAGAAGATTATCATAGTTGTATCTTAATTGTTTCTCCTGCAAGTTTAACTGATCAACTAATAAGTCTTTAGTGTTATTACTCATGTCATAATCAATTTTTGCCTGATTTAATTGTGATCTTCTCATGCTTCCTGAAAATACAGGCACACTCAAAGTTAATCCCAGTATATTTTTTGGAGTCATATCAAATTTGGGTTTTTTAAGTTTTTCGGTATATGAATAGAAAGCCACCAATGAAGGTAAATAGCTCGCTTTAGCCATATCTATTGATTTGTTTGATATTTCCCCTTGCATGGAAATTAATTTATAATCCACATTGTTTTCTATATTGAATGTATCAACCGGAACCAATTGAATCATTTTTGCAATATCATCCAACGAAGTTGATAACATAATTTGTTGATCAGGATCCAGACCCAAATTAAAACGCAATAAATTATAACCTAATTCTACCTGTCTTTCAGTTGATTTTACTGCATTATCAACAGAGGTAAGCATTACTGAAAGTTTTTTTGCATCAATCTGCTCAATAACACCTGCATTTGCCAGATTAGATGTCTGTTCATAAAGAGTTTGGGCATTTTTCAGGTTTTCCCTCAGTGTATTTAATATTTGTTCGGTAGCCAATATCATATAGTAAGCCTGAATGGTTTGCTCTTTAACATTGAGTTCGTCTTTCTGATAACTTTGCTCAGTAATACTTTTCGCAAGTTTTGCTATTTGAACGCCAACAATATAATTACCATTAAAAAGTAACTGGCTGGCAGTAGCTTTAAAATTACTTGTGGGATTAAACTCAATAATTGCAGGAGGTGCTGCGGGGTTAATCTGCAACGATGCTTCAGCTCCCAGAAAATTTGTATAATCAAGCGAAGCATCAATTTGAGGTAAGCCTTTTGAAATCGCCTCTTTGATTTGCTGATTTGACTTGTCAACGGCAAATCTCGAATTCGTTAATGTTTTATTGTGATTAATGGCATAGTTAACAGCACTGTCCATTGACAGCACTAATGGTTCTTGTGCTTGAAGCGATATTGCTCCAAGACCAAGAAATACTAATAATACTATTTTTAATAATTGTCTCATTTTATGATTTATTTAATTTATTAAATTTTTCATCTATAATTTTATGTCCTTTTAAGGTAGAAATTCCAATAAGGCCGGATCTTATCATTTTTTGGAAAACCGGATCGAATAATTTCTTTTGAGGAAGCAGTTCTCTTTCAATTATATTATTAAACCTTTTCCAATGCATCGAAAAAATAATATCCGATTCAAAATCCTCAACAAACACCCCATCTCTTTTTCCTTTGTTTATTAATTCAATTAATAAATTCTTTAGGGTATTGTCTTTATATTCGTCGTAAACTTTAAAAATATCAGGGTAATATTTCTTTATATCGTAGATAAAGGTCGCATTGCATGTTTTGAATAATTCTAATAAGAAGGTATATAGTGCAATGATTTTGTCAATAACGTCTTCCTTATTTTCGATATCATCCAAAACCTTATCTGTTTTTATAAGAAAGCCCATTGCTATTTGGTTGATCAGTTCGCTTTTATTAGTAAAATTTTCGTAAAACGTTTTTTTTGAGATGGACAATTCATGTGTTATATCATCCACAGAAATACTACTAATTCCATATTTAAAAAATAACTTCTCAGCAGCATTAATAATTTCGTTTTTTGTTTCCATACCCGTAAAACTTTTATGTTACTTATGGTTTTCTGATAAATAAAAAAAATTAAAACTCAAATTTGTTAATGATTTTCAAACCTTCATCAGTAGCAATTCCCCTGATAAAATTAATAGCAATATTTTCAAAAATTTCAGATTTGGAATAGTGGTCAGGAGGGAATAATTCATCATTTCCAATAATTTTAAATTGTTCTTTCATAAGTTTAGCAATTATGTCAACATTAATTTCCTGCCTGATAAACCCTTCTTGTTTACCTGTATTAATATATTCGACAATCATATCGTAATCTTTTTCTTCACGCTCTTTGCCTTTGCATCTGAAAACTTCAGGATGATATTTCCTGGCATCGTGAAAAAACATTGGACTAATTGAACTCATCAAATTAATACTCCTTTTTATGTGTGTTAGAAATGCTTCAATAATGTTGGCCGAATTTTTCATTATTTCTGCATTATTCTTTTCTTCTTCAATCATTCGACTAACAATGCAACTTTCTAACAATTCATCCTTATTTTTAAAAAGTTCGTAAACAGTGCGTTTAGAGATTCCCAGGCTCTCTGCAATAGTATCCATAGTAATGCTCCTGATGCCGAAACGCATAAATAACTTTAATGACTCTATGATAATTCGTTCTTTAGTGTCCATGATTTTGAATAATTATTATTTTGCAAATGTATACATAAAACTTTAAAAACTAATAAAGTTTTAAAATATTTTAATTTTTTAACATAATTTTCGAATTCAACATATATTCATTTATATAATAACCCTTACGCGGCTGAGTGGTTACGAAATATTTACTTTGTGATGGACGATTGCAACGCTTCCGGTAAAATTTGGTTTTGAGGCTTAGCAATGTTTTGTTTACTGGATAAACTGAAATTCAGGATAGGAAAAACGCCCTTAGTGAAATAGTTCGGTGGAATAAATTTTAAACTTAAAGGTCGGATAGCGTTTCAGTAAAGTCAGTAGGTGTATATATAATTTTACAGAAGAAATTTACCCAAGTATTTGTTCTGTTGTCATATCGTTTGAATTACTGTCTATTCCCTATATTCCCTTCTTCCACTGCTTTTCTTACCAATCATAATAAAAGGAGTTACCAACAATAACAGGCATGAAGTAATTGCCAGTCCCCAACCCAGTCCAAAACTATCAGCCATAAATCCAATAACGGGTGCAATAAATGCAGCATACAAGCTTTTAACCTGTGACTCGGCACTAAGAACAGTTGCCAGAATATCTTCTTTAAACTGATCGGCAATATAGGAAACCCCTACCGGTCTTCTAAGGTTTTCTGTCAGATGAACTGCTACAAAAAAGATAATTGACAGAACAATCCAGAAAACTGTTCCTAATGAGTAAAAAAATCCTCCGGCCATACCAATAATTAACCCTGCAATCAGACTCAGATTCAAAAGACTGAAAAGTCCGTTAAATTTACCGGCAATCCTGCCTGAATTCCGGGAGGTTATTGCACTGAGAATATATAGAATGAAATATACCAAGCCTATCATTACCGCTGTAGTCTGTTCCCTGTTCCATGAGAAGAGAACAGGCAGAGTTATTACCAGTCCCAGGATTATTGGTTGAAGATAATTTTTCATGGCGCTGAAATATCCACTGAACAGCGCAGTATTTGTAAGTGTTCGAAAAACCGGTAACTCACGGAAAGATTGTTTCGTTTCTTTTATAATTGATCTGAAATTTTCCCGGATCATGGAAAAATAAAATCTTCTTATCCTGCCATCAAGCTCACGCGGATAAGAGAACATAAGCAAAAGATCTAAAACATATGGGATTGTTGAAAAAAGAAAAACATACCGGTAACTTCCCGAATAGAAAACGATAAATGCTGCCAACAGTGAAGAAATTGCCGAACCGAACTGAGATGCTGAACGGGTATAGCCATAGTACCAAACCTTCTGATCCTCCCAGTTTTTGTTTTTCAGGTAAGTAAATATCATGGCTTTGTGTGTGCCGGTTCGGAAAGCATCTCCGAACGAATAGAAAAACATTGCTACGATAAAAAGTCCATACCCTGGTGAAATATAAAATACTAAAAATGAGATAATATAAAATAGAAAGGCAGTTATCATAATCCTTCTTCGGCCAAAAGAGTCAGCGAGGACACCAGCAGGTATCTCAAGTACATTCCTTGTTATTTCACGTATTGTAATTAATGTACCAATCTGCAGGAAATTCAAACCTTTCTCAAGAAAGAACAGATATAAAAAAGGCTCAAAGAATCGTAAGTTCTTCAGGAAACCATACAAGCTAAACTTGTAGAATTGAAGATCCTTTGTAAATCCCGGGTGCATAAATAGTTTTCTTTTAGGCTAAGGTACGATCTTTGTTTTATATTTCATGGTTTGAAGTTATCAGATAACCTATTGTTCGGTCTTAAACGAATGCACCTAAAAAGTGATTAAACTTGAAGTCCATCTCATAATATTTATAATTGAATTTTATAACTTAAATATGGAAACATAATAGTCAATTGACAGGGTTCAACCGAATTTGTTTCATAATTATAACCATAACCAAGAAATTCTTTTGCATTAGTAAATTCTTAATTTGAAGAATTATTGACTGTGAATATTATGTCGGTTAATCGTGTAATTCATTGAAATATCGTAACTATTTAGCTGCTCACGCAAAGATATTTCGATATACAGGATAAAAATACGAAAAACCAACCTGTATTAACAATTTTATTGGTCTTGTGTGAATAACTTTTATGTTCTGAAGATTTTAAAGTCTCTGTGAATCCTGTATTTGAATCCGTTTTCCCCCAGTCTTTAAAATATCCAAATCTCATGGGCTTAATTTTTAAAAATCAAGTGATATCAACAATTTTAGCATTATTGATTTGATAACTTCTTGCTCAAAAATTTGATATTTAATAGTAATCCGAACTACTTTTGAAAAAACAAAAAGTTTGGATAAAGATCAACAAATATCAGAATTAATAATCAAGGTTGATTGTCTTGCTCAACGCTTAGGGCAAGCCGAAAAAAGTATTAAAAAATTAGAGTCTGTAAATACAGCACTTAGATTGGAGAATACCAAACTTAAAGTGGAGAATAACGAACTAAGGTTGGAGAATAACGAGCTAAAAGCCCGAATAAATAGTAATAGCAATAATAGTAGTAAACCACCATCAAGTGATGGTTATAAAAAGAAGCCTGCATTTCCCAAAGCAAAAAATGGTAAGCAAGGAGGCCAGAAAGGGCATAAAGGGCGTACCTTACAACAAGTTGAAAAACCAGACAAAATATTAGAATGTAATCCTGAGAAATGCAGTTGTGGGCATGAGTTCACAAAAGATGAGTTTATTTTATCTGAAACACGCCAGGTCTTTGATTTGCCACAACCCCGATTAGAGGTTACGGAATACCAAATACATAAGGCAAGGTGCCCTATATGTGGCAAATTACATAAAGGTGCCGCACCGGAAAACGTGAATGCCCCTGTTCAACATGGTAATGGAGTAAAAGCTTATGCCGTATTATTAAATGTACATTTTAAGCTTCCATTCAAAAAGATACAGTTATTATTTGGCGATTTATTTGGCTACTCAATAAACGAATCAACCGTTTATTCAGCCTCTCAGCAATGTTATGAAAAGCTTGAGAAAACGGAAGAAATAATAAAGTCAAAAGTGGCTGAAAATAATGTAGTTCATGCTGATGAAACAGGAGTACGGGTAGCGGGAAAATTGCATTGGCTACACACTGCAACAACATTGCTTCATACTTATCTTTTTGTACATGAAAAACGAGGAACTTTGGCACTAACAAGCAACAAATCAATATTGGACAGAATCAAAGGTTGGCTTGTCCATGATTGTTGGAGTAGTTATTTCAGATTTAAGAAATTTAAGCATGCAATTTGTGGAGCTCATATTTTGAGGGAATTGGAAGGATTAGTAGAAAATGGAGAAAGCAAATGGGCAAAAGTTTTCAAAGCATTTTTGATGAGTGTTTATGAAATGTCTTTTGAAGTGCCATTCACTAATAATCTGGCTAAAAGAGATATCAGACCTGCAAAAATTAAACAAAAAATATCAAACTGCTTTCGTACTTTTATCGGTGCAGAAATCTATGCCAGGATTGAAGGGTTTGTTTCAACCGCCAGAAAACATAATCAGAATGTTTTTTCTGAATTATGCACTACCTTTGAGGAACATAATTTTATTACTGGATAAATAACCTGCTAAATAATTACAATAAAATTATATATTATTCATTAAGAGTATTCACTATTTCAACCCCAATCAGCTTGTCATACCGTAACATCAGGTCTTTATAATAAATATAAACAACATAATCATTCTCAGTTTCATAATGGCTTCCTTCAATCAGGGTATTGTCCGGAATTGTTTTTCCCTCTGGCAGACAAACATATTCATAGTTATAAAACCCCTGTTTCAGGAGGAGACTTAATTCATAAGATCTTGAATCAATATTATAAACCATCCTGTTCATGTTATTACATTCCCAATTAGTAAGTTCCCCGTATATATATATCCTCGCTTTATCCGGAGGATGATCCATTTGTAAAGAAAAAAACAGGCGGAGGTAATCTGCATCCGTATGCCTGTTTTGCCCTTCCTGTACATCAATATAGTATCTGCCGTTAAGCTCCTGAATATAAAAGTAGTTTTTCAGAGCCCGTGATTTTTCGGGATACAATCCGATATTATAAATGCCATCAATGAAATCGATATGTTCAATATATTCAGATTTATACCTTATACTTTTAATATCGAAATACCTGTATTCGTTTCCGGCAGGGAAAACATTTGTAGTTGGATCGTTAAATATCAGTTCGTTACTATTGAAAATTGAAGGTTTAAGATCGGTTCTGGCATAATCCCATTTGTTATTCTGGCATACAACCGCTTTGATTTGCTGATACGGGTCCCTGATATAATATGAATTCAGATCGACTGAAAAAGTCACTTCCTGTCCCTCGTTATATATTGCTGTTACAGATGGACGTTTTGCCCTGGCATTTATTTTAACAAGGTTCTCCGAAACAGTAAACCTTTTTGTAAGAACGATCTTTTCGGGATCATAATCTTCGTACACCTTTATAATATAATTACCTGATATTCTGAATTGAATGTTCTCGTTTGGAAATTCCAGTTGGTAGTTTACATAATCAACGGTAGTATTGAACGAATAGTTAAATTTTTCAATCTGGTTCTCCGGGAACCCATCCATATATTCCGGGGGAGATAAATTTGACGAATTCCATCCGGCGTCACAATGTTCGAATGTATATTGATAATTCCCTGTTCGCGATCCCAGTTCATCAAAAATAAGCACCAGCTTTTCGTTACTGTTCAGGTTCAGAATAGGGTAGGACAGGTCCCATCCTTTTTTATGTAACTGGACAGTTTTTATGCCATCTTTAAAAACATGTCCGGAGTAAATCAGAGAATTCTGGCATGAAGTTTTTTCATGATAAAAGAAGATTATCAAAAGACTTAAAAGGATTATATGGGTTTTTTGATTCATTGGTAAAAGATAAAAGACAAAAGTAAAAAGATAATAGCAAAGAGCAAAGAGCAGAGAGCTTTTCGCTCTTCATACTGCATCACATACCCGCCTTGCGATTTGAAACCGCTTGGCGGGTTTTTGCATTATTTACATCCATTCCAATTGCAGGAAATTAAAAATTGTCTATTTTTGTTTCAAATTTTATAAAATCAAAACTATAACATGCCCAAGGTTATAAGAATCAAAAAGGGCCTGGATATAAAACTAAAAGGAAAGCCTGAAAGGATTATTATTCAGGCTGAACCTTCAGAGTTTTATGCTGTAAAACCGCCCGATTTCTCAGGTCTGTCCCCTTTACCAAAATTATCTGTAAAAACCGGATCTGAAGTTAAAACCGGATCTCCCTTATTTTATGATAAGAAAAAGCCGGATATATTATTTACTTCGCCTGTTAGCGGAAAAATTGTGGCTGTGAATCGAGGTGAAAGGAGGAGAATAATGGAGGTGGTGATAGAGTCAGACAACAAGAATGAAGCTGTTACTTTTCAGAAAGGTGATCCTAAAACCATGAACAGGGAGGAGGTTGTTAATAATCTCCTAAAAAGTGGAGTGTGGCCATTTATAAGGCAGCGACCTTTTCATATTATCGCTGATCCTGATGATAATCCCAGGGCAATCTTTATTTCAGGTTTTGATTCAGCACCACTGGCTCCCGATCTGGATTTTATTCTTAACGGAGAAGCGGCTTCATTTCAAACAGGAGTAAATGTTTTGTCACAATTAACATCAGGGAAGATACATATTGGTGTAAATGCTGTTTTTGCAACTGCTGAGGTTTTTGACAAAACTGAAGGTGTTGAATTACATAAATTCAGGGGTCCGCACCCGGCAGGTAATGTTGGGGTACAGATCAATCATATTGATCCTGTGAAAAAAGGGGAACAAGTATGGACCATTAATGCGCAGGATGTGATTGTAATCGGAAAACTTTTTGAGAAAGGTGTTTTTAACCCAACCAGGCTGGTGGCACTTACAGGCTCTGAGGTTATTAATCCGAGGTATTACAGAACCAGACTGGGAGCTTCAGTTAAGCCATTGTTTAAAGATAATGTGAAGGAGGGGAATAACCGTTATATCAGCGGGAATGTTCTTACCGGCAGTAAAATAAGCAATGAAGGTTTTATAGGATTCTACGATTCACAGGTAACAGTAATACCCGAAGGTGATTCTTATGAGTTTTTGGGTTGGGCTTTACCGGGTTTGAAAAAATTCAGTGGTTCGCGGACTTTCTTTTCATTTCTTCTTCCAAATAAAAGATATACACTGCATACAAATCTGCAGGGTGGCAGGAGGGCTTTCGTTTTAACAGGACAATATGAGAAGGTATTACCCATGGATATTTATCCGATGCAATTGCTTAAGGCTATTCTTGTTGAGGATATTGATCTTATGGAAAACCTTGGAATATACGAGGTGGCAGAAGAAGATTTTGCTTTGTGTGAATATGTTTGTACCTCAAAAACAGAGGTTCAGTCAATATTAAGAAGCGGGTTTGAACTAATGCTAAAGGAGCTTGGATAGGAAGAGTGGAATAATATTCCAAAACAAATATGTATAAATAATAATAAAAAAGTTATTCTAATAATTAACCTGAAAAGCTGATAATCAAAATATAATGAAGTCATTAAGAAAATTTGTTGATAAAATTAAACCACACTTTTCGAAAGGTGGAAAATTTGCAAAGCTGCATTCTACTTTTGAAGCTTTTGAATCATTTCTTTTTGTTCCAAACGAGGTAACAACAAAAGGATCTCATATTCGTGATGCCCTTGATATGAAAAGGGCAATGAGTGTTGTTGTTGCAGCAGCTGTTCCTGCTCTTCTTTTTGGTATGTGGAATACAGGCTATCAGCATAATCTGTCTATTGGAATGGAGGCTTCAATATGGGAGAATTTTGTATTCGGGTTTCTGAAAGTACTTCCAATCATTGTTGTTTCCTATGTTGTCGGACTTGGAATTGAATTTGCGGTTGCACAGATACGGGGGCATGAAGTAAATGAAGGTTTTCTTGTTTCCGGTTTTTTAATACCACTGGTTGTGCCTGTAGATGTGCCTTTATGGATGGTTGCCACGGCAACCGCATTCGCTGTTATTATTGGCAAGGAGGTTTTTGGAGGTACAGGAATGAATATTTTGAACCCGGCGCTTACAGCACGGGCCTTTCTGTTTTTTGCTTACCCGGCATGGATGTCCGGAGATACTGTATGGATTCAGGGGCTTAAAAGTGGAGAGGGTATTATAGATGGATTTTCAGGAGCCACTCCCCTGGCGAATGCTGCAGCAGGTTTATTTGATAATTTACCTTCTACATGGGAAATGTTCCTTGGAAACATTCCCGGATCGGTTGGCGAGACTTCCGTTATTGCTATATTGATTGGAGCTGTTATTCTTGTTGCAACAGGAATAGGAAGCTGGAAGATAATGTTCTCTATGGTTGCAGGCGGGCTTGCTATGGGATTGCTTTTTAATGCTTTTGCAGTAAATCCTTTTATGGAGATACCTGCCTGGCATCACCTGATTATGGGAGGGTTCGCATTTGGTGCTGTATTTATGGCAACCGATCCGGTTACAGCTGCACAAACAGAATATGGTAAATGGATATATGGATTTTTAGCAGGATTTCTGGCTGTTCTGATCCGTGTTATTAATCCTGCATACCCCGAAGGGGTGATGCTTGCATTATTACTGATGAATGTATTTGCTCCATTAATTGATCATTATGTCATTGAGGCTAATATAAAGAAAAGGATTAGGAGAGCGAAGGGCTGAGAGCAAAGAGCAAAGAGCAAAGAGCAAAGGGCAAAGAGGTAAGAAGTTGAGTAATGTGAGTAGTTAAATATGGAAGAGCAAAGAGAAGAGAGAAGTAAGGCCGAATTGAATTCGGCTGAAGAAATTCAGGTTTCAAGTTTCAGGTTAACAAGCAACCAGTAACCAGTAACATTTTAGAAAAGAAATTAGAATTAAAATATAAGATATTAAATACAAAAAACTCAAAATAATAAATATTAGCAAATGAAAAGTTTTAGTAATACATACATTTTTGTTTTCTCAACGATAATGGTTGTGATTGTTGCTGCTTTGCTTAGTACAGCGGCAATGGTGCTTCAGCCATTACAGGAAAAGAATATTGAGATACAGAAAAAAAGGAATATCCTTTCTTCTATACGAATTGAAAACAATGCAAAAAATGCTGAAGAACTGTATGATAAATATATTTCAAGCAGTTTTGTTATTAATGCTGAAATCGAAGAGGAGGAATCCTTTAATGCTTTTGAGATTGAAATGGGATTGCAAATGAGGAAACCTTTTGAGCAGAGATCACTCCCGGTATTTATCAGTTCTCTTGATGATGGTACGCAAAAATATATTGTGCCTGTTCATGGTAAAGGCTTATGGGGGCCCATATATGGATTTATGTCATTAAATGATGATTTTACAACATTATACGGAGCTGTTTTTAATCATGATGATGAAACTCCCGGGTTGGGTGCCGAGATCAATACCGATTGGTTCGGGGCACAATTTGCAGATAAGAAAATATTTAATAATAACATGAAATTTATATCCATTGACCTTGTAAAGGGTGGAGCAGATCCAAAAAGTTTAAATGAAGTTGATGCCATTTCAGGTGGCACACTTACAAGCAACGGGCTTGAAAAAATGCTGTTTGATTGCCTTGGTAGTTATCAGACTTATTTTAAAAACCAAATGAAAAATAACAAATGAGCGACAAAGAACCATTATTTTCCTCAAAGAACCTTAAGCTTCTTACTAATCCTTTGAACGTTGATAATCCAATTACTGTTCAGGTACTTGGAATATGTTCTGCACTGGCGATTACAGTTAAGCTTGAACCTTCGATTGTTATGGCTATATCAGTAATAGTTGTATTGTCTGTATCTAACGTAGTTATTTCAGCACTTAGAAAATTAATCCCTCCCCGAATCAGAATTATTGTGCAGCTTACAGTAATTGCAACAATGGTAATTCTGGTTGACCAGATTCTGAAAGCATTTGCATACGATGTGAGTAAACAACTATCGGTGTTTGTCGGACTGATAATTACTAACTGTATAATTATGGGTCGTCTTGAAGCATTTGCTATGAGCAACAAACCATGGTCTGCCTTTCTGGATGGTAT
>Ga0208905_1001413_pt1 | contig 12138 bp, 7 predicted proteins | sample AntAceMetag02UKS_FD_184776 | JGI IMG/M metagenome (GOLD analysis project Ga0208905, IMG submission 184776) | Saline lake microbial communities from Ace Lake, Antarctica - Antarctic Ace Lake Metagenome 02UKS (SPAdes) (version 2) | ecosystem: Environmental > Aquatic > Non-marine Saline and Alkaline...
CATATAAATGAAACTGTAACCACAAACAATCATAATTACTTATATGTATTGATTGGGATTTTTGTTTTAGGATTGATTTTGTATTATTTTAATAAAAATAGTAAATAGATATTATGAGTAATAGAAACAAATAAGGTAAAATAAAAAAGATAGTACACTGATTATTATAACTTTTATGATTGCTTATGGTTTTATTTTTTATCATAAAAAATCAGAGTACAATTAAAAATAATTTCAATATTTTTTTGTTTTTATGATATTATTTCTATATCTTTACATGGAAAATTATACAACCACTTATGCCTGTTAAGACCAAAATACAGAACACTTCTTTTAATATACCGCCATATATATCTATGTATCATGTATTTACCCCCCCCTCAACTATTTGCGCACTTTTTGCATAAACTATTTTTATAATTTATTATATGTTTTTTATTTGCAACATACATCGGTTTGCAGTTTTTGTAATTCATATTTAAGAAACAATATTAACAATTCTTATAAATATTTGCCTTGTTGCAGTAATAAATATATTTTTATAATTTGTAAGAATAAGTTTGAGAAACATAACCACCCTGTATTTTGCAGTTTAATATGGGTTGGTTTTAAAAAACAAGAAAATAGTTTCATAAAACTGCTTAAATAATAGAAGTACATTTTATTTTAAAATGAACTTTTCAAAATTTTTCTATTTTATTTACTAATTAAAAACAAAAAAAAATGAAAAAATTCTTATTAATATTTGCCTTTTTGGGCTTGTTTACACTTGTAGCACCCAAAGTTGCAACTGCTGAACAGCCTTGTGCTACTGTCACAATGGCATGTCCGGATGGAATAACACATATTATTGTAATTTGTGATTATGAGGATATAATAGCCTGGGCAGAAATATTATGTGGACTTGGTACTGCAGAATAATTAATAATAAACTCAGATTTAACCTAATAAATGATTGGGTTGTATTCCAGTCTATTTATTAGGTTATTTTAATTTTTTCTAAGAACAATTTAAAATATTAACAATATGACAAATAATAAAAACAAATACATTATTAAACAAAACTTTCTTTTCTTTTTATTATTATTATTTACCCTGCCCACATTTGCTCAATTGCGATTCGATTACCCAATTACAAATATTGAACCGGCTGAGATAATTGTTACATATTCGTTGAAATATCAGAAAGATTCCTTAAATCATAATTTTATTCAACAGAGTGATATGTTGCTTTTTATAGGACAAAATACAAGTAAATTTTTAAGCAGTAATTTATATAGTTTTGATACAATAATGAATCATATTACTAATTTAGCTGAATTTCAGGAATTTTTAATGGATCGATATAGACCTTTTCCGAGGATTGCATATAGTATTTATAAAAACTATCCAAAGGGAAAACTAACTTATATTGAACATATTCCTTCAAGCACTTTCAAATATGAAGAAAATCTTGAGCTTTTTAACTGGCAATTAAGCAGTGATACAGCAACAATAAGCGGTTATAAAGCACAAAAGGCAACATGCGATTTTGGCGGAAGAAATTGGATTGCATGGTTTAGCCCTGAGATTCCTTATAGTGATGGTCCATATAAATTTAATGGACTTCCCGGTTTGATTGTGAAGATAAGCGACACACGCAATCATTATGTATTTGAACTTGAATATATCGAAAAACCAATACATAAACCAATAATTGATCTTGAAGAAAAAGACTTTGTTGAAACTACCAAACAAGATTTTTTCCGTGCTAAAGATGCTTTTTATAATAATATTATTAGCAGAGCAAAAGATGCAGGACTTAGTAGTGAGGTACAGCAAAAAGCCGCAAGGAGGGCGGCTGAGCGCAATAATCCAATTGAGTTAAAGAGAAAATAAATTGATAGCTGTTTAACTTATTAGCGTATGAAATTATTAATTACTTCAATTTTAATTTTGCTATTTTGGCAAAACCTTTTAGGACAGGTAGTCATTCAGGGGCATGTTATAAATTCTAAAGGTGAAGCATTATCTCGAATTAACATTTTAGTGTATTTGCCAGATAGCAAAATATTAATAGCTTTTGCTGTAAGTGATAGCAAAGGCAATTTTAAGACCATTGTAAACAACCCTTCAGATAGTCTTGATGTCGAAGTAAGCTCAATTCAATATAAAAATATATTCCGCAGAATTACCAATATTTCACAAAGCTTAGATTTTACATTGGAGTATGATATTAAGCAATTAGAAACATTTACAGTAAAAGCATCACCAATCAAACAACGAGGCGACACCATTAGTTATTTAGTTAGTTCGTTCGCCGGAACAGAAGACAGAGCTATAGAAGATGTATTGCGCCGTATGCCGGGCATCGAAGTTGAACCTAATGGACAAATTCTTTATCAGGGATTACCTCTTCAAAAATTTTACATTGAAGGCCTTGACTTAATGGATGGACGTTATGGAGTAGTGAGTAAAAATCTTCCCCACGGATCCGTTAGCACAGTTGAAATACTCGAAAACCATCAACCAATTCGTATTTTAGAAGAACGGGTTTCATCAAATCAGGCATCACTAAATCTTAAATTAAAACGAAATATTGCAGCAACAGGTACAGCACAATTAGGCTGCGGGTTAAATCCATTTCTTTGGGATATTAATGTTACTCCTATGATTTTTACGAAAAACTTTCAGATAGTAACGTCTTATCAAACAAATAACACAGGCAATGATATAACACAACAGCTTAAAGTTATGACTATACAAGACTTGCTTCAAAATTTTAATCATCCGGTTAAAATCCCAAGTATTTTGAATATACAATCTGTTACCCTTCCTGAAATTTCTCAAAACCGATTTCTTGATAATAATACACATCTAGTAAATTTCAACGGACTGCTACGAATAAATCATGATTTTCAGCTAAGAACTAACATTTATTATATTAACGACAAGCAAGAACAACAAGCAAGTATGCATCGTAGCCTTTATAATCTGACCGACACTCTTGCTTTTTTTGAAAGTTTCGAAAACAGCTTTCAAGAAAACTACTTACATAGTGAGTTCACATTAAATCGTAATGTTAAAAAAAACTATTTTAATAATGAATTAAAAATAATATCACGATGGGATGAACATTTTGGTAAAGTTTTTACAGACGGAAAAGAAGTTTCACAATCATTAAAAGATCCTATAAAATCAATTTCAAACGATTTAAGTTCTGTTAATTATGTAGGTAAACATCTAATAAAATTTCGATCATTTATTAGCTACGACCACAGTCCGCATAGTTTGTTAATAAGACCCGGGCAGTTTGAAAATATTTTAAATCAAAACGAGCCTTATGATAAGCTAAACCAACAAATAGATTTGAAACGCTTTTTTGCCGACCATTCAGCCAGCTATGTGTTTAATTGGAAAAAACTGATTTTTACTCCCCGATTAGGCATAGCTTACCGCCGGCAAATACTCGAAAGCAATATTTTTATAACTCAGCAGGAAACTGTAAATGATGCCGGATCCAGCTTTACTAATGAATTGGACAGCCGCCATACATACGCCTATTATCAAACAAAGGTAGAATATCGAAAGGGAAACCTTGCTGTTAAGACTAAGTTATCGTTTTGCTGGCAACATGTATATTTGAATGAATTAAAATCAGAACAGGAACAAGAACTTAATCGCTTTCTTTTCGACCCTACTCTTTCAATCAATTATAAGATTAATAGTTTTTGGCGTGTGAGAGGTTCATGGAACTATGCAAACAGATTGGGCGACATTGACAAAGTGCACTACAGTTATATCCTGAAAAATTATCAACTTTTAAGTCAAAATGCAGCACCTCTTTCTCAAACCTCCCGCCACAATTTTTCATCCTACCTGTCATATCGAAATCCCATTACTTCTTTCTTTAACTCTATCAGCTATATTTATTCCATCAGTAATAATAATCTAATTTACAGCAGCATTGTTCAGCTTGACGGAACTACTATACTAAAAGCATCTAATCTGCCCAACACATCATATTCTCATTATTTTAGTGGGCAAACCAGTAAGTACTTTTCTGCCAAAAAAACGACCATACGTTTTAAAGTCAATTTCAACCATCGTCAGGGAATGTCTTTAATGAATGATGAGTTGTTTAATACCACAATCTTATTTTATATCTTCATCCCAGAGCTAAATGTTCGTATAACCAAATGGCTAAATTCAGAATATAGTTTAAATGCAAGCTATATTCAAACTTTTATTGAAAATGACAGGAAGAGTAACATTTCTATGCTAAGGCACAAACTTATCTTTTTTGCTTTTCCAACTAAAAACCAACTCATCAGTCTTTCATCCGAATATTATAATCATCAGGGAAACAACAATTTCTTTGTAAACCTGCTATATCGTTACACTATTACAAAGCGAAAAATTGACATCGAATTACGATGGAACAACATCTTCAACACCAAAACCTATACAATATATCAAGCAAGTGCCTTTACGGTTTGGGAATCTACCTATTTATTGCGTCCATCACAGGTATTTCTGTCATTTAAGTTTGGTTTTTAATTAGTGTTTGTAAGAAAACTGCATAAAACTAAAAACAAAACGTTATAAAAATACAGCCCCGTTTCGTTGTTATTGAAATTTGGAATTACGTGATAGCATACTGATTATTATGATCTTTATGATTGTTTATGGTTTTATTTTTTTCGTAAGAAATCAGTCTAATCAGTTTACAATTAAATTCTATTCTTCAAAAGCATTTTCAAAATCTTCTTCAAAATATTTATTGATATAATCGCAACCGTAGTTAAAAATACGATTGTTGTTATCCTCGTTTGTATAAACAAATTTAAGTTTATTTTGTTTTGCTGTCGATAATAACGACATAGCTTCCATTCTAATATCTTCTAGTTTTTTCTTTTCTTTTGAACCAAATTTTTTCAATAAATCAGTTAACTGCTGATAAGATAATTTGCTAACTTTAGGTTCTAAACCTGCTTCAAATTCCTGAATAACTTTTTGGGTGTTTGTAAAACTGCCACCTGATTCTATTGGGAATGAAGCCGGAAGGATAAGATCAGCTTTTTGAGCTGTTTTGGTCATAAAGCAATCTTGAACCATTACGAAATCAGGAATTGCTAACCAACCTGCAATCTTAACTTTATTTTTAGCAGTTCCGAGTGGATCTTCACCAAAGATAAAGAGATTTTTCAATTCTCCTTCTTCTAAATTTATGAATTGACTTTCTTTAACAATAGTAGGCAATTCATCAATTTCCCATTTCTTTTTCATCGCTTCAACAAAATCCGGATCATCAATTGGCTGGCTACCCACTCCAAGTTTGGGGCAAACTCCCATATCAAATAATCCCTGAGAATTATTTTTTTCCTTTAACGAAATCAAACCGCTTGATTTTTTCCCGAGTTTACCACTAATCATATTTAAATTGAAAAGTTCGTAACTTGCATTTGCCGATAATTCTTTCTCGGAAAATACGATAACAGCATTCATTTCATTATTGTATGATTTTGCAAATTCAATAATAACATCCATAAACGGAACACCGGAAAGTTTAATCAGTTCGCTAAAGTTTTCTTTCAGAACCTCTGTTTTATACTCTTCATAAGCCTCGCAATTATCATTAATAAACATTGCATTATGAAAATTATTTGCAACGAGATAATAGTTGACAGCTTTAATAAAATGATAATATGATTTTATCTGAAGCACTTTATCAACTTTATGCTTCAATGAGCTATCATCATGAATAGTAATAAGTTCAACCGGAACTTTATTTTTGAATTGAGCATTATTTATCATGAATCCGGCTACTGCATTATCCTTGTTAATTTCCGAACCGAGCAGATAAATTTTACTTACTTCATTCAACTGTGCAAAAGGAACATTGTCTCTGGAATTAAAAATATAACCCTCACCACGGTTAAGATAATGAAGACTGGTAACATTATTTGTTTTAGCACCAACTCTTGCAAGTTTCTGTACAAGATACATTTCTTCATTTGTAAGCCTTGCACCTGCAAAGAAAGCATTATCATCAGGTTTAACACCGGAGATTTTTTCTGCAATTATTTCATGAGCTTTCTTAAAACTGATTTCAGTAAATTTCCCTTTTTCTTTATGCAAAGGTTTTGTGATTCTTGTATTATCATTCAAATATTTATATCCGAATTTTGGATATTTACAAAGATTACCATCAGCATTTACGACTCCTTCTTTCCCGGTAACTTTCATAACAAAGTTACTTTTATGATTGATGACAATTTCGCAGCCCACAGAACAATAATTACATATAGTATTAACTTTATCGGTTTTTATAGGACCCGGTTTAAATAAAACATTTTCGGTAATAGCTCCCGTTGGACATGTAGAAATACACAATCCACAGCTTTCACAAGTTGAATCCTGAAGTCTGTCGCCCATACTTGGTGCAACGTAGGTTTCAAAACCACGATTAACCAATCCCAATGCATTAGCGCCAACAACTTCATTACAAATTCTTATACATCTTGAACACAGAATACATTTATCATTATCAATTTCGATGTACGGATGCCTGAAATCTATTTTGTGTTCATTAAAATCTCCTGAAAATTTCTCTTGATCAGCTTCATAATCAGTTGCATATTTTTTCAGATCACAATCAAAAACTTCAACACAGCCACATTCAAGGCATCTTTGTGCTTCATGCTTTGCAACATCTTCATCAGCATATCCAAGTTCAACTTCTTTAAAATTCAGCCTGTTACTTGGATCGAGTGTAGGCATTTCTTCACGTTTTTGTTCCGGAAAACATCCTTTATATTCTTCGATAACCTGGGTTTTGAAATTATCTTTTTTACTGAGAAACTCATCTTTCGGAGCAAGAACTTCTTCATTATTAAGAAAAAGATTACAACTGTGAGAAGCAAGTTTTGCTTGTGCAATGGCTTGAATAACAGTTGCCGGACCTGTAACACCATCTCCGGCTGCAAAAACTGATTTTATTCCGGTTTGCAATGTTTCGGGATTAGCTTCTATTTCGCCCCAGCGAGTAAGTTTTAATTCTCCTTCACGTGATGAGCCATTTATTTCATCAAGAAAATCAACCTGAGTTTTTTGTCCGATGGCAGCAAGGATAAAATCAACATCAACATCGAATTCAGAGCCTTCTATTGGCATGGGTCTTCTTCTTCCTGAAGCATCAGGTTCACCTAATTCCATTTTAAGACAAGTAACAGATTTTACATTTCCGTCTTTATCTTTATTTACTTTTATTGGATTTGTTAAAAGTTTATATTCAACACCTTCGAGTTTTGATTCATGAATCTCAATTGGATTTGCAGGCATTTCTTTTTCAGTTCTACGATAAATAACATAAACCTCATCAGCACCACATCTTTTTGATGTTCTACAGCAATCCATTGCAGTATTACCTCCACCAACAACAGCTACTTTTTTACCTTTAAAGTTAGCCGGTTTACCTGACATTTCCATCTCTTTAAGGAAATCAATACCGGAAAAAACATTTCCTGCATCATCACCCTCACAACCTATTAAGGTACCTTTTTGAGAACCTATTGTTAAAATTGTTGCATTGTAATCATCCTTTATTTCCTGATATTTGATATCCTCGCCGAATTTTTTATTATAGAAAATATTTGCTCCAAGCTCAGTAATATTATCAACTTCTTCTTGTAGAATATCATTTGGCAATCTGTATTCAGGAATTCCATATCTTAACCAACCACCTGCTTTTGGAGCAGCTTCAAAAATATCAACCTGATGACCTTCTTTCTGAAGAAAAAAAGCAGCAGAGAGACCACCGGGACCGGCTCCAATAACAGCTACTTTTTTATTGGTTTTTTCTTTAAGCTCAGGAACAAATTTATTTTTTGAATTAAGATCATAATCAGATGCAAAGCGTTTCATATAATCAATACCGACAGGGGCACCTTCGTCCAAAAGATTTCTTCTACAAGAAAGTTCGCAAGGCCTCACACAAATTCTTCCGCAAATTGCCGGTAATGGATTTGTTTCTTTTATCAGAGCAACAGCTTCATGATATTGTCCTTTTTCGATATGAGAAATATAACCCTGAACATCAACACCGGCAGGGCATGTAAGAGTACATGGTGCTTTACAGTCGGCGTAATGATTACTCAGTAAAAGATCAAGAGCTGTTTTTCTGGCTTTTCTAACTTTCTTATTATTTGTTTCAATCTTCATTCCTTCTGCTACGTTAGTAGAACAAGAAGGCTGTAATCCTCTCATACCTTCAACTTCTACAACACACAAATAACAAGAAGTGTATGGTTTTAATCTGCTATCGTTACAAAGTGTTGGTATCTCTATATTGTTACGTTTGGCAACATTTAAAATCGTTTCACCACTATATGCCTGAGTTATTTTCCCGTTTATTGTTACGTTTATTCTATCACTCATTTTTAATATCTTTCTTTTGATTCAAAAAAATTACACTGAAACTCCTAAGCTTTATTATTTATATATTAATTACTTGAATATATTAATATTATTTGTTTCTTTATTTGTTAGTGTTTTTATTTAATATCAGTTTAATAAACTTTAATTGCGTCGAACTTACATTTTGTAAAACATGTACCACAATGAATACAATCATCCTGACGAATAAAATGGACTTCTTTTCTGCTTCCGTCAATTGCATTTGTCGGGCAATTAATTGCACAAACAGTACATCCTGTACATTTTTCAGGATCAACTTCGTAAGTAAGTAATTTTTTACAAACTTTTGCGGGACATTTTTTATCGTAAATATGAGCTTCGTATTCGTTTCTGAAATATTTTATAGTTGTCAGAACAGGATTTGGAGCCGTTTGTCCTAAACCACAAAGAGCGCTGTCTTTAATTTGATATGCAAGTTCTTCGAGTTTTTCAATATCACCATCTACACCTTCGCCTTCGGTTATCCTTGTAAGAATTTCGAGCATACGTTTTGTTCCAATACGACAAAGAGTACATTTTCCACAAGATTCTTTTTGAGTAAAATCAAGGAAAAATTTTGCAACGTCAATCATACAAGTATCTTCATCCATAACAACCATACCTCCCGAACCCATAATTGCTCCTGTAGCATTTACCGAGTCGTAATCAACAATTGTATCAAGAAGATGCTCAGGAATACATCCTCCGGAAGGACCACCCATCTGAACAGCTTTAAATTTTTTATCGTTTTGAATTCCACCACCAATTTTAAAAATAACATCTCTGATTGTCATGCCCATTGGAACTTCAGCTAATCCCGATCGTTTTATTTTTCCGACAAGGGCAAAAACTTTTGTTCCTTTACTTTTTTCTGTTCCATACTTTGCATATTCTCCTGCACCATTGATGATAATCCATGAAATATTAGCCAGAGTTTCAACATTATTAATATTAGTAGGTTCTTTCCAAAGACCTGAAGCAGCGGGAAAAGGAGGTCGTTTACGAGGCATTCCTCTTTCGCCTTCAATTGATGCGATTAATGCAGTTTCTTCGCCACAGACAAATGCTCCTGCTCCTTCTTTAATGTAAATATCAAAATCAAATCCATGAATTCCCAAAACATTTTTTCCCAGATAACCTTTTTTACGTGCTTGCTCAATAGCAATTTTCAAACGTTTTATTGCAAGCGGATATTCAGCTCTACAATAAATAACTCCACCGGTAGCTTCAATGGCATAAGCTCCAATTATCATACCTTCGATAACTGAATGCGGGTCACCTTCAAGAACAGATCTGTCCATAAATGCTCCTGGATCTCCTTCATCAGCATTACAGATTATATATTTATTTTGGGATTTATTATTATTTGCAAATTTCCATTTCAAACCGGTTGGGAAACCTCCCCCACCACGACCTCTTAATCCTGAGTTGATAATTGTTTGAATCACATCAAGACGAGATATATTTTGTCCTGCAATCTTTTTTATTGCTCGATAACCATCCCTTGCTTCATATTCTTCAATATTTTCGGGATCAATATATCCACAGTTTCTTAAGGTTATTTTTACTTGATCATCTGTAAAAGTATTATCAATAGTTCTAAAAGTATCAGCTCTAACTACATAATCTTTAATAGGTTCATTTTTCTTAAAATGCTTTTCAATTATTTCAGCAGCTTTATCTTCATCAATTTCACCATACATATAAGAACCGTTCTTGTCAATTATTTCTACAAGAGGTTCTCTGTAGCACATTCCAATACAAGATGTCTTTTTCAATTCAAATTCTAAGTTTTCAGTTTCCTGAATATCTTTAATTTTATCAAAAACCTTTTTTGCACCGGCAGCAATTCCACAACTTCCAAGGCCAACTATTACTTTTATCTTTTCCATATTATTTTGCTTCTTGTCGTTTGATTTCTCTAATAATTTTTTTTGCTTTATCACCGGTCAGTTTTCCATAGGTTTCATCATCTATCATCATCACCGGAGCAAGAGAGCAACAACCAAGGCATGCCACCGATTCCAATGTAAATAAGCCATCTTCTGTTGTTTCACCATCACTTACTTTCAGTGCTTCCTGGATAGCATCAGTTATTGCATTTGCATTTTGTACATGACATGCAGTTCCGTGACAAACTTTTACAATATGTTTACCTACAGGATTAAGACGGAATTGAGAATAGAAAGTTGCTACACCATACATATCACTAAGTTCAAGCCCTGTTTCTTTTGAAATTTTCTTAAATGCATTTCTCGGAATATATCCAAAAATCTCTTGGACTCCCTGCAATATAGGAATCATATTTCCTTTTTTATTTCGATATTTTTTAATTAGGGGATCAATTGATGAGAGATCTGCTTTATCCTGTTCAATTTCGACAATATTTGTATTAATTCTTGTTACTCGCATATTATTTTGGCTGTTAATTTTTGATGGGTAAAAGTAAAAAAATGTTTAATTTGGATACCTTAAAAGCCTTATTTATATTCTATTTAAATAGACAATTAGCTTAATAATTTTGACAAAATGAGATGTTACCTAATATTTCATAAATATATATCTGGAAAATAGAAGAAGTTAATTAGCTGAATATTATGTCATACTTGTACGGAATGAGAATTGCAAAATTTCCAATTTTTTTATTTACCTCATTTCTACTTTCAAACCCATAAGGGTTTGTGCGTCCAGACGGACTTATTTCAGTCGTATGTATAAACAGCTTTCCCTCCTTAGCTTTGGATTTCTTTCAAAACTTTTTACTTTTATTTCACTTTAATTATTTTCAAACGTCCGAAGGAAGTCCGCAAGGATTTGTTAAATTTACAAATTAATATGAAACAACAAGGACGTAATGTATTTCAGTTGGATTCGACCGAGATGGTAATTTTAATAAATATTGCAGCTAACAGCACTGCAATCTCAGGCACACAGTCACGTAGTATTTTAGAATATGCTTACGGTTACAATTATTGCAACTGTCCTGGGTTAAGCGATACAGCAGCATATAAAAGCCAGAGTAATAATTGGTCTGATTTCGAAAAGTTATTGGGTATTGACATTACAGCTAAACCTAATCCGGCAAGAGAATGGACAGCTTTCAATTATACTTTACCCGGAAAAGATTCAAAGGGTGTGATACGGATTACTGATATTTCCGGAAAGCTTATTCAGATTATAAATGTAAACAGCAAACAGGGACAAGAAGTCTGGGATACTCGTTTGATCAATGCAGGTGTTTACTTTTATACACTTCAGGGTGAAGGTTTAAGTAAAACAGGTAAAATAGTTATAAGCAAATAATAATTACAAGGAAGGGTTGAAAAACACCCTTCCTTTATTTTAATAGATTAAATAAGATGAAAGATGAAACATAAATTATAAACGAATGAAAAATATACTAATAATAGCACTTTTATTTATCTCTGCTCCCATTGTTTCCCAAAATATGGATATAACATGGCAGAATTGTTTTGGTGGTTCGGAGCATGATTATGCAATGGATATTGTAGAAACAGATAATGGGTATTTGGTAGTCGGGGCAACAAACTCAAACGATGGAGATATTTCATTTAACCACGGGAGGGGTGAAGGGTGGCTTTTAAGTATAGATACACTTGGTAATTTGCTTTGGGAAAGATGTTACGGAGGATCTGATGGTGAAATGTTCGATAAAATATTATCTAATAATGATAGTACTTA
>Ga0208905_1001414_pt1 | contig 12131 bp, 9 predicted proteins | sample AntAceMetag02UKS_FD_184776 | JGI IMG/M metagenome (GOLD analysis project Ga0208905, IMG submission 184776) | Saline lake microbial communities from Ace Lake, Antarctica - Antarctic Ace Lake Metagenome 02UKS (SPAdes) (version 2) | ecosystem: Environmental > Aquatic > Non-marine Saline and Alkaline...
CCTAAAATTAGCAAGTATCCGACTAAGGCGGAGTATCTAAAAAAGTAATAACCACAAAGAGCACCAAGAACTCACAAAGGACACAAATTCATAGTGAACTTAGTGAGAACCTTTGTGTACCTTGTGGTAAAAAAATAGTTTATTTACCGCCATAATTTATTTTAGTTTTTTTATTTCTAACAACTTGATATTTAGCTAATTATACATTTAATACAAAAATAAAAAACTCATTAGAAAATCACTGGACTTATCGGGAATTTAACGGGATAAATGTAATCAGTAACAAAAAAATAAACTTGCTAATTTTAGGATATAACAAATAATAAAAAAAAATATGTATATTTGTAATAATTTAAAAATATGTTATAAATTTGTTGTTTTTATTGGAATGAATGATTTCCAATAAATTTATTAACTACCTGATATAAATACTTTTTATACAAAAGTTATGCACAAGGCTGGAAAAAAAAATTCCTAAATTATATTGATTTCAACTAAATTATTATGTAATTTTGAAACATGAAACAACGAATTTATATTGACACATCTGTCTTTGGTGGTTATTTTGACAAAGAATTTTCAGAACATACTATCCCTTTGTTTGATAGATTCCAGAACGATGAATTTATTATTCTTTTTTCAACCATCACACAAGATGAACTTGAAAATGCACCAGAAAAAGTAAAACAGTTAGTAAATGGACTTAAAACAGAAAATACAGAATATCTTGACATTACAAACGAAGCAGTTAATTTAGCAACCGAATACATTGCAGAAAAAGTTGTAGGACAGATAAGTTATGCTGACTGTTTACACATCGCTTTAGCAACAATAAACCGAGCAGACTTTCTAGTAAGTTGGAATTTTAAACATATTGTAAATGTTCAACGAATTAGAGGTTACAACTCAATTAACATTAAAAATGGTTATCGACAATTAGAGATACGTTCACCACGAGAATTTAAAAAATATGAAAACGACTGAAAAAAAAACAGAAAAACAATTTGATGCTGTAAAATTCATGAGACAACAGCGTGATATATTGAGCAAAAAGTTATCAAAGATGACTAAAGTTGAAATTCTTGAATATTTTAGAAAACGAAAAACAGAATTGACAATAAAGCCCAGCGCATAACAAAGGATCATAAAGCATGGCAGGTGAAGTAGTTAACTTGAATATTGGAACACTATATAAACATTATAGTATATTGAAAATTAGTTGTTTCAAAATTTGCCACGCTTCATAGCCAAAAAGATAACTATTATACACATTATTTACCGTTAATCATAATTTATTATCATCAAGTTATTAGTTATTAAATGTAAAGTTTTACCACGTTGTTAATGGTGTGATGAGCATTTCTTTTTAATTATTTACTTTTTAGTATAAATCGTTAATAACTATAAATAACAATTTAATTATCGTATTTAAAGTATAGTATTATCAATAAATAAATATTTTTTTTATATTAATTTAAATTAAACCAAAATTTATGGAATATAACACAACACGTCCGAAGTTAAAAATTTTTGAATATGGAAGGAATATTCAAAAGATGATAGAATATGCAATTTCCATCAAAGATAGAGAGAATAGAACCAAAATGGCAAAATTAATTGTAAATATTATGGGAAGATTAAATCCAAATGTTAATCTTAATGAAGTAGGTGATTTTAGTCATAAATTGTGGAATCATCTTTTTATTATTTCTGATTTTAAATTAGATGTTGATGCTCCATATCCTGTTCCATCAAAAAATGCTATATTATATGATAAAAAGAATAAGATTTCATATTCAAATAAAAATATTAGATTTCGTTATTATGGTAATAATATTCAGTCAATTATTAAAAAAGCTATAGATTATAAAGAGGGAAAAGAAAAAGATGCTTTAGTAAAAACATTGACTAATCATTTAAAAAAAATATATATAAACTGGAATTGTGATTCTGTAGATGATGAAGTAATTATGAATCATCTTTCAATATTATCAGATGGTAAATTAAAGATGAATGAAAATGATAAACTTAATGAAACTAAGGATATTTTAGATATGAATGTAGCAAAGAGATCTAATAAAAGGAATAATGACACAAGCAGATATAAAAAAAGAAAAACATACAGATAGTAATTTTTTTATATGTTATTTGTCTTAAAAAAATGTTAATAATTATAATATATCAAGTTTAAAGTTTAAAGTTTAATAAATAAAATGAAACCTCTATGCTCATCTGGCTCAAGTTACAAACTTGTGCCAGATAAATTAAAATGATGAATATCATTATTTTTTTTCATTTGTTTCAATTTTTTAATTATTTGAATTTTTTCAATCATTACAATTTTTTATTATGAGTTCATTTGAGATTATAGGTGGACAAAGATTAAAAGGGGAAATAACTGTGCAAGGAGCTAAGAATGAGGCCTTGCAAGCTATTTGTGCCAGTTTGCTTACTCCTGAAAAGGTAACTATTAGTAATATTCCGGATATTAGAGATGTTAAAGGATTATGTAATTTGTTAGTCAGTTTAGGTGTTAAAGTTGAAAATACCGGTGATACAGAATATACTTTTCAAGCTGATAATATAAATATTGATTATATTACTTCTTTGGAATTTAAGAGGCAATGCACAGGATTAAGAGGCTCGGTAATGGTTATAGGTCCTCTTTTGGCTCGTTTTGGGAAAGTATATATTCCTCAACCGGGCGGCGACAAAATAGGCAGGCGAAGATTGGATACTCATCTTACTGGATTACAAAAATTAGGCGCTAAATGGACATTTAATTTTAAGGATAATTTTTATAAAATTGAAGCTCCTCATTTAAAAGGTTGTAATATATTATTAGAGGAAGCTTCTGTTACAGGTACTGCTAATGTTATAATGGCAGCAGTGCTTGCTAAAGGCAAGACAAAGATATTTAATGCTGCTTGTGAGCCATATATACAGCAGCTTTGTAAGATGCTTATAAGTATGGGAGCAAAGATAACAGGTATTGGTTCAAATTTACTTGATATTAATGGCGTTGAATATCTGAAAGGATGTAAACATACTCTGCTGCATGATATTATTGAAGTTGGTAGTTTTATTGGATTGGCAGCAATGACAAGGTCTGAACTTACAATAAAAGATGTAGACTGGAAACACTTAGGTCTTATCCCTGATGTTTTTAGAAGATTAGGAATAAAAATTGAAAGGCAAGGTAATAATATATATATTCCTGCCCAGGATTATTATGAGATAAAAACATTTATTGATAGCTCTATAATGACTATTTCAGATGCTCCATGGCCTGGTTTTTCTCCTGATTTACTTAGTATCGCTCTTGTTGTTGCAACTCAGGCAAAAGGCAGTGTGCTTATACATCAAAAAATGTTTGAAAGCCGTTTGTTCTTTGTTGATAAATTGATTGACATGGGTGCCCAGATAATATTATGCGACCCTCACCGTGCTACAGTAATAGGATTAAATCATAAATATCCGTTAAGAGGTGTGGAAATGACCTCACCTGACATTCGTGCAGGAGTAGCCCTGCTAATTGCCGCATTATCAGCACAAGGCAAAAGTATTATACATAATATAGAACAAATTGACAGAGGATATCAAAATATTGATGTAAGATTAAAAAAAATAGGAGCAAATATTATAAGAAAATAATTAACAATTATATATTAGCTCTTATTGCTATTATAAAGTTTCTTCCCGGTGCACATATTCCTGATGCATAAGGTTTATAACGATGGTCTAATATATTTTCTATCCCTGCATTTATTTGCATATAAGGATTTAACTGATAAGAGAACTTAAAGTTTAAAGTAAACCAAAAAGGAGAATAAGGATTTTTATTATTATCTCTGGCATACATAAAAGCTTTGGCTTGTTCTGATGGCGCAAGATTTTTGTTTTTTATCTCACCATTATAATTAGCATAAAATTCTGTTATTATTTTGTCTGTTTTATAGTATATACCTGTGCTTCCAAATAAAGGAGCGACGTGCTGTAGAGGTGTTCCATCTTCTTCTTCTCCGTGAGTGTATGTAAGATTTGTTCTAAAAGAAAAATGATTTGTTATATCACTATATACAGAAAAACTTTCTCCATATATAAAAGCTTTTTCCGAGTTAACTACAGCTTCAACTTTGCTTAAAGTGCCGTCATACATAATAGAATCCTGTCCATTAAAGAGGAAATCTTTTCTTACCATAGCATCTGTAAGATAAGTATAGAAAAAAGTTGCTTCTAATCTGGTATTATCGCCAATTTTATTAACTACTCCCAAGTCCAAATTATAAACATATTCAGGTTTTAGATTTTTATTGGGAACAACAACGTTTCCCGGTTCAGAGTCAAATACTTTAGCAACATCATCTAAATTGGGCGCACGAAATCCTGATGATGCATTTATATTAAACTGGCATTGTTCTGTTTGTCTATATACTAATCCTACGGCACCATTAAAAGCTCCTGCATTTACATTTATTTTATTATAAGGGAAATCATAGAAAGTAGTATCTTCAAATTTAGAACTAAGGTCAAAATAACTATATCTTATACCTGATGTGAATGTTATTTTTTTGCTTATATTTGATTTAAAATTAAGATAAGCAGCATAAGTTAAATAGTTATTTCCTCCGTCAGGATATCTGCTTGCAACAGGACTGATAATTTTTGTATTAATATCTTCTTCTTCACCTGTTGAGGTTATATTGTTATAAACAGTTTCTAATCCATAGAACAGATAATTTTTTTTGCTTATTTTTTTGTTAAAGTCAATATTTACAGAATATATATCTAGTTCTTCAGTTCTTTTTCTTAGATTTGTTGTATTAAGTTTACGGTCATTTCTGCTTTCTTCATAGTCCTGATATGCTAATGTTATTTTTGATTCATCAAAAAGTTTTGTAGTATCTGTATATTTTATATTTAAAACATTGAGCATCCATTTTTGCGGACCATAATACCATTCACCATATTTAGGCATATTATCTTTTATCTGTATTAATCTGTCATATCTTGGTATATCACTTGTTTCAGAGTAATGGAATCCATAATTGATGTCAAATTTATCATTAGGTCTAAATCTTATTTTTTGCATTACGTTAGTTTGACTGTATCTTGTTATTTTTTGTATATTTTCATCAGAGTTTTCTTTAATTATATCCTGATTCCTTTGGCTTATTATACCTTGAGTTGTATCCTGAACAATTTTTTGAATAACATACTTATTGCATTTATATTCAGAGTGTCTGTTGTCTCCGCCCATACGCAGATCTCCAAAATTACTGAATGATACACTTGTCAGAGAGCTCCATTTTTTTGTGCCAAAATTTATATCAATATGACCTGTTTGCTCATTATTGGCAGAAGAATAACGTGTAAGATAACTGGCTGAAAATATATTTTTATCGCCATAAGCTAATTTTGGTGTTTTGGTATGAAAGTCCATAACTCCGCCTAAAGCATCGCTTCCATACATTATAGACCCGGGTCCAATGACCACTTCAACGCCTTCTATAATATTAGGGTCCAGGGATATTACATTTTGCAGATTACCTGAACGATAAATAGCATTATTCATTCTAACGCCATCAACAACGAGTAACACCGAATTTGCTGCAAATCCTCTAATCATTGGACTGCCACCACCTAATTGACTTTTTTGAATAAATACTTCATTAGATATTCCTAAAAGGTCAGCAGAGGTCTCCGGATTTTCAAATGCAACTTTTTTTGACGATATTGTAACTATCTTATTAGGAATTTCTTTGCTGTTTTGTTCCCATTTGCTAGCAGATACAACAATTTGTTCTAAATTAATGGAACTTTCATTGAGTTTTACTATAGAATCATTTTCTAAAATTCCATTATAACTAATGATAAATTTCCGAAAAGATGTATGTTGAAATATTAATGTATCCTGTTTGTTAAACATAGATATATCTATATTGCCATTCCTGTCTGTAACAGTAGAAACAGATCCTTTTTTGTTGTAAATTAACACATCACTTATTGGCTGTAAATCAGACCTGCCAATAACTTTAATAATCTGTGCAACTGAATATTGTGAGAAAAAAACAAAAAATAATCCTGTAATAACAGTTAATTTTAATTTTTTCATAATATTAAAATTTAATGGTTTTATATTTTAAGATAATAAAAATACAAATATAGATTATTTTTAAAAATTCAAATATTTTTTATGACAAATAAAAATTTTTGAAATAAATATCTTGTTATAATAATATATATTTAGTAACGTTTAATGTTTGTTTTAATATAATACATATTTTTGCAAACCAAACCTGTCAGGATGTAAAAAGTTAAAAATACAAATGCCTGATGAAATAATTAAATATTAGAAATTAGGATTTGAAAATTGATTAAAAATTAAAGAAAACTAACTTATACATCTTGAATTTTTTAAAAATGTAAGTAACTGAAAGCGAACCAATTACAAAAGCATAAAATACATGAAAAGATATCATATCTTTATATTTATTATTTTATTTTTATTAAGTGATTTTTCTTATTCTCAGATTGGAGGAAACAGCACTTATGAATTTCTTAATTTGACTAATTCAGCAAGAGTATCTGCTCTTGGCGGTGATTTTTTGGCTATAAAAGATAATGATATAACCTTAGCTTTATCAAATCCTTCTTTGATTACTGATAAAATGAACAATGATTTATCTTTTAGTTTTGTCAATTATTTTTCTGACATAAATATGGGCTTTGTTTCTTATTCAAAAACATTTGAAAAATATGGAAGTTTTCTTGCTTCTATGCAATTTGTTGATTATGGAAGATTTACTTATGCTGATGAAACAGGACAAACTTTTGGTAAGTTTGTTGCTAATGAATATGCTTTTAATATTGGCTGGGCAAGGCAGTTGGATTCTTCTTTTTCAATAGGTTCGAATTTAAAGACAATATATTCTTGTTTGGAGACATATAAATCTTATGGCATTGCTGTTGATGTTGCAGCAACTTATAATAATTCAAAAAATCATTTTACATCTTCTTTAATTGCTAAAAATATTGGCAGACAGATAAAAACATATCGTGATGGAAATAAAGAACCTTTACCATTTGAAATACAAATAGGTTTATCAAAGAAACTTGAAAAAGCACCTGTAAGATTTTCTATACTTATTAATCATCTTGAAAAGTTTGATTTAACTTACGAAGACCCTAATAATCCTGAAGTAAAGATAGACCCTTTAACAGACGAACCTTTACCTGAAAAAAAGTTTGAAAAAATTGCTGATAAAGTGATGCGACATTTTGTATTTGGAGGCGAACTTATGCCTACAAAAAATTTTAGTATTATGTTTGGTTATAATTATCAAAGAAGAAAAGAACTTAAAATTGCATCAAAGGTCTCAACTGTTGGCTTTTCATGGGGCTTTGGATTTAAAATTTCAAAAATTAATTTTAGTTACGGAAGAGCAACTTATCATTTGGAAGGAGCACCAAATCATATAACTATTACTACAAATATTTCTAATTTCATAAAAGAATAATTGTAACTATTCAGGTATAGGGAAATAGGGTATAAGGTATAAGGAAATAAGATATAATAGAATGTTATCTTCAAGTCAATGAAAGATATAGAATAATAAATTGAATATTGAACACTGATTAACGAATAATGATTTTAGAAGTCAATTAAGTATGAATCGGTCAGGCGCCCGACTGATAAATATGATATAGAAGAACGATTGATTAAGTTTTCAGTTTTAATAATTGAAATTGTAAATGAAATGCCCAATTCAAAAGCAGGAAATCATTTATCCGGACAATTGGTTCGTTCCGGGACATCAGTTTCATTAAATTACGGAGAAGCACAAAGTGCGGAATCAAAAAAAAGATTTTATTTACCCCGTTAGATAATTAATAAATTGATAGAAAACAATATTAGAAACGAAATATCTAACGGGGTGAATCTAAAATCGTTAACTTAGCGAAGCGATCTCACGCCTGCCCCGTAGGTAGAGCGAAGCGATATCCTTTGGGGAACACCTTTTAAAAAAAATAATATTGTGAGTAATCAGTGTTCGGTGTTCGTCATTCAAAAAAAGGCAAATAAAGAAGCATAGAAGGATAATGTAGTCCCGAGTGTGACTATTATACCCTATACCTTTATACCATATACCCTTTATACTTAAATAGTAATAAAAATTTTAATACCTTTACCCCGTTGGATCAGGCATCTGCCTGACGGGGTGAATAATTACGAATAATTAATTAAATCATTCATTAATGAGAGTTGTTATAGATGTTAACTCAGGATTTTGTTATGGCGTTGTTTATGCTATAAAAATTGCTGAAGAAGAATTAAATAAAACAAATTTATTGTATTGTCTTGGCGACATTGTCCATAATAATATGGAAGTCAATCGTTTACGAGCTAAAGGATTGAAAATTATTAGCCATAAAGAATTTAAGAACTTACATAATTGCAGAGTATTAATAAGAGCTCATGGTGAACCACCCGAGACATATAAAACAGCTGTTAGTAATAATATTGAATTAATTGATACATCTTGTCCTGTTGTTTTAAAATTACAAAGTCATATAAAAAAAGGATTTGATGAAATGCTGGAAAAAAATGGACAAATAGTTATTTATGGCAAAGAAGGACATGCAGAAGTAAATGGCTTAGTAGGACAAACACTTGATAATGCTATAGTAATTGACAGCAAAGAAGACCTTGATAAAATTGATTATAACAGACCTATCAGACTTTATTCACAAACAACAAAAAATGTAGAAAGATTTCAAAATATAATAACAGAGATTAACTCTAAATTAAAAAAAACAAACAAAAATTCTAAATATGATTTTGTTGCTTATGATACTATATGCAGACAAGTTTTTAACAGAGTATCTAATCTGAAAAAATTTTCCAAAGATAATGATGTCATTATTTTTGTTAGCGGAAAAGAAAGTTCTAATGGCTTATATTTATATGGTGTTTGCAAAGAAGTTAATAATAATACATATTTTATTTCAAAAAAATCTGATATAAATAAGGAGTGGTTTTATAATATAAAATCTGTTGGTATTTGCGGAGCAACATCAACACCTATGTGGCTAATGGAAGAGATAACTGATGCTATAAAAAAAATGCCTCTTTAAATTTAATTTTAAAATTAATTATTTATCTAAATTGAGCAATTTCAAATTAAATCGCTTAATTTGGGTATTATTTACCGCATAACAGAAATATTTTTTGTATAAGTATTTTCGCCAATTATTGTTTATCAGACCTGATTTTACATCTTCACCAACTTAATATGGCTCCTGCGGTCTTTGGTTTCCAAAATGCAGTAATAAATGCCGGAAGACAGGGCAGAACCTTTGATGGTTATATTATGAATGCCTTTTGAAAGTTCATTGTTAACTAATTCCAATACCTCTATTCCATAAATACTGGTTATGTATAATCTCACATTCGTTGTTTCCTGAATGCTGAATATTATTTGTGTTGAGTTGTTGAAAGGGTTGGGATTGCATTTAAAGACAGTGTTATTTTTATTTTCTGTTTTTTCTTTTTCGGATTTTTGTTTTGGAGATTCTTTTGTTGAATGGTCCTGTGCGCCTGGATAATAATCTCCCAGTAACATTTTATTACAAAAATCGCAGCTGATAGTTGGGTCAATGTATGTTTCAAACTCTCCTCCATCATAAGTTTCAAACCCGGGATTTAATTCAATGTAACCGTCTGTCCCTACATTAAAAGTAACTTTTTCAGTTGTTGTAATAGCAGCAGAGGCAGTTATGTACTCAGTTGCTTTAAAATTTTTCTGTAAATTAAAATGAGTGATATCTTTTCCTGGGTAAAATATCCCCGGAGCACACATATTCTTATATTTTTTAGAATCCCAACAAGATAATATCAATGGTGAATAATCATCAAATCTATCTTTTGCAGGATTTCCTTCATTAGGAACATAAGGCCATGATTCACCACTGGGCCACCAATCTGGTGGATCTTCTTTGTAATATGAATAATGGTAATATGGTAGATCATCCCAAAGTGGACATACATCCCAAATGCCACATGCTTCATACCAAAAAGTTTGATAGCATCCGTAATCTCTAATATCTTTATAAGTTTCATAATTTGGATTATCATTATCTCCAACAATAACTTGTTTAAATTGATAATCATGCTTTTCCGATTGACTCATATTACCTCCTTGAAACCTAATTTTTCCAGCATAATTTCTAAAAAGAACATTATAAGGACCATTATAACTATTTACCTTATCAAAGGAAATAAAATCCACAAAATTCCCTTCACATAAATTATACTTAGGACCATCTGTTTGTGGTCCATCTCCTACTTTACTCCCATGAAAAGCAATATCTTGAAGTTGAAGGTCATGACATTTCCAACCAAATATCCATTTACAATTATAGGCATAATTAGATAATGAATAATTATATCCAAGCACATTATATTTGGCATTTTTTTGTAATACAATGGCATGTCGTAAACTATAAAAAATATTATTTTCAATCAAACAATATTGTGACCCATTATTTAACTGAATACCATAACCCCTACCATACCCGGTATTTGAATAATCATTAGCTCCCCAAAAATAATTACCAAATATGGTCATATACTTTGAATTTACAATCTGTATATGATGGCTTTGAGTATATTGACTATAAACACCCTGAATAAAACAATCTTCGGTATTAGAAAATTTAAATGTATAATTTTTATAATCACTTAATCCAAACGATGTATTATTCCAAGCGTTATCAGTAATACGAAGTTCTTGATGCACATAAAAATCCTGAAAACCAACATTTTTACATCCATTTATCTTAAAACAACTACTAAATTTAATATCGTTTGCGCCTAAATCAAAATAAAATTGAGATAATGGCACAAAAGAATTTACTTTTGAAGCACATTCTCCTTTAATTATTATATTACTTTTAAGGTTTATAGGATTTAGAAAAGTATATTTTTCATATTTACTACCTGGGAAATAAAAAACTATAAACTCACCAGGAGGCGGATTAGCTTCTGAAATTTTTGTATTAAGAATACCTGAATTATCTGATGAAGAGGTAGAAATTCCTAATTCAGTTACATCAATATATTGGTCAACAGTTATACCATCAGAAAAATTTGAAGAACCAGCATTTTTCCAAATTTGATTACTACCATCAGGTAAACACCCAGAAGGAATAATATTACTGATTTGACTTTTTAAACTATTACTATAAATTATTAATAAAATATAAATAAATATTTTATAAAATGATAGTTTTAATAAGTAAAAATTATTTTTCATGATAATATGTATTTTATTAAATAATTAAAAACAATAACCAAAACTAAAACCAAACCACCCAGGGAAATAACCTACTCCATAATGGCTATTATAGTCTCCCTCAGAAACAACCAAAAAAGGTGTATAAGAAAATCTAAATAAAAAATTTTTTTTATTTAGAAATTTTAATCCTATTAAAGGTTGATTTATATAATATATAATATCTGAAAATAAATTGCTTTTCCAAACAGGTAAATCATAATTATAAATTATACTAAATGTTCCTATACCTATTTCAAATACATAAATATTCATTGTTAATCTTGCAGGAAAACCAATAGGATTATTATTATAATGAGTATAAGGTGAAAAACCTCCTATCCCAATACTTCCATTTAATGAAAAATTATTTTTTTTAATAAAAGCTCTTTCATAATTAATTGAACCTGCACCACCTTGACCACCTATTTCTAAGAAAACAGCATTTTTTCTTAAATTATTATTCTTAGAATTAGTGCTGCCAGTCAAATCCTGCCCTAAAGAATTTATATAAAAAACAATAAAAAATAATATAATAATTGATTTTTCCAAGGTTGAACTTTTTATATTTTTATATTTATTCATCAATTATTCCAAATTTTTCTTTAAACATTTGATTTTCTTTTTTCAATTTTTCAATTTCCTTATTCTGTTCAATTATATAAAGCGTATTTTCTTCTATTTTCTTTAATAATATAATGGTCATATCGCCTAAATCCAAACCGTTTTTTTTCATTTCTTCTGCTGAAGGCACATCAGGTAAATGTTTATTCTTATCAATGTATGGTTTTAATT
>Ga0208905_1001417_pt1 | contig 12102 bp, 7 predicted proteins | sample AntAceMetag02UKS_FD_184776 | JGI IMG/M metagenome (GOLD analysis project Ga0208905, IMG submission 184776) | Saline lake microbial communities from Ace Lake, Antarctica - Antarctic Ace Lake Metagenome 02UKS (SPAdes) (version 2) | ecosystem: Environmental > Aquatic > Non-marine Saline and Alkaline...
TCTCCATCGTAAAGAGCCACGACATGCAGGAATCCCACGTCCGTATTCTCCTTCCCTCTTCCCCCTTGACCTCATCGGTTATATCAAAGCAGTGACAGGTCGGGCAGAGGTAGGTACAGGTTCCGCAGGCAAGACAGCTTCTATGTATGGTATCCCAGAAGGGATTCTCGAAGTTCTCATCCAGCCAGGGTTTTATGTCATTCGCCGGTATATGTGATTTGATTTCCTTTTCAGCATTATCAGAAAGCTCCTGCTTCTTTGCATCCAGGGCCTCATCTGCCACCTCGAGGTTCCCCATTTTTTCGATGAGTTTTTCACCCTTCGGTGTCATGAATTCGACAAGATACACGTCCCCGAGATCGGTCAGTACTACGTCGGAACCCTCTGAAGACATTGGATGCCCTCCCACAGATGTGCAGAAACAGGTCGTATAGGGGGGGTGTACACAGGCCAGTGAAACAATGACAGTTTTTTCTCTTCTCGCGATATAATAAGAATCCTTGTATTTCGGATCGTCAAACACGTTATCGAGAAGGACAAAACTTCTGGCATCGCAGGGCCTGACTCCAAAGAGTACCGCGTCGGCTGCATCTTCAACAACTTCCGAGAGCTCCTTTCCCCGCTCCGTCCTGAAATATTTCATCATGGTTTCCGTCTGGGGAAAGAAAAAGTTCTTCGGCGCATTCTTGGTATTTGCATACTCTACAAGAGGTTCCATTCCCGACTCCAGGACCTTGAAGAGCACATTGTCTTCATCCTGAACCGGGGCATACACCAGCATGTCATTCGATATATTCTTGATTATACCGGCCAGGGCATCCTTTTTGATCACTCTCTTTTCCATATCGTTCCTTAGTAAACCTATTAGTATTCGCTATTTAAAAGTATCTGCATGCATCTAAATCAATCCCAGTGAACTGAGCAGCGGTCTGGGATCCACGTTGTGCATCTTAAACCACGCATCAGATCCCTCCAAGCCTAATGCCAGTGCAATGAGCTCCGTAAAATAAAAAGCGGGAAGGACGACATTTTCGCTTGCCCTCATATCGAGGTTTGCAAAGCAGATCGGACAGGCGGTAACGATGCAGTTTGCACCCGCCTCCCTCGCCATCGTCATCAGTCTATCGACAAGACGCACCACTATCTCTGTCTTGCCGAGCGTAAGGCTTCCTCCGCAGCAATCGGTCTTGCAGGACCATTTGCGTGATTCCGCTCCGAGGCTCCCCATCAGCTTATCCATCATATAAGGGTTTTCATAATCGTCAAATTCACACACCTCGGGCGGTCTCAGAAGGAGACAGCCGTAGTAGGAAACGGGTTTTAACCCCTCCAGCTTTTTGGTGACTACCTCGCTTAGTTTGTCAACGCCGATATCGTTGTAGATGATATCGATGGGATTCCTGATGGCAACACTGCCCTTGTATTCCTCACCGATAATGCCTTCAACTTCCGCCCTCAAGGCTTCGTCGTTTTTGAGGTGATACTGCGCCGATTTAAAACGGTTAAAACAGGCGGCACAGGGAACCATTACATCCAACTCATCCTTTTCGGCAGCTATGATATTTCTGGCAGGCAGGGCCACAGATAATTTGAAATTGGTCATGTGGGCAGATGATGCACCACAGCAGGACCAGTCATCTATCTCGTTCAGCTCTATATCCAAAGCCTTGCTTACAGCCTTTACAGATTCATCATATTCTCTTCCCGTGGCGTGAAGCGAACATCCTGGATAATATGAAACTTTCAACTAAAGCCTCCTTCAACGTCGGCAAAAGACGATTTGCTATTTACCGGTTGATTTAAATATATTTCTTACCGATTTCATGTCCTTGGTTCTCGGGGACAGGAGCTTGATCTTGCCCTTCATAAACATACTCATTCCCATACCGAGATCCGAGAAATAGTCACCTGACTTTATCTTATAGAGTGCAATCATCAGGGGTTCGCTAATCCGTCCCCCCAACTTTATATTTGAAAGAAAGGCCTCATGAAATTTGAGGATATTCTTTTCCTTGGCACCCACATTTTCCTCGATGGCAATTTCCCTTAGAACATCCATCATTCTGGCGATATCCACATTATTGGGGCATCGCGTCACGCAGGTCTCACAGGAAGCACAGAGCCAGATGGTCGAACTGTTAAGGACCCTGTCCCGCATTCCCATCTGGATCATCTTGATAATTGCGTTGGGATTATAATCCATGGCAAATGCTATCGGGCACCCCGCTGTACATTTCCTGCAATGATAGCAAGCCTGGATGGGGACTCCCCCGATTCTTTCATTGACTTCTTCTAAAAAAGTACTCATGTTTTTTTCCGTTCACTTTCTCTTTACGGTTCAAAAATAAATTCTTCTTTATCCTCTGTTGAATGAACACTCAGGATAGGCATCTTGTCAAGAGCCTCTCCCGTCCTGTACTCAAACTGGTTATAGGCATCTTTATCAAGCTTCTTCAGGAATGTTCTCAAATCAACACCCATTGGGCACACCTCGAGACAGGAGCCGCAATCGACGCACCGTCCCGTCATATGAAACATTCTCATAAACTGAAAAACCTGCGTATCCGTCTCGTCAATACCGGCGCCAACCCATTTCGGCTGACTCTGCTCAACAAAACAGACCTTGCAGTAGCAGGAGGGACAAGTATTTCGGCAGGCATAACAGCGAATGCATTTATCCATTTCCTTGGTAAAATATGCCCACCGCTCTTCCTCAGAAAGGCCCTCAAACTCGTCCACTTCTTTGTATTCATTATCCGCATCCATCGCAGGAGCGGGATCACCGATCATCATGTCCGAGATCACGGGATTATTAAAACGGCAGGTAAGACAATTGGCGGCAGTGACTTCCTTGAGGGGAATATCCTTTGTTCCGTCAACCGTTGTTACCGAAAGTGTATCGCCTGCGACGGAGCATTCTGTTACTTCCTTTCCGCCAACGGCAACGGCAAGCTTCTTCTTTGATATGTAACCCGTGCAGGGAACACCAATAACGACGACCTGGTCCCTGTCATACTGTTTTTCCTGCAGGTGCAGTACGATCGATCGCGTGGTGCATCCACGGGCCACGACACCGACGATTTTTTTCGTTCGCTCTTCCGGTTTGGCCCTCTTCTGCGATTCCTTGTGTTGAAAGATAAGATCGTGAACATACTTTGCAAGATTCACGGAGCAGTATTTATTCCACACGAGCCTTTCAACACTCTCGGGATCCTCTATGAAACAGGGTGTCGCCTGATATGGAAGCGTTCCTTCTTCGTACCCGACGATGACATCCACCTTCTTTTCAGCAAGGAGTTTTTTTGCCTCTTCCCGCAATTGTTTTTCTATATTTTCCACAGTCTTCGATTCCTCGTCCCTGTTATTTGATTTTATCGATCAACGCATTATTCGAATTTCTTCACCAGCTTTTTCGCCGGCCCCAATGCCTTTACCTTTTCAGTAACCCCCTTTACAACCTCAGCAAACTTCTCACCCTCGGATGCTGAAATCCAGGTAAAGAGTGTTCTGTCCGGCTCGATACCCACGTAGGAAAGAAAATTTTTCAGCATGGCAAATTTGCGACGGGCAGATAGATTTCCCGTTATATAGTGACATTCTCCGGGATGACATCCCGAGACCAGCACACCATCGGCACCTTCCTGCAGTGCTTTTACCACATAAAAGGGATTCACCCTTCCCGAGCAGGGCAGTCTTACCAGCCTCACATTGGGGGGATACTGGAGCCTGCTAATCCCTGCCAGATCTGCTCCTGCATATGTACACCAGTTACACACAAAGGCTATAATTTTGGGTTCCCAGTTTTCATTTGCTTTATTCTCAGTCATACAATCCTCGTTCCATCGGCAATCGCTTTTATAAAGCTGCTATCTGCGCCAGTATTTCTTCATTATTAAAACCGTTAATATCGACGGCATTCATTCTGCACGATGCGGTACATACACCACACCCCTTACATAATACTGCATTGACCACGGCGCATCCCTCGTTCATATCAACCTCTATGGCACCAAAGGGACAGTTCTCCTCGCAGAGACCGCAGGCCATACACCGATCCTTATTCACGAAGGCCGTTTTCCCCTCAGCTTCAATGAAATCCTTGGTCAGAATGGTACATGCCCTCGATACGGCTGCATTTGCCTGTGATATCGTCTCATCGCTCATCTTCGGTGAATGGGCCATACCGCACATGAACACACCGTCGGTGGCAAAATCTACGGGCCGCAGCTTCACATGCGCCTCGAGGAAGAACCCGTCCTGATTTACCGACAGTTTCAGCATATTGCTAATGGCATGGTTTTCAGGATTCCCGACAACACCAACACTAAGTGCCAGTATATCCGCCTCCATCTCTACCGTCTCATTCAATATGTAATCGAAGGCAGACACCTTGACTTTCGATCCGTTACCGGTTACGTCCGGTTTTATATTCTCTTCGTAGCGGACAAATTTTACATTGGCCTCACGGGCTTTCTTATAATAATCTTCTTTCAGCCCGTAGGTCCGTATGTCTCGGTAGAGAATGGTCACATCTGTCGTGGGATCGGCCTCTTTCAGCCTCAGGGCATTTTTAATCGCTTCACTGCAGCAGTATCTACTGCAATATGGCCTTTCTTCGCAACGCGAACCGACACACTGGATCATGATGACGCTCTTCGCCTTCGCTACCTTTGCGTCCTTATTGTGGATCAGTTCTTCCAGTTCACGCTGGGTCACCACACTCTCATGCTGACCGTAGAGATATTCTGTCGTCTTATTTTCATAGGCTCCAGTGGCAACAATCACCACACCATGTTCAAACTGGTTTTCCGTCCCGCCGGCTTCAACCGTTGTTGTGTAATTACCGATAAAGCCATCGAGATTCTTTATCTCCGCTCCTGTGTAGACATGGATTAGGTCATTCTTTTCAACACGATCGAGAAGACCGGCCAGATGTTGTACCGTGTCCATTCCCTCCAGCGTATAGTAAAGTTTGCTGTAATTACCGCCCAATTCGGCTTCTTTCTCGACCAGGTGAGATTCAAATCCCTGATCTGCGAGCGAAAGTGCCGCCGTGATACCGGCGAGTCCACCACCTATAATCAATGCGGCCTTATTTACGCTGAGCTGACCCGGTTTCAGGGGTTTCAGAAACTCAGCTTTTGCCACTGACATGCGCACCAGATCTTTTGCCTTTACCGTCGCCGCCTCCGGTTCATTCATATGTACCCATGAATCCTGGTCCCTGATGTTCGCCATCTCAAAGAGATATCTGTTGAGGCCCGCCTTTTCGCAGTTTTCTTGGAATAGCCCCTCATGTGTTCTGGGTGAACAGGATGCGACCACAACCCTGGTAAGGTTCTGCTCCTTAATTACCTCGCCCATCTTGACCGCCGTATCCTGAGAACAGGTAAAGAGATTATCCTCAGCATAGACGACATTGGGGAGGGTTTTGGCATATTCAACGACGGAGGGAACATCCACCACACCGCCGATATTGATTCCGCAGTGACACACAAAGACACCGATCCTCGGACCCACACCCCGAAGATCCTTTTCCAGGGGAAGTTCCGCTTCAGTAATCATGCTTCCTCTCTGTGCAGCCAAAAGACCTCCCGCACAGGCGGCGGCGCTGCTTGCTTCCATGACCGTTTCGGGAATATCTTTTGGACCTCCGAAAACACCGCAGACGAATACGCCTTCACGGGAGGTCTGGACGGGATTATCCAGGGCGGTCTCACAGAAGCCATGTGATTCAAGTTTAATGCCGAGGCTCTCTGCCAAGGTCACCGCTTCCTTCGGCGGCATGAGACCCACGGAGAGAACGACCATATCAAACTCTTCATCTATCAGTGTCCCGTCTTCCTGGACATAGGTGAGGAGAAGATTCTTGGTCTGCTGCAGTTCCTTTACCGATGAGGGCATGGATCTGATATATCTGACACCGTATTCGTTCTTCGCCCTGTCGACAAATCTGTCAAAATCCTTGCCGTAGGCACGAATATCCATATAGAAAATTGTGGGTTCAAGTTCCTTGGCATGTTCCTTCCCGATAATCGCCTGTTTGGTCGCATACATACAGCAGACGGATGAACACCAGCTGTTCCCGCAATTCACGTCTCTTGAGCCTACACACTGGATCCATGCAATCTTTTTAGGTTTCTGGCCATCTGAAAGCCTCTGTACATGACCAAAATAGGGGCCGGAAGCGGAAAGGATTCTTTCGAACTGTATACTGGTTACCACATTATCATAAATACCGAATCCATATTCACCTCTGAGCGACGCATGAAAGAGCTCTGTTCCGGGCGCTGCAATCACAGATCCAACTTGAATTGTTTCCTCTTCCGCAAACATCTCATGGTCAATTGCGCCGGCGACACAGACATCAACACACTGATAGCATTCCGAACAGACACCACAACTGAGACACCTTTTCGCTTCCCTTACGGCCTCCTCTTCAGTGTATACATCTATTACTTCCTTAAAATGTGTTTTTCGTTCATCGGGATCGAGTTCATGCAGCTTGGGACGGCTTTCTTTCGGTACCGAACTCACGTCACCCTTGTCGGCAATACCTTCCTTCCAGTTACGTGCCCGCCCGAGTGCTATATCTTCGCCCCTGAGGTAGCGGTCGATCGATTTTGCCGCTTCCTTTCCTGCGTTGATTGCCTCAACAGCCGTGGCGGGTCCGGTCACATCGTCACCACCGGCGAAAATACCCTCTGAACTGGTCGCGAAGGTTACATTGTCAACATCGAAGGTGTTCCATTTATTGACTGAAATATCGCTCCCTTCCGGTACAAAGGAAAAATCTGCTTTCTGGCCAATTGCGGGGATAATGGCATCGACGTCCAGGGTAAATTCCGAACCCTTGATCGGAACGGGGCGTCGGCGACCACTCTCGTCCGGCTCACCCAGCTCCATCCTGATACACTCAATGCCCGTTACCTTTCCGTTGCTCCCGATTACCTTTACCGGGGCAGCGAGGAACTCCATCTTGATCCCTTCCTGAATGGCCTCTTCAATTTCCTCCGGGGATGCGGGCATCTCGGCACGGGTCCTTCTGTAGAGAATAAAGGCCTCTTTGGAGCCGGTTCTGAGCGCCGTTCGGACGGCATCCATGGCGACGTTACCACCACCTACGACGGCGACGCGGTTACCGAGAAAGACCTTCTCGCCCAGATTTACCCGTTTTAAAAAGTCAATACCGTGAACGACCCCTTCGAGCTCTTCGCCGGGGACATTTAATTTGCTGCTGACATGTGTTCCGACTCCAAGGAAAATGGCATCAAAATCTTTTTTAATATCATCAAAGGAGATATCGGTGCCCACTTTTGTATTGAGCCGTATCTCAACGCCCAGGTCTTCGATTATCTTTATCTCTGCATTGACGATGTCTTTCGGCAGCCTGTACTCGGGAATTCCGACAGAGAGCCAGCCACCGCCAACGGGAAGCGCCTCAAAGACGGTAACCTGATACCCCTCGACGGCAAGATAGTAGGCCGCTGTCAGCCCGGCAGGTCCACCGCCGATTACTGCCACCTTCTTATCTCTCTTTTCCTTTATCTCGGGAACAAATTTGGTCTCATCATTGAGATCGAGGTCGGCAACGTACCGCTTGAGATACATGATCGAAACGGGCTCATCAACCTCTCCTCTTTTACAGGCGGCTTCACATGGATGGTTACAGACCCTTCCGCAGACAGCGGGAAAGGGATTTTCCTGTTTTATAAGTTTCAGGGCTTCTTTATATTTTCCCTCCCCTATAAGAGCAACATAGCCCTGAACACTGATATGGGTGGGACAGGCCGCCTTACAGGGGGCTGTCCCTATTTTCTCAATTGCAAAGGCACTTGGAATTGCCTGGGGAAAGTTTCGGTAGATGGCCTTGCGCTCATCCAGGCCTTCATTGAAGGCATTCGAAACGGTTACGGGACAGACATTTGCACAATCTCCACATCCTGTGCATTTGCTGATATCGACAAAGCGAGGAGCTTTTTTGAGCGTTACCTCAAAACGACCCGCTTCACCGTCAACCGATTTTACCGTTCTGTTCGTAAGAATTTCTACATTCGGGTGTCTTCCGACTTCGACAAGTTTCGGAGAAAGTATACAGGCTGAACAATCGTTGGTGGGAAAGGTCTTGTCGAGCTGAGCCATGACACCGCCAATGCTGATATCATTTTCAACGAGATATACCTTCATACCCGAATTTGCAAGGTCCAGGGAAGATTGAATTCCAGCAATACCCGAACCTACAACCATTACGGCGCCTACTTTATCATTATCTTTAACCACCTTTATTGCACCTCGTGTTTCATATATGAGAAATTATCTATAACAATGACCGCCGGTCAGTACTTTTAATCGATGGTGTCGGTACCAAAATTTGGCTTTCATGTCAAGGTAGAATTGAAAGTTTTTTGAGCCCTGATAAAGGATGTACTACAAGAAGTGCGAGATTATAATGAGTTACAATAAAGTTATAATGTAAGCGAATTCCCAATCACATTCCAGATGTTTTCTCTTCCCTCGCGTGTTCTGGCCGAAAATGTTACCAGCGCATCATCCGATACTTCCAGGATCTCTCCAATTGCACGGCGCCTTATTGCCACCCTGTTTTTCGAAAGTTTATCTGACTTCGTCAGCACAAAGACCGGCCTTATACCGTAATTATACAGCCAGCTTGTGAGCGAAAGATCGTCTTTTGTGGGATCTCTCCTGATATCGAGGATCAGTACTACCATCCGCAGATTTTTTCTCGTCTTCAGGTACCTTTCCACCATGGGACCCCATTTCTTCTTTATCTCAAGAGGCACCTTTGCATAACCATAACCGGGGAGATCAACAAAAAAGAGATCATCGTTGACGAGAAAGAAATTGATAAGCTGGGTGCGGCCGGGCGTGTTGCTCGTCCTCGCCAGTTTCTTTCTCTGAAGAAGGGTGTTTATGAGGGAGGATTTCCCCACATTTGATCTTCCCGCAAAGGCTATCTCGGGAAGCGTCTCCTCGGGATAGTGGGACGGGTCGGTGGCGCTTTTTATGAACTCAGCAGATATAATCTTCATAATCATCTCTTGCAGAAAGAAAATTACTGATACCGCACGTCTATAACACAACCTCATTGAAGAGGGCAAAATAAGATTAGAATACCCAAAAGATATCATTAGTGCGTAAGTATAATATTTCTATTGCAAAAAAGGGGGTTCAAAGATAATAAAAGGAAGTTAAAAAAATCAGCTTCAAATGTGAAGCTCCCCACCCACAGGGCGGGGTTTGAGGGTGCGCCCCCGGTCACGAATTGTCCTATGAAAAAAAATCCGCTGAGCGGCATGAATTTTCACTTCAAATTGAATGAGCACGTTGTCATGATTGCGATGGCAATCGTTGTGGGAGTACTCGGCGGATATGGGGCGGTTGCCTTCAGATTGTTCATCCGTTTTTTCCAGTCCATTTCTTTCGGCGCCGGCGATTCAAGCTTTCTTCAACATGTCATGGCGCTGCCCTGGTACGCAAAATTGCTCCCCCCTGCTATCGGCGGACTCATTGTGGGCCCTATACTCTATTTCTTTGCCAGAGAGGCACGGGGGCCGGGCGTCTCGGAAACAATAGAAGCCGTGGCCATGAGAGGCGGCATGATCAGGAAGAGGGTATTTCTCATCAAGATTCTCGCCTCGGCTCTCTGTATAGGGACCGGAGGGTCGGCGGGGCGCGAAGGCCCCATTGTTCAGATAGGTTCGGCAATTGGTTCTCTCTTCGGACAGTTGACCAAGGTTTCGGCGGACAGAATGAGGACCCTTGTTGGCTGCGGGGCGGCCGCGGGAATAGCGGCCACATTTAATGCACCCATCGCGGGCGTCATGTTTGCCATGGAAATAGTTATCGGTAATTATGGAATCGCCACCTTCAGCCCGATAATCGTCGCTTCCGTTATGGGGACCGTTATCTCCAGGATACATCTGGGAGATTATCCCGCCTTTCTCGTCCCCCCCTTTGCGCTGGTCAGCCCCCTTGAACTCCCCTTCTATATAATCCTGGGAGTTGTGGCCGGTCTCGCGGGGGCATTGTTCACCACCATGCTCTACAAAACGGAAGACCTTTTCAAGCGCATACCGATTCCCGATTATACAAAGGCCGCAGTGGGAGGCCTCATGGTGGGATTCATCGGCATATTTTTGCCCCATATTTTAGGGGTAGGATATGATGCCATCAATCTTGCACTCTGGGAGGATATTGCCTGGTATATGCTGGTCATCCTCGTATTTGTTAAAATAGCGGCCACGTCGCTCACAATAGGATCGGGAAGTTCCGGCGGGGTATTTGCACCTTCCCTTTTCATCGGGGCCATGGCCGGTGGTTCATTCGGCTATTTCATCCACCTTCTATTTCCCAGCATAACGGCGTCATCGGGTGCTTACGGCCTCGTCGGAATGGGGGCGGTCCTGGCGGCAACCACGCACGGACCCCTGCACGCCATACTCATTATATTTGAAATGACGGGTGATTATAAAAGCATCATTCCCCTTATGCTTTCCTGCATTATCGCCTACATTATAGCGTCTCAGATCAACAGGGAATCGATCTTCACTCTGAAACTCGTGCGGCGGGGAACGGACATAAAGGCAGGACGAGAAGTCAACATCATGAAGTCGCTTCTGGTTAAAGATGCCATGACAAAGGCCGTGGAAACTGTCTCTGAAACCATGCACCTCAATGTTCTGCTCCAATCCACACTCGCAAGCAAGTACTCGAGCTTCCCCGTAGTCGATAGAGAGGGTCTTCTCAGCGGAATCATCACCTTTCAGGACTTCAAGTCAATCGTCATGGAAGAGGGGCTTGAGGATCTGATCATCGTAAAGGACATCTGTACATCGAAGGTAATCACCATCACGAAGGACGAAAACCTGGACAGGGCGCTTGAAAAAATCGGGTTCAGAAATATAGAACAGCTCCCCGTCGTTGATAGCGAAAATCCACGAAAGATTGTGGGAATACTCTCGAGGAGAGACGTATTCGCCGCCTACAACAAGGAACTGATCAACCGATCGCTCATTGAGGGAGTTAAAAAGTAAGTCCGAACACCGCTAATTGTCTTCCCTTGACTTGAAAAAGCCTAACATATTGATGATTATAGTATTTCAGGCTACGTGGCGCAAAGAGATTCTGAGACTACTATTCGACAGGATTTTGTAAAAAATCAGACCAGTAACTTCGCCTGCCTATACGTAACATATTCTGTTAATGCTATTTATATTAGGATGTTATGTAGTGTTTATTAGTTCATAGTTTTTCTTCCTCGTCAAGGATTATCTGGATTGCCCGTTGTTCGTTGCATGATCACCTCCATGGCTTTATGGTAAGCTCTTTGTACTTTAAGGTTTGATACCCGTTTGTAATCTTCGATAGGATCATAGAGTTTCTCTTTCCATCATCACATCACAAAACATCTGCCGTAGAATAAAAATAAACAGGCTGGCTACTTTCTGACCATCTACGTATTATAAATGGATACTTTTTATTCGCTTTTTTCATCACAATACCGCTTGAGGTCTATCAAAATGAGTCTTAAATTATTTTATAATTATAAATTACAACTAGCTACATAATTAATGTGGAATGTGGCATGCCCCTTGCTTTAATAAATCAAAAACACGATAGCAATTACGAACAGGGATCAGATTTGCTTCCTCTCCTTTCCAATATCTGATCCCTCTTTTTTTCTGCGATTGCGTGAGTAGGGAGGAATTTCAATAATGAAAAGTTCCGCCAAATCTTTTTGTTTTTGTATCGCACTGGCTGTTGTTGTATTTGTACTCGTTTTTCTCTATCAAAATAATGGAGAAAAGACGCATCCCTATAGTCACAATGGAAAGAGGTTATTTTCCAATGTGTGGAAGTAACATCAGTTATTCATCCAACTCTTAAAACTTATTATGAAAACAGTTCAAGACCACATTGTCATCCATCTTAAACTTGAAGTATTGATATTTACTATATGGGAAATTCAGTAAGAAGCATATTCTCGACTACACCTACCTATACGTAACATAATCCATTTTCACTATTGATATTAATATGTTAAGTTACATTTAAAGTTTCATAGTTTTGTTCTTTCGTCAA
>Ga0208905_1001418_pt1 | contig 12101 bp, 7 predicted proteins | sample AntAceMetag02UKS_FD_184776 | JGI IMG/M metagenome (GOLD analysis project Ga0208905, IMG submission 184776) | Saline lake microbial communities from Ace Lake, Antarctica - Antarctic Ace Lake Metagenome 02UKS (SPAdes) (version 2) | ecosystem: Environmental > Aquatic > Non-marine Saline and Alkaline...
CTGCCCCACTATGTAACCGGCGGATAATTGTCTGAAAAATGTCAGTCATGGCAAACTCAGGTTCTGGCAGAACGGCCCTCCTTCGTGAGTTTCTGCCGGGGCCGGACCGGATGTATCAGCCTTATGTGACAGTTTTGGGAGGTTTTGAGGAGCTCAGGCCGGTGGTGATGGAGTTTCTGGCCGGGATGCAGGAGGATTGTAAGAGGCAGGGGGAGGAGTTTGGGGAGATGTTGGTGGAATGTTAAGTTGATACAGTGTGATCTGAATATCCGAAAAATTATGCCTCATTTGAGTTCCCAGACACCATGTGGTGAATCATCTCTGAAAACACCCGCATCCACCATTTTTTGCCGAATCCACTGGGTACTATTCCACCACCGGATAGTTCCGTTTGAAAGGGTCTCATTATCTCTATCTGTAAAATTTTCTCCGATTATTTTTATCATTCCATCCTTAACTTCACTAACTTCACCTCTTCCACCCATACTACGAAGTACCTCAATAAGAACAGTCTCTAATATATCACGACCGGTAATTTCTCCAGGCCCAAACGAATTTTTTTCCATTTTTGATTTAATAACGGTTTTTTTATTTCCCCCAATATTCCGTTTTATGGGCTGTTTTCCGGATTGAATGAAATAATCATCAATATCACCGATCAACTCAACAAGTTCATCGCGGATCAACGGTAGAGCAAGATCAGGATCATCCATCCATGCGATCTCTACTTCAAGAGACTTTTTCCGGGATGTAAGGTCATCCGGCACTGGGAGATCACAGGAAAGCAATTGCTCTAATGTTGCATTTATGACCTCAATCTGTTGCTTTTTCTTCAGAAGTTCAGGATCGCCGGAATTAATAATACTCTGAAGAACTTCATCAAGTTCTTCAATCAGTGAATATACTTTTTCCAACACAGAATAGGTCTCCTGAATGAGTCATTTCTCATGAGCCAGAATAATTATTTGTATTATGATATGATTTCCTGTCAATAGAGCAGACTCTGATATTTTATAAAAAATGGAATCTAGACTCCGGAAAGCTGAGCGTTAATTTTATTTGAAAAATCGATCTTATTTCAGTTCCCATATACCCCTTGGCGAATCGTTTTTAAGAATACCCTGAGTTGTTAAATTCTGCCTGACCCATCGGGTATTGTTCCACCAACGGAAACCTCCATCAGATATGATCTCCTTATCTTTATCAGTAAACTGATCACCCAGTCTCTTTGATATTTCAGCTTTAATCTCACTAACCTGACCACTCCCCCCCATATCACGGAGAACGCCAATAAGAACTGCCCGTAGTTTATCACGTTCAGTAATCTCTCCCGGCATATAGATTTCCCTTGGTGAATCTGGTTTATAAGAAATTCTGGTAGAAGTTTGATCTTTTTCTGGTACGATAGGTTTTACTGACCCCTTCCTAGAATCTTTTAAAGAAACATCAATCTTACCGATCAACTCAACAAGTTCATCGCGGATCAACGGCAGAGCAAGATCAGGATCATCCATCCATGCAATCTCAGCTTCAAGAGACTTTTTCCGGGACGTAAGGTCATCCGGCACTGGGAGATCACAGGAAAGCAATTGCTCCATTGTTGTATTTATGACCTCAATCTGTTGTTTTTTCTTCAGAAGCTCAGGATCGCCGGAATTTATTATGCTCTGTAGAACATCCTCAAGTTCTTCAATAAGTGAATATGCTTTCGCCAACACAGAATCAGTCTCCTATGTGAATCATTTCTCACGAGGCAGAATAATTCTATGTGCTCAAATATCATTACCTTTCAATAGGGAGTCCAACATAATAATTTCACAGAGAATGACTGATGTTCACACTCCGGAACAACGCCGTTATAATATGTCACAAATCCGGGGTAAAAATACGAAACCGGAAATGACAATCCGCCGACTGCTCTGGAAAAATGGTCTCAGAGGATATCGGATACATTATGATCTTCCCGGAAAACCTGATATTGTTTTTACCAGGACGAAAACTGCAATATTTATCGACGGATGTTTCTGGCATAAGTGCCCGGAGTGCTTTCATGAACCAAAAACGAACACTGACTTCTGGATGAAAAAAATCAATCATAATGTTCAGAGGGATAAAGAAATTAATGCACAGCTTAGCACAGAAGGATGGAATATTTTGAGATTTTGGGAACATGAAGTCAGAAAAGACCCGGAAACTGTTGTCAGGAAGATCCGGTCTGCTCTGGTAACACAGAATTAGTTTTGATCTAACCCTTTTTTGATTTCTTCTGCAATACCAGTGGCCATAAGTGGGGGTACAGCATTGCCAATCTGAACATATTGTGCAGTTCTCGGTCCCTCAAATAGAAAACTGTCAGGAAATGACTGTATCCTTGCAGCCTCTCTGACGGTAATTGATCGGGCGTATTTTGAGTCTGGATAGATAAAATAATGGCCGTCTTTTGCCAGGTGCGCTAAAACTGCATGTGAATACCCGTCTTTGTCTAAAACCTTAAACCGATCAGTAAACACTTTCCTTTTTTTATGCGTTTTTAATTTTTCCGGTAGATCATCATACCGTAATCGCTCATGCTGAGATTCCCATCTCCTTATGACACGCCGATAAATGTCCCTGTCTCTGTCATTGTGATTTCGTGCGAAATGATTCCGCACAACAGGTTCATCAGTACGGATTCCTGTTTCTTTTAAATAACCGGAAGAAGCGTTGGTAAGATATTCCTGTGGGTCATTACTGCCTTCTCCGGGATAAAGATCCGGAAGATCATCAAAAAGACTTCCAACATTATATTCTGACCTTTTTACCTGAAAATCCGGATAATCAAAATTCAGCCCTTTTTTCCAGCCAATGTAGACTATTCGTTTCCGGTTTTGCAGAACCCCGAAATCAGCTGCATTTAGTATACGGGCCTTTGGATCTCCACAATATCCCATTTCTCCAATCTTCCGGGTAAAGTCTTCAAAAACCTTTCCTTTAAGGGAACTTGTAATGCCGGGCACATTTTCAAAAACAAATATTTTAGGCTTAAATGTTCTGATAGCCTTCAGATAATACAGGTAAAGTAAATTCCTCGGGTCATTAACCATCCCGTCTTTCGCACGTCCACGGCCTACGAGTGAATATGCCTGACAGGGGGGTCCGCCAATAATTACATCAACTGATTTCTCTCCCTCTTCTTTCAGCCTTTTTTTGACTGAACGAATCAATCCGGATTCCGTTTTTTCAGATATTTCACAGTGATTGACCCCTGTATCATCTATCCTATGCTCCTTACAACCGGCAATGAAATCATCACGGGAAATTTCACCTGAAAAATACTGGTAATAGAAATCCTTCATTCCGACTTCAGCGAGACGATAATATAGAAGACGTGTTTCAAGGGTCTGGGTAGCATATTGATTCATCTCAACATGTGCTACGGTGTTGAATGAATGACGAAGGAAACCTTCGGTAAGCCCTCCTGCACCGGCAAAGAGATCGATAACAGTATATTGCCTTGTCACGTTCTCAGTAAACTATGCCAGGATAATGAATAAGCCTTCTCATAAGATACAAAATATTCCAATCAGTATATTATAATTCATAAATTTTCCTCATCCTGGTTTTCATTTTTTTCACTTACCCATTGGGAATAACAGTACCCTTTTCCCATCTCTGAGAGGTTGATTTTACCTGTGATTACCTTTCTCTCAATGAGACCTAATTTAACGAGGGCTTTCTTTTGCTTTAGAAATTCTGTTCGAATCTCTCTGGCATTCTCGGGAAGATTCGGAAGTTCATATTGATCACGATGATTGCTCATATTTGTAAGATCATACTGGAAACTCTTTACTGAAGCACTACCATGATTATTATGAAGAATCATCATAATCGCTATCTGAATATCAGATAATTCCGGATCAGGAGGCCCCCCATCATCACCGGGTTCAGATATTTCTTCAGAAATTCCCGGATCTTCTGATTGTTCCGGTCGGGATTGCTCTATCTCAAGTATTTTTCTGTCAAGATCAAATCCCAGACGTTTTGCATCTTCGAGGATTCTTTGTCCCTCAGCAATCTGACTTTCGGTAGGTGTGCGATTTCTCTTCGCAAGAAGGTTCAGTGACCCTGCTGTAGTACGATCCCCTGAGTTGAGATGTCCGGTTTCACGGGACCAGGCCATCAGATCAGCCCAGATTTCTGAAGGAACTGATGTAATATATTCAATAGATTCCTGATACTTTTCCTGAAGAGCAATGTTTGACTTATCAGAGATTAATGCAGCATTTATTTCATAATTCAGAGAGATGTCAGCTTTTAGCAAAACTTCCCAGCACTGCTCTTTTTTGCACCATTCGGTGACATTTCGTCCTTCGGGGGGGTTTGTAATATTGTTCCTAACTTCATGGATCAATTCGGATATGGTTTCTTTTAATTCAGGGCAGAGATCCTGCTCTCTCCAGATTTTTTCGAGATCAATTTTCTGATCCGTCAGATGGATTAATAATGCGACAGTATATGCAACAATATTCGCCCAGTAGCCACTTCCTTTGAGTTCCCTTCTCACAATGGCATAGGTCTGTTTGTGAAGGATTGCTTTGGCTACAAGTTTCCGGAAAAATTGTTCATCAGGCAGAATATCTTCTTCGGACTGGTTGAGACCGTCCATGAAGAGTTTGTAATTTTTCTGTCTTCCAAGACTCACATCATATGGTCTGCACTGATAGATGTGTTCAAATATCGCTATGTCAGGTTTGGTAAATTTCTGACTCTTTGGATATTGTTTGTCGAATAATTTCTTCTTTGCCGGCGTTGGAGCCTCACGGTTTCGTTTATCATCGAACTGACCACGTACCCGTTCAAAATACCAGTATGTCTCTATCTGACTTCCACCGATAGCAGGGGCACGTACCCGACGTGAAAGAGAGTCAAGTTCAACGTGGAAGGGATTGTTTGAAGTGAAATCCGCAGCATCAATTTTATTCTGGGTATTTGCATATTCAGAAATCTTCGGCACAAATTCATCAAGTTCTGAAGCATCGTGGAGGACGGTAAGTTTTACCGGGATCTGAAGAAAAGACAGATCAACATCATCCGGGAATTTCTGAGTGGTATAATGAAGCGTTGCAGTTGTCTGAGCACCGTTGACTATCTGAAAATTTTTAATCCGGGAAATATAGGAACGCCCGTTTTTTTCTGTGACTGTTACATTTTCTGCTGTTGTTGAAAGACCATTATTGTAGGCAAGAAACATCTCCGGTTCATTTCTGACGGTATCCCTGATTCCTTTGTTTACATTTCCCCGAACCTGCAAAAATGAACGCACGTTACGTTCCAGGACCCTTGGCCCATACATATCGTAGATTCTGACCAGAGTCTCACCCGGCATTATAATCTGATATGAGGTGTAAACCGGATTTCCATCATCAACAAAAAGACAGGGGATCATACTTCCGCCATCTTCTGTAAAATCAATCTCGATTGGTTCACTTTTTGTTCCGGAACTGATAAGGCCATATATCCTCTGGATATCCCACACCTGATACACAAAACGGATTCCATTCTCCTCGTTATCAGGGATCTTTTCAATTTTTGTGGTTAGATCAGTTATCAGGAAAAACCTGACTTTTCTGATTTCATGCCGGATTTCATATATCTGAAGTGCAAGATCAAATACCGGCTGAGCCTCTTCCAGATCCTGGTAATATCCTTTACAGCAACGTCCGAAAAAATTATAGAGTCTCTTAAAAGTTGCATCAATATCTGTTTTAGAGAGCGTTCCGGGCGTGTTTTGCCCATTATATGAGCTTATGAAAAGATCAAGGGTATCCCGTGCATCTCCTGTATTGCCAAAGGTATAGGCATTCACCTTGACACCAATTTCCTTCTTTCGGTGAGAGCTGATGAAATGCCCCTCAATAATATCAGCATCTTCCAGATTTTCAAGAACAATATCAGTGAATGCATCCTCACGGGGTTCTTCTTCCTCACCTGCCTTTCGAATAACCTCCTGCCTGAAATCACTATAAAACTGAATGAAGGCACGCTCTTCTGCTTTCATTCATTCACACATCCGAAGTTTAGTGCATCAAAAAATGAACTTGCTTCCACCAGAAATGGCTGGCATTCAGAAACACCTACTGAGTACCTGAGATCTCCCACTCCGGGTGGTAGATCAACACCTGTTAATTTTGGAAATGCATCCGTTACCAGGTAAAATGACTCATTTTTTATCGCGTAACCAGTCTGACTGTACTTTGGTACATGAATATCCAGATATCCGGCTGAATGAAGGATGCGTTCAAATGTTTGTTTTCCATGAGGTGAAGATGAGAGAGATCTTCTGATTGTCTCTACTAATTCGGGGAGAATCAGTTGATCGCCGGCTCTTTCGATTACCGATAGATGATAGAGAAACAGATTCGTAAGTCCGGTAGCATCAAGCTGCAATTCACTGGCTATTCTGATTTTTTGAGGCATTTTCATAATAGTTGTCTTTACTTCGACAGCTACTCCGGAAAATCTGAAATCCTGATGGGTTCTTTCAGGCCCGGTCCAGGAATCAACAGAGTCCGGGTAATTATTCAGAATCAGGTATTTATGTAAAAACCAGAGTTCTCCAAATAGTCCGCGTGCCCTTTCACGACTTAACCCTGAATCTCCGTATTTCTCAAGAAAACGGATCCAGTCTTCAAGGCGCGAATAAAATGATTTTATTGCCTCTTTTTTTAATTTTGAATCTTTTACGACCTGAATCAAATCTTCTGCAAGTGCCGAAAAGATCTCACTATTCTGAGGGTCTTTCTGTGTAAGAGTGATATTTCCAAGGCTTTTTTCATCCCCGGTTATTCTTCCTGTGTTGACATCAATCCCTTTCAGATCCGGGAAATTATCCGGTTTGTAAATATACTTTATATCTGTTCTCAGAATCAGCATTCTTTTCTTTGTTGGCAGGTCGAGACTGAGAAATATATCAACCGGACTATCCGGTGTAAGGAGATACTGCACCATTCCGGTTTCTGCAATACCTGGCCCCTCCCGCTCAAGTTTTTTCCAGATGTTTTCCGGTTTCATTAATCCTCGATCTCTGTATTATAATATATTTTATTCACCCTGTATTCTACAGCACTCGAAAAGTCACTGGGGGGGAAACTGACACCAAAACCAATAGTCTGAAGAACAGTGGTTTCTTCACCATTAATTTCCTCATTGATATCCAGAGGATAAAGAAGAAGGAGGCCATTTGAATTTGCCCGTTTCGCACGGAGGATCCGTCCGGATGGATTTTCAGGTTTGTTTTTTCTCTTTGTTTTATTATTTGCTTTATCTCTCATATATTCAGTCAGAGTCTCGGACATTATCAGTTTCTGAGTTTTTTCATCAAGATCAAGCCATTCATCACGGGGACTGAGGAGTCTTTTGATGGTATATTTTCCTGCAAATGAATCACCTTTATTTAAACGCCCTCTGATAACACAATGGACTGTATGTCCACCAATCTCACGTTCATTGCCATTTCCGCCAGAAAGAAGAATTACAGTCCATGTAATTAATTCCCGGTCTGAGATTCTAGACCGGATATACATTTCAAGTAGTTTTGAGTCTGCCTTAAGAGAGTCCTCATGAGTTTCAATATTACTGAAGAGATCCGCTATCTTTTCTCCTGAAATGTTATTCCATCTGTAATATTCCTTATTGCCAATATTTTTTGAGGCCCAGCCCAGTTCTTCGATGAATTTCCCATAAACATCATTATTTTTCTGAATTATTTTTTTATCGGCATGGTATACAACAGATTCACTAATCGCTTCAGCATATGAAATTCGTACAGTATCTCCAGACCGCATTTTATTCATACTGGTGACAATCAGACCATCTGGATGTGTTCTTACACGAAGACCATATTCCTGTGGAGTCATTCCACGATCAGACATGTAGATAAGTTCATTCCGGAACTCTCTGTTTGCAAGAGCAATGTGACTATACCAGTCTGCAAGTTCAGGTGTCGTAAAAATCCTGCAGAGATCCAGATATCCTGGTCTGAATCCAAACCATCTCCCCATCTGCATCAGAGTATCATACATTCTGGATGTACGAAGGTAGTAACTGATGGTAAGACCCTCAAGAGTCAGACCTCTCGATAGTTTATCACCACCTACAACAATAACACAAAGACCGTTTTCCTCATGATTTCGATATTCAAGTGCTTCCTTTGAATAACCATTTGCTGTGAGAACGGTTGTTTTCATTGCAGATTTTAAGAGATGTTCTTCAATTTCATTCCAGGTGTTACAATCAATTAATGGATCATCAAATTCTTCGGAATCAATAATCTCCTGAGAGACCGGAAGAAATTCTTCGTTCCAGAGTTGCCTGAATTCTTCACGGATATCTGTCTCATTGTTTCCTTCACCGTATCTGAGGCGGTGCTGAATATTCTGAAGTTCATCTGTGATCAACTTGCTTAGACTACCCTGAACCTTCACATAACGCGTTACATGCACAAGCATTGAATTGTGAACCTTTTGCTGTCCGCGTGATGCACGTCCTGCTGTAGCAAGTATAAATGAGCGTATGGCTATTTTCAGAGATAACGGGAGTTCCGGTACTATCCAATCTTTATTATGTCTATCCGGAATATCATCATAATAATCAGTAACATACCTGACCAGAGGGAGGCTATCTTTACTTTCAATATTGATATCTGGAGCTTCATCAAGTCCGAAAATTTTTTCGGCTCCAATATAATTTGAGGGAGACGGCAGACCTATGATAAAGCTTCTGGGGAATAAATCCTGACCAAAAGTATCGGATTCACTTTCAGGATCAATAAAAATATTTGCAAACGGAGTTGCTGTATAACCAACATATGCAGATTTCGCAAATTTTGTCAGGATCTCTCTGATAAGTCCGTTTATCCTTGTAATATCTGCATCCGGATCAATATTCCCGGATTCATCATATATCTTTCGGGTATTGACAGAGGCATTATCTGCTTCATCATCAATCAGTAAAAAAGGAACATTCTCAAGATATTTCCCCTGATCTGTTTCTTTTCCCCAAGGTGTCGATTCAATCCATCTACGAAGATTTTTCAGGACAGATACATTTTTTTTCACAACAAGAACGATAGGGCAATGTCCGGGATAAACTGCTGCCTGTTTTGCAAATGCCAGACGAAAATCACCTTTTTCATCAGAAGATGTTAGTGGGATTACCAAATGTTTTTTAAACTCCAGGAGTTTGCCCACTCCCGTTTTGTGTGCAAAACGCTGATCAATTATAGATTTATCCGATGGAATATCAAAACCAAGCACTCCTTCATTCAGACGCATCTGGGTCTGGCTTCTGAGACTGTTCTGCATTCCTGCAAGAATGACAATAAGCTGATATCCGGAATCTATAGCTTTATTGATAAGTCCGATATAGCTCGCAGTTTTCCCTGACTGAACATCGCCAACGACCATGCCTCTGCGATCCCATTGGCCTTCTCTCTCAGGATTTTCAAGTTTTCCCAGAATCTCATCCGTGACAAGATCCAGATTCCCAATGATATTCCCGTTCCAGCCTTTTTCAGAAGAAAGATATTTCTGATAACGATTCCAGAAATCCCATGAAATTTCACTTTTTTTATCTTCAAGCCAGGGGACATGATTTTCGTTAAATTCAACGCCGGTTATATCTCCCGGAACCCAGGTAATCAGTCTGCTCTGAAGATAACGAATCAGATGCTCCTTAATCTTATTTTCCGGCTCAGAATCATTATTGCCTAACAATACTGAGAATGTAGGATACGAGATGTCGATATATGTGCGGATATCCTCTTCAGAAAGCCCCTCTTTATCTTTAAGTGCAACCCATGCAATATCCAGAGCTTTAGCAATCCATTCTTTATTCTGCACCATTTATACCATCTCAACTAATTGGAGCTCATAAGTTCACTCAGTATTTTTTCCACAAGTTCATCCCGTTCACGGAATCCATCCATGATCCTGATCTTTTCAGCTGCTTTTTCGGGACTGTCTCCACCGTTTAACATAAGTTCAAACATTAATCGCGTATGCTTCTCCATTTCCTCTGAAGTGGCGCCTTCAAACGGAGGTGGAACTGAATCAGGTTTTTCAGAGTTAGCCATAGCAATGAGCTGAACCGGAACTGTTTCTTCTATGAGACGTAACAGTGTTTTAACCTCTTCAGAGTCTGATTGATTATTTGCAGTCAGTTTATGCACTAACGGATGATCACGGTTTATTTTATAGAAAACTTTACCACCTTTTCTGACTTGATTCCACATCAGGACATATTCTGGAGAAAAATTACGGGACACCATTTTCCCCCGCTGACGGTAAATTTCAGATGCACGGGATCTCGTATGTGTTGCAATCCGCTTTAGTTCATCTTTTATTGCCGGGGGTGGTCTTGCAATTGCTTTTTTAACATCGATCTGCCATTCGCTGTCAAGTGTATTTGGTATGTCAATCAGAATTCTTCCAAGCTTGCAATGTTCTTCTTTTTTAAAACCAAGATTTAACCAGCTTCCGGGAACAAGCAGTCGTTTATTCCGGTAAATATAAAATCCCTGCTGGGCATTCCAGCCCTTAGGTCCTGCGGCCTTAGAATGTTCATCTGAAGTGAGTCTGGAATGATGTGGAAGAATAAAAGGATCTACCCGCACAATTTCTTCCATTACCGACCAATTTTCGTCAGTAATATCCTGGGTCGCACTGTGTTTTGTCAGAAAAGGATCCCAAGGCTCAATTTCATTATTATTGACGAAAATGTGAAAACGGTTTTTCCCTTCCATAAACCGGTGGAATGTCATAGCAAGATGTTCACAGACGCCGTCAATCATGCCGTGAAATGCCTTCATGTCCCGCTTTGAATCGGTTTTCATCCCGCCGGTTATACGATCCATGTTTTTCCAGATTACAAGAGTACCTGAATCCAATTTTTTTAATCCGGTACATTCTTCAGATAACCCAAAATTTTCAGGGATTAATAATTGCCACTTATTTTCCAGAACAACATGATCCAAATCCCAGCATCTTGCCTCAACGGGTTCATTCTGACATTTTGAAGCGACAATTAGTGTTCTGCATTGTGAAAATGAAGCAGTTTTAAGTCCGAGACCAAACCGTCCTAAATCATCAGGATTTCTGACATCAAGCGGACTGGAACTCCCCGGACGCATAGCGTTAATGAGTTCTTCCTTACTCATTCCGCCACCATCATCCAGAATAGAAATTGTTGAAAGTTCTCCATTCCAGAAAAAATCAACCCAGACATTTTCTGCACCCGCAGAAATGCTATTGTCAATCAGGTCAGCAATTGAGGTTCGCAAATCATACCCAAAGGCCCGTAAAGATTCAATTAGAGCAGCAGGATTGGGGTCAGCAAATTCTCCAAGGGTAAGCTGGCCAGACTTAAGCAGAGAACGGGATTCATTTTTCAATTATTCACTTCCGGGCAATGTTTCGGTATTTCTGTTAACAAAGGAAAAAACTATCTTATTGATCCAACCCTGGAATTGTAATTTAAAAATTTCTAAACCCTGTCCGGTCTCAAAAAAAGATATTCTATCCAACAAAAATGGCCTTTGCCTATATTATATTCAGAATTAATGCAATTTACATCCAATCCTGAACATCTACAAGAGCAACAAATAAAATTCCCCGTCTTTTTTTATATCTCACAGTAGTCCGACTACCTGAATCAGAATTCCTTTTATCATTCTGCTGAAAGGTCCCGGCACATTTCAGATGTCCCCTGAGTCCCCAATCATGCCCCACAACCCCACCCCAAACCTACCAAACCCTACTCAAACCCCTAAAAAATCTGCGCGGTCGCCCAAAACCCCTCCAAAGACCGCCTCGCCACTTCAAAGAACAGATCAAAATACTTTTCTCACATAATTTCAGTTCTCATTAACAAAATCTCCAAAAACCGCACATATCGCTGCAATCCAGAAAAAGATTCAAAATTATGTGAAAATCCTAAAAATGCAAAAAGGTCACATCCGATCTACCCTTGGTTTACCTTTATAACCCCGTTCCGCTAATCCTCAATTGTATGGTAACTAATTACCTTTACAACAACGAGACGCTTTTTAAAAACGTCAACGCACT
>Ga0208905_1001429_pt1 | contig 12046 bp, 13 predicted proteins | sample AntAceMetag02UKS_FD_184776 | JGI IMG/M metagenome (GOLD analysis project Ga0208905, IMG submission 184776) | Saline lake microbial communities from Ace Lake, Antarctica - Antarctic Ace Lake Metagenome 02UKS (SPAdes) (version 2) | ecosystem: Environmental > Aquatic > Non-marine Saline and...
AAAGCTTTAAAACTATATAAGGCACTACATTGACCTTTTAAATTGAAACCCTTTATTCTATTGGAATTTTGTCTTTGAGGAGGGAAAAAAGTGCGGAAGTCGGGAAGATTCAGAATAAAACCACGCCTCGCTCTTTTAAGTTGGTCAAAGATCTATGTCTGGCTCAGCATATCTCAAATAAAGAGCTCAGACGTTACTATCGTAAATGGCAAGAAGGCCAAGAAAAAGATGAATCCTTGCTTCCGGCTAGGGTGGGCTCTAAACCCGGATCCCGCAGGACTCCCAAACCCATCGAGCGCAATATCATGAAAGCCTATAGAAGGTTCGGCTCCAATCGCTATGAACTGGTCTTATTGTTTAAACCTTATTATTTGGATAAGACCCCTTCTCCTGCTACCATGGATAGAATCAAAAAACGTTACCCCTTAAATCCGGCTCAGAAAAAGATCATCAAACGCTACGAAAAGGTCACTCCGGGGGAACTGACCCATTTTGAAAAGAATTTATTAAAAAAGCCCTTCAGCAATGCCAAAGGGCCGGAATGATCTGGCTCCCCCTATTGAACATGTTCAGAACTTTTAAGGGAGATATATCAATAGAAAATATAAGATTAAATCAGTTAATTCATCAATATTAAAGCGATAATGTGCCTTCTAGAAATAATCAAGCAGTTTGATATTATAAATTTCTCTCTTGCCTCGGGAAATCATGACTCTTGTAATACCCGTTTCTCTCAAATACTTTTTCAATATTCGGGTAGCTTTTTAATGATTGATCTAACAACGCTTTTTATCAATGATTTGTAGTGGTAAAATGTATATCATCATTCGTAACTTTTTGTTTCTAATTATTTTTATGAATTTATCTAACCATTACACACAAGGCATAATGTTTCCTCCGCAAACGGGGAGATAAACCCCCGAAATATATTTTGCCAGATCAGATGCCAAAAAGCAAACACAGTTTGCGATGTCCGTATCGGTGGGGCGCCCTTTCAATGGTACAGTCGAAATGTAAGGATAGTCCTGTTTATCATTCTTTTCAGTTCCATTTACCTCTCCTGTATTTTCACTGATTGTCCAGCCAGGTGCCACCTGGTTAACGGTGATATTGTATTCACCAATCTCTTTAGCTAATATCTTATATATTCCATCCATCCCGCGTTTTCCGGATACATATGCAGATTGATATGGTAGCATTTGCATAGTACATTCAGTGTTGATGCCGATCACTCTGCCATATCGTTGTTTTTTCATATCTGGAACAAAAGCCTGGGCCATGAAGACGCCATGCAGAACAGATGACTTGAATTGGCTTTCGTAAGCTTCTTTACCCTGTTCAAGAATTGTTTTCCATTCGTACTGGATTATTGCGTTATTAACAATGATATCTACAATTCCAAGTTCTTTATTTACAAATTCCTTCATTGCTAATATAGAGTCCATTTCAGTAACATCCACTTTGACCGACAAAGCTCTGATACCGTATTTATCTTGAACCTCATTTTTTAATTCGTTTGCAAAATCAGCCTGCGAATAGTAGCAGATCATCACATTTGCGCCGCACTCTGCAAGACCTCTGACCATTGCCCTTCCCAGCTGACCGGCACCCCCAGTTACAACCGCTACTTTATTTGTTAAATCGATTGACTTCATAATTTAATCTTTTCCTTTCTTCTAAAATTGATGTTTTAATTTAAAAATACACATTTAAACAAATTTGTAAGCATAAAATATGATTTGATTATAGACACAATACAAAAGATTATATTTTAGATATTATCTTTAGTACCCCAAAGAGGAGACTATATAAATATAGATCTTATATTAATAAGTGTCTAAGAAGTAAATTATTCACGATTTCGTTAGTACACGTCCAGCATTCCTGAGCACATCCGATGATTGCCATAGTCAACAATGCCAACACAGTTTAAGCATTAATCCACTTTTATTAAAACATTTCTTTCACAAAATTTATTTCCTTCCTTTCATAATAGATTTATACTAACTATCTTTCGTTATTACAATTAAAAAATCCTTCTTTTTCTTGAAAATAATTTAAAAATAAAAAAGCCCTTCAGCAAATGCCAAAGGGCCTGGAATGTTCTGGCTCCCCCTATTGGACGCGTTCAAAACTTTTAAGGGAGATATAGGAATAGAAAATATCAGATTAATAAGTTAGTTATTCAAATTTAAATCCTTTTTCTTTAAAGAGCTTCAAGCAAACATCTACTATTTCCGGGTCATAGAGGATACCTTTATTTTTAGAGATTTCCTCCAGGATTTCATCGATACCGAAAGCAGGTCGATAAGGACGCTCGGAAGACATCGCCCCCACTACATCAGCCACTCCCATTATTTTGCTTCCAGAAGAATATCTTCACTTTTAAGTCCCTGGGGGTAACCTGAACCATTTAGTTTTTCGTGATGTTGAAGGACAATCCTTGCTACAGGATGGGGAAAATCAATTACTCTTAAAATATCATACCCTGTTTGGGGATGGGTTTTAATTAAACTGTATTCTATTTCGCTTAATTTGGTAGGCTTGTTTAAGGTATCTGTCGGTATACAAATCTTTCCTACATCATGGAGTAGGGAGGCTATCCTTATTCCTTCAATCTTATCTTTGGGAAGATCTAACTCTTGGGCTATAGCTACAGAAAGTTTGGAGATTTTTTGCTGGTGCCCGGCAGTACAAGGATCTTTGATCTCAGTAATCCTCCCCATGGTTAGAATAACCTCTTCAAATAAATGTTTGACCTGTTTTTCGGATTTCTCCAGACCAATTACCTTTTTCTCAAGTTTTTCGATCAGTCGTTTGCTGTATTCGGTGAGATATCTTTCCTCTTTTTTAATGGGTTCTTTAGGAGTAACAGGCTCACCATTTTTATATTTTTCGACAACCTCCTTTAAGAAATTTAAAAATGCCTTTAGTTCCATCGGTTTTCTTTAGTTTGCTGGCAGTTTGAGCTTTTATTCTACTTACTACTTCGGACACTTTATATTTGGGTGGTATGATCATCACCATATGAATATGATCTATCTGGATATTATATTCGATGATCTCACAGCCAGGCAGACTTCTTATAATTTTGGGAAAAAGTTTTCTTAAGTACCCCCGTAAACCAGGATTTAGGGTACGGCAGCGATATTTTGATATCCATACAAGATGATATTCGGTGCGATATGCTATGTCCTGATAGTCTTATTTCCATAGGTACATTGTAACATATCGCCCGCCTAACCATTCATCCACGGGCTTGCCCGTGGTATTCTGCCCTTCGGGTTAATAAAATAAAAAGTAGGGGAGTAAAGTGATTTGAGCAAGTATGTTCACAAATCACATAATGTATCTGTACTAATATACCACTTTGTATGTCCAGCAAAATATAGAAAGATTATTTTTAGTAAAGAAGTAGATAAAAATCTAAAAGACATATGTCTTGAGAGTTTCCAAAAGATATGAGATAAGTTTTTTTCAAGATTGGAACAGACAGAGATCATGTACATTTTCTAATACAGTCAATTCCAAAATACAGTGTGACAGAAATAATAAGAATGATAAAAAGTATAACTGCCAAAAAGATATTTGAAAAACACCCAGAAGTAAAAAAGCAACTATGGGGTATGAGAATTTTGGTCAAATGGGTTTTTTGTAAATAGTGAAACAAAATTTGGTCACAAATAATTTGACAAATAAAAATTAATACTTTATAATTTTAATATAGAAATGGTTTATATTATGTAGAAATTAAAAAGGAAATCAAATTGAGAAAAGAAAAACCCAATTACCCTATAAAAGTTCTTAATAAATCTATCTCTGTTCTTGAGATCTTACTTTATCAAGATTCCGGTATGAATATTACCGAAATCAGTGAAAAATTAGATTTCTATCCTAGTACCACTCATCGTATATTAGATACCTTAAAATATTGGGATTATGTAGAACAAGATTCTCATACTCAGAAATACAAGCTAGGTCTAAAGATATTAGAATTAGGCATGGCTAAACTTCACAACATGGACTTGGTAAGAGAGGCCGCTCCTTATTTAAAAGAGCTAGTAAATAAATATAATGAAACTGTTCATTTAGGGATTTTAAAAGAAGGAGAAGTTTTTTACTTAGCCAAAGAGGAGTCTTCTCAAACTATAAGGATGATCTCTTACGTAGGCAAAAGAGCCCCCCTTCACTGCACTGCTTTAGGGAAGACGCTATTAACCTATCTTTCAGAAGAAGAAAGAAAGAAAGTATTAGGAGAAAAAATACTTCCTCGTCTTACTAAAAATACTATTACTGATAAAAAGAAATTAAAAAAAGAACTTGATGATGTAAAAAAGCAAGGCATTGCTATAGATAGAGAAGAAAACGAAAAGAATATTTTATGTATGGCTACCCCGATTAGGAATCATCAAGGGAAAGTAATAGCTGCACTTAGCATTTCAAGTCCTATTTTTAGGTTAGATAAAAATAAACAAAAAAATATAAAAAAAGCTCTCGTCGAGACTAGTAGTAAAATATCAAAAAGTATGGGGTACAATAGTAGATCGTAAAAAATAATAATTAAAAAATAAGGAGATTAATCTTTTCAATGAATAAAATATTTAAGCGGATTGGCGAATTAGGAATTGTTCCTGTGGTTAAAATAGAAAATGCAAAAGATGCTTTGCCGTTTGGTAAAGCATTGTTAAAAGGCGGTCTTCCCATTGCTGAAATTACCTTTAGAACTTCCGCTGCTGAAGAATCCATTCGAATTTTAACCAAAGAGTTGCCCGAACTTTTAGTGGGTGCCGGTACGGTATTAACTATTGAACAGATAAAAAGAGCAGTGGCAGCAGGAGCTAAATTTATCGTTTCTCCGGGTTTTAATCCCAAAGTAGTTGATTATTGTATCGAGAATGATATCCCTGTCACCCCTGGGATTAACTCTCCAACTCAGATTGAAATGGCTTTAGAAAGAGGAATTAATTTAGTAAAATATTTTCCTGCGGAACCTTCAGGTGGATTAACCATGCTTAAATCTATGTCAGCTCCTTATACAGATGTAAAATTCATCCCGACCGGAGGAATTAACCAGAATAACCTGTGCTCCTATTTGTCAAATAGCAAAGTGCATGCTTGTGGTGGCAGCTGGATGGTCAAAGCTGATCTCATATCCTCTGGTAAATTTGATGAGGTTGCCAAGCTAACAACAGAAGCTATATCTGTCATGTTAGGATTTGAATTTGCCCACTTGGGTATCAATGAAGATAATCAGGAGAAAGCTTTACAATCTACCAATTTGTTCTCAAACCTGTTTAATTTTCCTCTCAAAGAAGGAACAACTTCCTTCTTTGCTGGACCAGCATTTGAAATCATGAAACATAGAGGTTTGGGTAAACGTGGTTATCTTTCCATAGCTACTAATGATATTCAAAGAGCAATAGCCTATTTGAAAATGAAGGGTATCTCGACCCTTCCTGAGACAGCCAAAGAAAAGGATGGCAAACTTAAATTAATCTATCTGGATCAGGTCATATCCGATTTTGCTATTCACCTTGCGCAAAAGTAACTTTTATAAAGGAGAAAAAAACATGAAAAAATATATCACTTTTGGTGAAATAATGTTAAGGCTAAAAACACCTGGTTATGAAAAGTTTTTCCAAAGCCCTCTTTTAGAAGGAACTTTTGGTGGCGGTGAGGCAAATGTGGCAGTGGGATTAGCCCGACTAGGTTTAGAAGTAGCATACATTTCGGTTATTCCTGATAATCTTATTGGAAGTGCTTGCATTAGAGAATTAAAAAAACATAATGTGGATACCTCATTTATCTTAAGAAAGGGGGATAGATTGGGAATTTACTTCTTGGAAGCGGGAGCCAATCAGAGACCCTCTAAAGTTGTTTACGATCGTTCTCATTCAGCCATTGCCGAAACAGAACCAGGAGAAATTAATTGGGACAAAATATTTGAAGAAGCAAGCTGGTTTCATATTAGTGGTATTACACCGGCTATCTCACTTTCTGCGGCAAAACTTTCTTTAGAAGCAGTAAAAAAAGCGAGAGAAAAAAAAGTGACGATCTCATGTGATCTGAATTTTAGAAAAAAGTTATGGAAATACGGAAAATCTGCTCCTGGAATTATGGGTGAATTAATAAAATATGTGGATATAGTGATTGGGAATGAAGAAGATTGCCAAAAATCATTGGGAATTAAAGTAGAAAATATAGATATAGAATCGGGAAATCTTCAAGCGAAAAAATATGAAGAACTAACGAATAAAATACTTGAAAACTATCCTAATATCAAAAAAATTACTATTACTTTAAGAGAGAGTCACTCCGCAAATTACAATGGATGGTCTGCAATATTGAACAATCGAAAAGAATTTTTTGTTTCAAAAAAGTACGAAATCCATCATATCGTAGATCGAGTTGGAGCAGGAGATACTTTTTCAGCAGGTTTGATTTACGGGTTAAATCAATTAAAAGATGATCGAGAAACCCTTGAATTTGCCGTAGCTGCCTCTTGTCTTATGCATTCTATCCCCGGTGATCTACCCTTGCTTTCAGTTGAAGAGGTTAAAAATCTGGCTAAAGGAACAGGGTCCGGAAGGGTACAAAGGTAACATTGTTGCTAAAACCGAAAAAGAAAAATATTTTAAATTAACTATTAACCAGTAATTATCTTGAAACCAGAAAAAGTTGATAGTTATTTATTCTTAAATAATTAAATCAATAAAAGCTTATTTGTAGAACTATTTAAAAAATAATTTGCATATAAATACTACTTCTATATAATAATAAAAATAGAAAGCATTTCTTTATTGTAGAAATAGTATAAACGCAATTAGAAGGATTCTAATAAACACAATATAAGCGTATGGAACTAATAAGATTAATCTACTAGATATCTTAAAATAATATGTGTTGTAGTCTTCGTCACTGGAAATATTTGAAATAAAATAGTAGTTGCTATTAAATTTTTATGGTTTGCTTTGAGAATAGATAGAAAAATATAAAAAAAATAAGGCATAATATTAAATTGATTGATAATAATATAATGGAGGTATGGTTTTGATAGAAAATAGTTTAAAAAGAATTTTAAACGAAGGGGAAATTGCACTTGGACCCTTTCTAAAATTTACTGACCCAGCTGCAGTAGAAATTATGGGATTTGCCGGATTTGACTTTGTAATCATTGATACTGAACATGGGCCTATCTCGATGCAAAGTGCTCAAAATATGATAAGGGCAGCTGAAACTGTAAACATTACCCCCATTATTCGAGTTGCTAACAATGATGAATCTCTTATTTTGAGAGCACTAGATATTGGAGCTCAAGGAGTAGAAATTCCTCAGATTAATTGCAAATTCGATGCGCTACGAGCAGTAAAGTCAGTTAAATACTCTCCTCAGGGAGAACGAGGAGTATGTAGATATGTTCGTGCTGCGAATTATTCTTCCATGGATAAGTTTAAATATTTTAAATCTGCTAATGAAGAAACCATGATTATCGCACATATTGAAGGAATTGAAGGTATAAATAACTTAGATGAAATATTATCAGTTCCCGGTATAGATGTTATCTTTATTGGTCCCTATGATCTTTCTCAATCTTTAGGGATTCCAGGACAGGTTAACCATCCTTTAGTAACGGAGAAGATGAAAGAAGTAGTTTCTAAATGTAAGATAAATAAAGTTTCTGTTGGGACTTTTGCAGATGATATAAAAACAGCAAAATCTTGGATTTCCTTAGGTGTCCAATATATGGCTTTTTCTGTTGATGTGGGCATTCTTTATAACGCAAGCAAGAATATTGTAAATGAAATGAAAAAATAATTGATTATATAATTAAAGCCTTGTGACTATGCTGGTAGTTTACCAAATATAATAGTATAAAATCTATTGGAACGTGAATAGGAGCATATAGGATTTTACAAAAATTCTAAAAAAACTCTATAATTATAATTGCCTTAGTTCGTATATAATTTCTTAATTTAATATTCCAATACTCAAAAATACTAATCAGACTTGAAGTTATTAGAATAGAGAAGCTGCTCCTTGTTTAAGGAAGTTAGTAAATCAATGCAATTGTATCAGGAATTATCAAGGGATAAGTAATAGCTAACCTTAGAGCTTTAAGTTCTATTTTTAGGTTAGATAAAATAAAAAAAACTATTTGAAAAAAGTTCTCATTGAAGAAAGCAAAAAAATATCTAAAAGATTGGATGTGAATTTTAAACTAAGAAAAATTATTTTAGTTTCTAATAGACGAAAAATTATATTTTATCAATGTAAAACCTAAATCAATTACAATTAATCTTTGTATTTAAAATATAGCAATATTTATATTATATTTTTACAAGGGGATCAATCAAATGAATGAAATTCTTGAAAAAATCGGTGAAATTGGAATTGTTTCTGATCTCTTCCGGAATTTTTCCGGGATTACCAGAATTACTAAAGAAACAATTTCTGCCATGCTCGGTTTTTGAATTCGCCTACTTGATTTTGCAAACTATAACAGATGGTCAGCAGTACTAAATAACCGGAAAGAGTTTCTTATTTCAGAAAAGTATGAAATTCATAATATTATAGATAGAGTAAGAGGAGGAGATGCTTTTGCTTTCAGTTGAAGAAGTGAAAAAAACAAACCCGAATTATCCTGTAAAAGTATTAAATAAAAGGAAAAAAGATGTTCGCTGTATAGCTATTACCTTAGAAATTGTCAGAGAGAAGTAGTAGTTGTTGTCAGCATTTCCAGCTCATTATCCAGGGCTGATATTAAAAAATTAGGTTTATTATTAGAAATATTCTTCAGCATATTAATAAAATACAAATAAAAAGAAGTAGACAATCAATATATAAATTTTTGCAGATTTATAAGTTGGATTTTAATTTGGTTTATGCTTTAAAAACCATTTATTACAGTTAAAATATTAGAAAGAAGGTTGAAATATGATTGATTACAACACATTGGGTATTAAAAAAGTAATTAACGCGGCTGGTACTTATACGGTGTATAGTGGTTCCTTAGTTTCGAATGAAGTCATTAAAGCAATGGAGGTCGCTTCACGTAATTTTGTAGATATTGATGAGTTATTGCAAAAAACCGGTGAATATATAGCAAAAGCCATTGGTGTTGAGGCAGCCCTTATTACTGCAGGAGCAGCCGCAGGCTTAACATTGTCCGCTGCTGCATGTATGGCTGGCTCTAAACAAAAACACATAAAAGCACTTCCTAATACGGAAGGCATGAAAAATGAGATAATTATAATGCGTTGTCACCGTAACCCATATGATAATGCCATGGTAATGGCTGGTGCTAAATTTATAGAAATTGGGAATGGCATTGAGACACATACCTGGGAGCTGGAAGCTGCAATAGGGGAAAAGACTGCTGCAATAGCCTTTTTTGTTCAAGCAGAAATGCTGGAAGCTTCTCTCCCATTGACCAAAGTTATTGAGGTGGCTCATGCAAAAAACATTTCTGTAATCGTTGATGCAGCAGCAGAATTACCCCCACTTGAAAATCTAACTAAATTTATGAAAATGGGCGCTGATATTGTTTTATTTAGCGGAGGAAAAGATTTTCGTGGTCCGCAATCCAGTGGATTAATGATAGGCAAAAAGGATATTATTAATATTTGTTGTTTGCACGGGTACCCACACCATGCTATTGGAAGACCGATGAAACTGGACAAGGAAACGATTATGGGATTTGTAAATGCCCTTGATTTATATTTAAAGGAAAACCATCAGAAACGAATAGAAAAATGGGAAAAGCAGGTTCAACAAATTTTTACAGGTTTCGAAAGCATTCCACATGTTCATGCTTTAAAAGGATATCCTACCCAGCCTTTGACCCAGCCTGCTACAATACCCCGCGTATATGTTAAATTTGACGAAAAAGTTTTAGGATTAACAAAGGAGGATATTGCCAGGAAATTATACGAAGGAGAACCTCGTATCGCTGCCGTTGTTGAAAAAAATTATTTAACATTTAATCCCCATATGCTTACTGAGGGAGAAGAAGATTTAATAGTTAAGAGAATGAAAGAAATTATAAAAAAATAAATAGAACTATTTAAGAATTATAAATAAATATAATTTGTAAGGAGTGAATATTAATGGAAATTGAGAAAAAAATGAAAGAGCTTGGTTTACTTTTACCGGAGGTACCTAAACCGATAGCGGAATATATACCTGCAAAAAAAATTGGTAATCTGGTTACAACTTCCGGTCAAGGCCCTATAAAAGATGGAAAGTTTATTCATGTGGGGAAAGTGGGCGGAAAAGTCAGTTTAGAAAAAGGATATGAATCTGCAAAAATGTGTGCAATTAATTGTTTGGCTGCAATAAAATCAGTTATTGGATCTTTGGATGAAATTGATGAAGTTGTTAAAATCAAAGGATATGTAAATAGTACTCCTGATTTTTATCGACAACCTGAGGTGGTAAATGGAGCTTCCGAATTGATTGTTAAAATATTTGGTGAAAAAGGCAAACATACCAGATCAGCTTTGGGGACTTCAGTTTTACCGGGTAATATTCCTGTAGAGTTGGAGATGACTGTGAGTATTAAATAGGAAATACTTAATTATAAAGAATTAAATTTACATGTAAGCTTTACCAACATGCAAAAAAAGGAAATTGGTATGAATAATTTTTTAAATATAAGATCTGTTAACATGAAAAAAGGAGCAATCCGTTCCATGTTTGATAAAGCAAAAAATTTTCCTGGCTCCATTAATTTAGGCATTGGTGAGCCCGATTTAAATACCCCAATAGAAGTAATAGAGGAGGGTTGTAAAGCTTTACATTCAGGTAAAACTCGCTATACTGCAAATGCAGGGATAATTGAGCTAAGGATTGAAATAGCTAAATTCTTAAATGGATATAATTTGTCAGTTAATTCCGAAAGTGAAATTATTGTTACTGTAGGCGGAATGGGCGCATTGGCACTTTGTCTTTTAGTTACAGTTAATCCTGGAGATGAAATTCTTTTGCAGGACCCCCAATGGCTTAACTATTTTTCTCAAATTAAATTTTGTGGAGGCATACCGGTTCTAGTACCTGTATATGAGGAAAATGAATTTAAATTGTCTCCAAAAATGATTATGAAAAGAATAACAAACAAGACCAAAATTTTAATGTTAAATTCACCTAATAATCCAACTGGCGCAGTTTTAGATTATAATGATTTGAAGGAGATAGCAAAGTTAGCAAAAAAACATGATCTTCTAGTTATATCAGATGAAGTTTATAGTGCATTCGTATATGATGAAGTTAGACATTGTTCCATTGCTTCTATAGATGGGATGCAAAAGAGAACGGTAGTAATAAATAGCTTTTCAAAATCCTTTGCAATGACAGGATGGAGAATTGGATTCGCAGCAGGGAACAAGCAAATAATTGAAAAAATGGTAAGATTACAGGAGAACTTGGTGGCTTGCGTAAATGCATCATCACAATATGCAGCAATGAAGGCGCTAAGTATTTTTAATAAAATAGGCAAAATGATAGAAATATACAGAAAAAGAAGAGATCTTATTGTTGATGGGTTAAATGGCATAAGGGGTATAAATTGTTGTAAACCTAAAGGGAGCTTTTATGTATTTCTAAATATAAAAAAACTTGGTAAAAATTCTGAAACTATTGCTAACGAACTTCTTGAAAAAGCAAATGTAATCACTATACCAGGTTCTGCTTTTGGTCCTCATGGAGAAGGTTACTTAAGGATATCTTATGCAAATTCTGAAGAAAATCTTAAAGAAGCCGTTAAACGGATTAAAAAATATATAGAGAATTAAACAAAATCAAAACAACTTATAATGAACATAAATTATTTAATTAGAGGTCTTTATAAAAATTAAGGAGGTTAAATAAGGTTAAAAAAATTGCCTTGAAAGTTAAAAAGATTTTTTAATTCAGTAAAAGTTGCTGCAGATTAGAAAGCTTTTAAATGTAATAATAAAAATATAAAAAGAAAGAGATGGTCAAAATCTAAAAGACGAGGAAAACAAAACTGAAAAGTCAATATAACACCATAGATAAATAACTTGCGCTT
>Ga0208905_1001430_pt1 | contig 12033 bp, 23 predicted proteins | sample AntAceMetag02UKS_FD_184776 | JGI IMG/M metagenome (GOLD analysis project Ga0208905, IMG submission 184776) | Saline lake microbial communities from Ace Lake, Antarctica - Antarctic Ace Lake Metagenome 02UKS (SPAdes) (version 2) | ecosystem: Environmental > Aquatic > Non-marine Saline and...
AAACAGCCATAGGTTATGCTGCAGGTTATTCAAACAGTGGAAACCAACAAGCAGCCATAGGTTATTATGCAGGTTATTCAAACAGTGGAAACCAACAAGCAGCCATAGGTTATTATGCAGGTCTTTCAAACAGTGGTACTTCTCAAACAGCCATAGGTTATGCTGCAGGTTATTCAAACAGTGGAAACCAACAAGCAGCCATAGGTTATTATGCAGGTTATTCAAACAGTGGAAACCAACAAGCAGCCATAGGTTCTTATGCAGGTTATGAAAACAGTGGTACTTCTCAAACAGCCATAGGTTCTTATGCAGGTCTTTCAAACAGTGGAGATAGACAAGCAGCCATAGGTTATGCAGCAGGTCTTTCAAACAGTGGTACTTATCAAACAGCCATAGGTTATGCTGCAGGTAAATCAAACTCAGGAACTGAACAAACAGCCATAGGTTATAATGCAGGTTATGAAAACGAGGGAAACCAAGTTATAGGTATTGGTTATGAAGCTACTAGAGATAATGAGGGAAATGATGTTGTTGCTATTGGTTATCAGGCAGGGAAGGCTAATACGGTTGCTAATCAGTTTATTGTTAAGCAGGCTAATATTAATGCGGTGCCTTTAATACAAGGTGATTTTGTAACTGGTGATGTTTCTATGGCTCAAGATAATGCTAAATTATTATTAGGTACTGCTCAAGATTCATCAATTTATTACGATGGAACTGATATGGTTATCAATCCTGCAGAGGTAGGAAGTGGAAGTTTGAAAGTTTTAGGGGATATTAATGCAACTGGTTATATTGGTAATGGTTCTCAATTAACAGATGTAGGATATTGGAATAGAACTGGCACAGTGTTAAGCCCTAAGACTTCGGGAGATGATATTACTACAACTGGAAAATTAACCGCAGCACAAGTTAATACAAATTTTGTTAAAGTGGGAGAAGACTTTGGCACAACACCATTAGGAACATCGTTGGGAACAATAACAGGGAATGTTAATGGTATATCAGGGATAAACATGAAAAACCTTAATACAGGAACTAGTGCAGACTTTAGGTTCTTTTTAGAAGATACTACAAACTCCTATTTGGCTTTCTTTATGCCATCAATAAATAATAATTTAAATATATTTGGAAACCCGAGGAAACATAGCACGGGTTTATTTACATCATCTTCGACAGTACGTAGAGACCTAGTTCTAGGAACAATACAGGATAACGATATAATACTAGGAACTCAAAACACAGAAAGAATGAGAATAACTAACACATTAATTACAATGAGTCCTCAAACATTATTTAAAAATAAGATAATGTTCACTCAAATAGATGGAAACGAATACATTGATAGTTTAGCAGATGGGTACATGGATTATGGAGCAACTACAGGACATAGGTTTAATGCTGATATTCAAACAACTGGTTCAGTTAAAGGTGTTCATAAAACTGCTGATGGAACTAGTGCTGTTGCAGACGGAGAATATGTAATGGGAATCGGAGCTACAACAAACGGAACAATCACAATTAAAGACGGCTTGATAACAGCAGTAACCGAAGCAGTAAATTAAATAATATGGAGGTAAAATAAAATGAAAAAATATATAATGATAACGCTAGGAATAATGATGTGCTTAGCTTTTGTTAGTGCAGGATTAAGTATTCCAGTCTTAATGGAACGATATGAAAAGACTACAAACTTAACTGATATTCAAGAGAGTAGAATTAAATTAAGTTCTAATGTTTCTAAAATTGATGTTGATATTTCCCCTATAAAATGTAACAATGTTAAATGTTATGCAAAAATATCACAAGAAGGAGTAATCCACACAACATGGAGAAGAGATAAATCTTATTGCTCTGAATATTCTGAATGTAATAAAAGTGAAGAATTTGAAAAAGAATGTCAAATTGAATGTTTATCTTATGCAGATTATACTTTAGAAGAAAATCAAGAAGCTATCAAAGAATTTATCAATAAAAGACTTAGAGATTATGCTGATGCTGAAGAAGTTAGAAAAGAAAATAACGGAGTTTATGAAGCTAAAGATGTTGGTGGCAATTTGAAAAGCGAAGTTTCAAGTTCAAGGAAGTAGCAATGATTTAATCTTTAAATAACTTTCTATTGCTAAAATTGTTTGTTGTTTTTTATAGTGACAGGAAAAGTATTTAAAGAAAAAGATATTAAGAACATTAACTCTTCGGAGTTACGAGATGAGATAATGGAGAATGAGAAACAGATGAGGTTGAGAGAGAAAATAGATTTTTATTATAGAGAAAAATTAAAATGCCATATTACCAAAGAACCGAAAGGTTTTGTTAACGGTTGGATTAGATCTGATTTACAAGAAGGTGATTTTTATTGGTTTGAAGACGAACATTATCCAATGGAAAAACTTAGAATATTTTTAAGTGATGTTTTTGATATAGGGGATTGGAGACCTAAAAAAGGATGGTAACTGTTCCTACTAAAGATGTTGGAGAAGTTAAAAGTACTATAACTATAATAAATAATAATCTTGGTGATATTAAAGATAAGTTTATTGGTAATAATAATTATGGATTAGAAGAAGGTAATATTAATTATATTAAACAGGAGTTGAAATTATGAAAGATTATAGATGTAAAAGATGTGAATTACGTTTTTGTTCAGAAGATGTAATACCTTATTGCCCTGGATGTCAATGTGAATCTTTAGAAAAATTAGAGGTGGAAGAATGAATTATAAAACTGAAGAGAAATTTATTGATCTTGTAGAAAAATGTTTAAAAGAATCTGGATGTAAAACTTGGAGAGAAGTAATACCAGATAATTGTGAAAATTGGACAAATCCATATAGAGTAGATTTAATTTTTTATAGAGATGATTTTGGTTATATAGGAGCAGAAGGAAAAAATATTAATACACTTGGACAAGGTGGAATAATATCTAATGCAATAGATCAAATACAAGATAAGTATAGAAATCAAACTTATTTCAAAGGAAATATTATAAGTAGATGGTGTTTATTAGTTCCTACAGAATCTTCTTGGATTAGTGAAGAAGCAATGAAAATTATTAAAACATTTTTGATAAACTTTTTAAGAAAAAGATATAATATTTCTTTAATGGAATATTGTCCTTATGGTAAATCATGGAATGATAGAATAGCAATAGATAGAAATGCAAAAAATTCCTTATATATAGATAGAAAATATATTAAAAATAAAAAAGAAATGACTTTATTTGGAGGAAAAATAAATGGCAACTAAGATTAAAACTAAAGTTAAGAAACCTGACTTCAAAAAGTTTGATTCTTATATTTCTAAATATGTTGATAAAAGTTCAACTGAACAATTACAAGCTGTATCTGATGGATCGAAAAAATATAATATTCCAAAGACTGAAGCTAAACAAATCTTAAAAGAGAAAGTAAAAATTATACAATCAGAAAGTAAAGCAAAAAGAAAAGTAATACAAATAGAACAAGAAGAAGAAGCTAAAAGATTATCAAAAGAAAAAAAAGAAAAAGAGAAATCTGATAAGAAAGCTTCTATAGAATATGAAAAAGAAATTAAGATACAAGCAAAAGAAATGAAAGCTACACAAAAAAAGGAAAATGAAGAAGTTGCTAAGAAGGAAAAAACATTAATCATTGAAGAATTAGAAACTACATGGAAAGATTGTACTGATGAATTATTTATTGTGGCATGTGAAATTGATTGGAAAAAATCAAAACATTATTTTGTTAAAAGATTTATGCATGAACATACCTATAAAATAAACGATAAAAATTTTTGTGGAATTAAAACATTTCAAGATAATAAAGATATAATTATGTATTCTGAAGAACATGGAATATACGCACAAGATGCTGATATATACTTAGCTAGTGAAATTGAAGAAAGACTAGGCAGTCAATCAACTAATATGCAAGTTAAAGAAATAATAGAATCTATTAGGAGAAGAACTTATTATGATAGAGAAAACATACAAAGTAATCCTAAAAATTTAAGGCCAGTTGGTAATGGTTTATGGGATATTAAGAAAAAAGAGTTGATTGATTTTACACCAGAATATGTATTCTTGAGTAAAATAGAAACTAATTATGTAAATGATGCTGATTGCCCAAAATTTAAAACATTTTTAAAACAAGTTCTTGAAACAAATAAAGAATTTTTAGTTGTACAAGAATGGTTAGGATATTGTTTGTTAAATGATGTAAGATTTTCTAAAGCATTATTATTATATGGTGATGGAGAAAATGGAAAATCTGTATTATTAAATGTAATAAAAGATTTTTTAGGGCAAAAAAATGTTACAAGTATTTCATTACAATATTTAGAAAGTAATCCTTTTGCTCCTGCTAGACTATTTGGTAAGTCTGCTAATATCTTTGCTGACCTTCCAAAAAAAGCATTAAGTCAAACATCTGTATTTAAAATGGCAGTTGCTGGAGATGCTTTGAGTGGAGAAAAGAAAGGTAAAGATAGTTTTGAATTCATACCTACATTAAAATTAATGTTTAGTTGTAATGAACCACCAAGAACCCCAGATAGAACAAGAGGTTTTTTTAGAAGATGGATTATATTAGATTTCAAACAACACTTTCCAGAAGGAGATCCTAGAAGAGATGAAAACTTATTTGAGAAACTTAAATCAAGTACAGAAATGGAAGGTATTTTATTATTTGCGTTAGAAGGATTATATAGATTAATGAAACACAAAGGATTTACTGAACACATGACTAGAGCAGAGGTTGAAAACTTTTGGCTTAGGCATAGCGATTCTGTTGCAGCATTTATTTTAGATATGATAGAAAAAGACTCATTACAAGATGCTCCAAAAGCTTTGATTTTTGAAACATATCAAAAGTATTGTGAGATAAAAGGATACCCATCAGAAGAACCAAATCATTTCTGGAGAAGGTTTAAGGAGATAGTTGATTGTTCAGAATTCCAACCAAAGAATGAATTTGGACACCAAATTAGACATATAAAAGGTGTTAGATTAGGCCATTTAGAACATGTTTCTAAAAATATTGATGGAGGTTATTTATAAGATGATATTTAACAATAAAAAGTCTTACGTTACAAACCGAATAGATACACAGGTTACACACCCATTTTTATACCCTACACGTAAAGAGAATAAAAAAAAGAAAATAAAACTTTTTAAAAAAAACTATGCTCTTAAATTAAACAAAAAAAGTTTTTTAAAAAATAATAAAAAAAATAATATTTTATTTCTCTTTAGCAACCAAACCTTTACATTTGGGTGTGTAACCTGTGTATTGATTATTGGAGGTTTTTTAAAATGTTAATAGAATTAAATAAAAATATGAATAATTTTAGATTATCAAAAGAAGATATTAAAGCAATAGTATCTTTCAATATTGGAAGAACTGATTTTTTTTGGGAATATACAAATGGAGTTCCATTTTGTGTAAAACATGAATTTAAAGCAGAAGATATGAATAATCATTTAATAGGTGCTAAGGTTTTTGGATTTTCTCCTTTTGTAGATAATAAAAATGTAATGTTTGGTGCAGTAGATTTTGATGCACACAGAGATGAAGATGATACAGAAGAAGATTATCAAAAGAAAGTAATAGCTGCACAAGGAGATTCTAAAAAAGTGTATGAATTTATGAAATCTTTTAAATTACCAGTAATATTAAATTCTTCTGGAAGTGAAGGCAGACATGTAAGATGGTATTGTGGTTCTGCTCCTGCAGCTAATGTAAGAATGTATTTAAAATTTGTTTTATATAAATTATTAGGAGATCCGAATAAACATGAAGTTTTTCCAAAGCAAGATGAATTGTGTAATGAAAGACCATATGGGAATCAAATAAAAGGTTGTTTATGTGTTCATCCTAAACATAAGAAACGTGCAAATGTAATTGCTGGTAATAAAATATTAGATTTACATAATAGTATTAAAGTTATGAAATTAGCATTAGAAAATTCTGGTAATATTCCTAGGTTTTCTAAAAAAGAATATGAAACAATTAATGTATTAGATAAATCTCATGCTTATGTAGAAAAATATAATACACCAGAATATAAAGGATTAATTCAAGATGTTCCAGAGAGATGTGCTTTTTTTGAAGATGTTGCAGCTAAATATCCATTACCATCTAAAGATAAATATTCTAGGCATGGTTGTCTTGATTCTAATATGGCGGCCTATGGAATAACACATCCAGAAATAAAGATAGCTTATGCAAATACACAAGGCAGAACAAGTCATACAGCTTTTGATAATTGGAGTAAGTATTGGGTAGATGGTAAAGCAGAGTTTAAATGTCCACAGATAATTGCATATTTAAGAAATCATTCTAAGTTTGGTAATAAAAATGCTATGAAAGGATTAAAGAAATGTTTGTCTTGTCCAAAATTTAAGGAATTTATGAAAAAAAATTATAAGCCAGTTGGAAGGTGTAGAGTATTAAATATTTTAAATGTAGCAGAAAAAGAAGGAATAAAAGAATGTCCAATATGTAATAAAGAATTTATATTTGATAAAGAACATGGAACATTTAGATGTGAAACTTGTGGAATGTTTGGTGGTGTTAGAAAATTACTACAATTATCAATAAAACAAACTGGGAGATATATATGAACAATCCAACAAAGGAGCAAAAAATCTTAGCATTATCCTACGGAATAAAAGAAAGATTAGAAGATTTAACAAAAGAATTAGATGAAAGAGTAAATAATTTAAAGAAGCTTACACAGGAGTTAATTAAAACACTATGAAAAATAAAAAAACAATAAACTATTATGAATCAGAAACTAAAATAAAAACAACAGGTTATATCCCAAGATTCCCTGAATGCCCTTACTTAGCAACAAACGGAAACAAGTGTTCTAGAAAGAAAGTAGGATCAATCTGTATCTACTCAAATAACGTTAAAAAATGCCCATACTATAAGTTACGGGTTAAAACAAGAAAGATTGATTCTGATAGCTATAAACCTATCTTAAAACAACCATCAGGAGTTGGGGAGTAACTAATATGACAGGAGCAATAATACAATATGAACAAGAAACCTTTGAACCAGAAGAAGATGAAGGAGATGAAGAATGAATACAACCTTTGAAATAGGAAAATGTGAATGTTGTGGTAAAGATATTAAGGTTATGACAAATAAAAAGTATTGTAATAAATGTAGAATATATATTGCAGACTTAAAAAAAGACTTAAGTTATTATAAAAGAAAATATTTATTATATAAAGAAAAATATGAGGCTATAAATGAAAAAAGAAATTAAGCCCTGCTGTATTTGTGGCAAGAAATTAAAACATGAATTATTAATGGAAGCTAGAAAAGGAATATATTATAATTTTTGTTCTTTTCATTTTCAAGAATATATCCACAAACCAATGAAAGAAGTTAGAGAACAAATTAAATTTAATAAAAAATTATTAAAATGAGTACCACTATTAAATAAACAGAAAAGTATATAAAGGATAAAAAACATACAATAATATGAAAACAACAATTAAGGTTTCAAAGGAAACAAGCAGAAGATTAAACAAGATCAAATATAAATTAGACTGTTCAACTCATGATGAAACAATTAATAGAGTATTTGATATTGTAGATAAAATAGTAGAAAATCAGAAGGAGTTTGCAAAATGAGAAACGAAATAAACTTTGGCTTTGGAGTATCAATAGAAACCATTGATGATGATTTTGCTAAGATCCATAATCTTAAATCAAACAATCAAAACGTAATTAATCTAGGAGTTAAATTAAAATGAAACCTAAAACAATGAAAAAACATGAAGAGCAATATATACATATTAAAAAACCAACTTGGAAAGAATTTGGTAAATTTACATCAATATTACTAACAACATTTTTATCAATAGTAAATTTCTTTTTAATTAAAACAATTTATATTAAAGAAAACTTAGGTTATATATTTGCTAATAAAGAAGAACTCATTAATTATTCTCCTAAGTTTTTTGATTTAATGATTTTATATCCAATACTAGCAGAATATATTTTAATAAGTTTAACTATTATATTAATAGTTAGTTGTTTTAAAAAACTAAATAAATATGATGAAGAAGGTTTGATTTTCGGATTGATTGGCGGATTGATTCTCGGATTGATTCTCGGATTGATTCTCGGATTGATTGGCGGATTGATTGCCGGATTGATTCTCGGATTGACAGGCGGATTGATTGGCGGATTGACAGGGGAGTTAAATTAAAATGGAATCAACAGAAGGAGAAGTTTACACAATGAAAAAAACATTTAGGGAACAGGTTAAATATCATAAAGGCCAATCCTTAACTGCACAAGAATTAATTGGAGAGTTAAAAAATGAATAGATTATATTCAGCACTAGCAAAATTAGTGAACACAGACAAGTCAAAAAAAGCAGGTGATGTTTTAGACAAGTCTAATCAAGTGACGATGTTAATCATACCTGCTTATCTTCATAGAAATAGAATTTGTTATGAGGGTACAAATTATGGAAACTAAAAATCTAAATAACATGGAGGTAAAATAAAAATGGAAGAAACTGAAACACAAAACACTAACTGGTTAAAAGAAGAAGCTGAAACACTAAAAGAAAATGCTTTTGATGGCGAAAGAAAACCTGCTCTTAAGTTAGAAGAAAATAAGATAGTAACAATGATTATTGATTTTTCTGAACCTTTCCAGAAATGGACAGATTCTGAATCTAATACTGTTAAAAAAATTGTACCAGTTAAGGTTGGCGAAGTTGAATTAGTTTGGTGGATCAATGTAAAAAATCCTATTTATGGTGAAATCATAAAGAAGGGTGCAGAAGGACAAACTACATTTAAGGTTATGCAAACTGGTAATGGTAAATCAACTAAGTACAATCTAGTTGAAGAATAAAACTTAAGGATCAAGTCCTAGGGAAAAAGTAATTTATTATTAACCCCATACTTCTGGGGAATCATACTTAAGGCAATCGTGTCTTATCACCTTCCTCCATAGGAAACTATGGAGGTTTAAACTTAGCGGTGAATACCAATCCACCTCATACAAATCTTTGGCTAAGCAAAGTGCTAGGAGGTTATCTTTCCTCCTAGTTTATACTCAAAATGGAAACAAACAACAGACAAGAAAGAATGAAAATAGCAAAAGAAAAAGCTAAGCATATTAAATGGAAGTTACATCAGAAATTAGTTGATGCTGAATCTGTCCAGAATATGTCGTTGGAGGTAAAAGATGGGATATAAAGAATTAAAGAAACATGTTATACTTGGATTAAGTTTTGATGATGAATATTTAGATAAACAAATAGATATTCTTGATACAGAAATAGCTTTATTTGGAACATGTGGTATAGTAATTGAAGAAGAAGAGAAGAAGAAACAAATGTTAGATTTACTAATCCAAATAAAAGAAGAAATTAAGACTTCGCCAAATACAGGGAAGGGGAAACGATGATAAAAATTAAGTTTTGGCATATAATAACATTTTTATTAATTACAATTCCATTATCTGCTTATATAGACACAATAAGAACAGGAACTTTCCCATTTCAACAATATTTATCAATATGTTTATGGGAAGGTGGATTAGTATTGGGAGGTTTTGGATTAGGTATAATGTTCCAAAAGAGTAACAATGAATAAATCACATTCGCCAATTCATCGGATGGGGGTTTGGCGTAGCCATTGTTATAGGCTCTTTTGCCCTCATCCATTATATTCGCATAAGTCAAGGAAGGTGAAACATGGCAACTGAAAAGATAACTTTAACTGAATTTGAGAACGGAGATACATCAATAGATTTTGAAAATAATCATTCACCATTCTCAAAAATAAAAAAGGAATGGACACAAGAAATTGAAATTGACGAAACTAAATGGAGACGTGCTGGATAGTTAAGGCGTCGCAACACACAAAATGATAATACCACAACCAAACACCAACTTAATAATTAACGCAGATAGTCTTACTGCTCTAAAAGAAATGCCAAAAAACTCAGTAGATTCAGTTGTAACAGACCCACCATACGGATTGAGTTTTATGGGAAAGAAATGGGATTACGATGTTCCCTCTGTAGAATTATGGAAAGAAGTTTTTAGGGTTCTAAAGCATGGTGGATTTTTGTTATCATTCGCAGGGACTAGAACATATCACAGAATGGCTGTTAATATTGAAGACGCTGGTTTTGAAATAAGGGATATGATTAGTTGGTTATATGGTTCTGGGTTTCCCAAGAGCTTGAATATCGGAAAGCAGATTGATAAGATTGAAGGGAATGAAAGAAAAAATGTCAGAGAAAAGAAACAACCTCTAATGTCAAACCATTATGGTAAGGGATTACATAATGAAAGACCTGTAAAATCACTTAATGAAACTAAAGGAACTTCTCTATGGGAAGGCTGGGGTACTGCCCTTAAACCAGCCTGTGAACCAATCGTAGTAGCAAGAAAACCTTTATCTGAAAAGAATGTAGCGTCTAATGTTTTAAAGTGGGGAACTGGTGGAATAAATATTGATGGATGTAGGGTTGGAGATGAAGAGATGAAACCACAATCTAGTGGAAAAACATCTAAAGCATTTAATTTAAATGAACAACAAAGAAAATCTAATACTGGTATATTAAAAGAAAATGATATATCCGATAACATACCACAAAAAAGATTTCCTGCAAATTTAATTCACGATGGCAGTGAAGAAGTAGTAAGTAAGTTTCCTGATAATAAAAGTAGATTCTTCTATTGTGCTAAAGCAGGAAAGAAAGAAAGGAATTTGGGTTGTGATGAATTAGAAGAAAAAGAAAGAAAGGCATATGCTGGTGCTGTTACAAGTGACCCAAGAATGTCTCACGAACAAAATAGACTTCCAACTAAGAACAACCATCCAACAGTAAAGCCATTAAAATTAATGCAATATCTAGTAAGATTAGTAAATCCAAAAGGAGCAATTTGTTTAGACCCATTTTTAGGTTCTGGGACTACTGCTTGTGCCTGTGTTAAAGAGGGAATGAATTATATTGGAATAGAGAGAGAAGCTGATTATATCAAGATTGCTAATGCTAGAATTAAAGCGATTGAGGATTCGCTTACCAAACCAAAAGGGAAACTATGAAATTAATAAATGGAGATTGTTTGGAAGAGATGAAAAATATTCCAGATAAATCTATTGATATGATATTATGTGATTTACCTTATGGAACTACATCTTGTAGATGGGATGTAGTAATTCCATTTGATAAATTATGGGAACAATATAATAGAATTATAAAAGATAAAGGTATTATTATATTAAACTCAACACAACCATTTACGAGTAACCTAATTATTAGCAATAAAATAATTTTTAAATATACATTACACTGGAATAAAAAGACTCATTCTAATCCATTATTAGCAAAAAAACAACCACTTAGAATAATGGAAGACATTGTAATATTTTATAAAAAGTTTGGGACATATAATCCACAGATGGTTGATGGAGAACCATATAAAAAGGATTATGGATATAAAAAGCACTCATCGGATTCTTTTGGAAATACTAATCTAATTGATAAAGATAATAATACAGGTAAAAGATACCCAACAAATTTATTAGAAATACCAACAAATAAAAATAATAGAAAGTTTAATCATCCAACACAAAAACCACTAGCATTAATGGAATATCTTATTAAAACATACACTAATGAGGGAGATTTAGTTTTGGATAACTGCATGGGTTCTGGAACAACAGGGGTAGCTTGTAAGAATCTTAATAGAGATTTTATAGGAATGGAATTAGACGAAGAATATTTTGACATAGCAACTAAACGAATCAACGACGTATTAGAATGAGATGTCGAAGAATAACCGAAAGATATATAAACTATAACTCCATTATAATACTATGAAATGTAAACATACAAACACAAGAAAACTTTTTTGGTCTAACAGCAACCCTAATAGATGGGAAAGGACAGAATATAGTATCTGTTTAGATTGCGGAATGGCTGTTGGATTACAACCTTTAATTTTAGAAATAAAAGATAAAAAGAAAACACTTCCAGAAAAAACAAAAGACGCTTTGAATGTC
>Ga0208905_1001431_pt1 | contig 12023 bp, 4 predicted proteins | sample AntAceMetag02UKS_FD_184776 | JGI IMG/M metagenome (GOLD analysis project Ga0208905, IMG submission 184776) | Saline lake microbial communities from Ace Lake, Antarctica - Antarctic Ace Lake Metagenome 02UKS (SPAdes) (version 2) | ecosystem: Environmental > Aquatic > Non-marine Saline and Alkaline...
CAGCGACTTTTAACTATTGGCATCACACATCCTAAAAAAAGTGAAAACGAAGAAGAATATGCTTTAAGAATAGAAGAAAATCTTATTATGATAAGAAGTTCTCCACAGAAACATATTGATGAAGCTGTTGAGGCGATGCTCAAGATGAATGATCTGCAATCTTTTTTAGCAAAGAACCTGCTGGGCGTTCTGCAACAGATAGCCTTTCAGGTGAGCGTGATGGCGAAGAAGATCATGGAGACGGAGAATCGGAACTTGGAGAAATCTATGAAATCCTCTCAAAAGAATACAAATGGACCCTCTGGGAAATAGGGTGTCTGACATATTCTCAGATGAAAATGTATTTGAAGCATATGCGAAAAAGATACGAAAGAATGAATCCGGACAAGAAAACAAATGGAAAAAAGGATGACGAGTTAGATACGCCCGAAGAGATTCAGAAGGCGTTGAACATCAAAATCAGAAAGCACAAAAAAGGGGGTGAGGGTGATGGCAACAAGTGCAATTTACAAACTGGTGGCGGAACTGAAAGCTGATTCATCTCAATTCCAACAGGAGTTTGAAAAAGCGAACAAGACAGCGGAAAAGACAAAGGCCCATATGGAAAAGGTCGCTGAATCCGTCAACAAAATCTCCAACAAGATGTTGTTTGCCAGTGGCGTTTTAACCGCTGTTAGCGATGTGCTTATCAAAGGGGCTGCCGAATGGGAGAGAGGATTTGCCGATCTTCATTCGGTCTTGGATATGAACGCCGTACAAATGGAGAGGTTGAAAACCCTTGCCGTTGATTTTTCGAATGAACATAAAGTGGCATCGGACAGCATCATTAATTCTTATTACAGCATGGCATCGGCAGGCATGAATTTCAACGAAATCATGGCCTCCACATCTGATGTGGCGACACTCGCCATTGCAGCAGCTCAACCCCTTCAGGATATGAACTCTGCCATGGATGACTCGGTTAATATCTTCACGGATGCCATGAACGTTTATCGGGATGAATTCGATAATCTTGGCTATTCGTTGGAAGAAAGATCCGGCATCATCATGAACACAATTGCCGGATCAGTACAGGCATTTAAGACTACACTTCCAGAAATGAGAGGTGCGTTAAAGAACGTGGCCGGAGATGCTGCGAATGCCGGTATGGGCTTTGAGGAATTGAACGCCTCGCTGGGTATACTCATGACCAACGGGAAAAAGGCTGAGGAAGCAGGAACCGGATTAAGAAGCATGCTGGTCCGACTCCAGACCACCGCGTCTGATTTTGGCATTGATGTCTATGAAGCTAATGGCAGTTTGAAAGATTTATCCCTCATCATGGCAGATGTCAAAGACTATATGGATGGTTTTTCTTCACAAACTGAAAAAGCCAAAGCCATGACACAGTTGTTTGGAATGGAACAACAAGGAATAGCCAAAATCCTGATGGCAAACGTTGACAATCTTGAAAAGCAGACACAAGCCTTGAAGGAATCTTCATCAGCTCTGGAGATGGCTGCTTACAGAGAATCTGATTTGGGGTCGCAGTTACAAATACTCAAGAACAATTTTCAGAACCTTGGTGCCTCACTCGGTGAATTCCTACTCCCCATGATGCACGAGATCACAGAGGCTTTGAAAGGATTCTCCCAATGGTTGCAGGGTCTTTCTCCCGAAGTTCAGGGATTTATTGCGAAACTGGTGGGAATAGGCGGCCCAGTTTTGTTGGCTGCCGGAGGCATAGGAAAACTTGTGGCAAGCCTCATGAAGCTTGGCATTGCTTTTTCTGCAATCGGGAAGTTTACTGGTTTTACCAAAATAATAACGGAAGTGAAAGGCCTCGGAAACGCAACCTCGGACGCATCAAAGTTGCTCGGAGATATGAGTGGCACAGGAACGCAAAAGTTTGGTGTTCTTGGCCAAGCTATTGGGAAAGCAACATCAGGGCTTAAAAACTTCAATTCGGTACATCCGAAAATAGCAAGTGCTATTGGCTGGACAGCTATTTTAACGGCTGGACTCGCAGCTATACAAGCATTGACCAAAAAAGCCACGGATGAGGTAACGGCTTTGTATAACCAGATGAACGAGTTTGGAGATATAGAAGTTGATAAAACTTTTTGGAACTCTTTGCCGTTTGTTGGAGATACATTTAAAGCAATGGATTATGCAAACGCTATGTCGGATTATGTCAACGAGTTGAGATCGACAAACGATGAAGTAACGGAAGTTTTTTCGGGACTTGCGAAAATGTCGAGGGAAGGTTTTACCGATATAGATCAGTTTGAAACATTCCGCTCTCAGGCGCAAACCTTTATTGACTTTCTTAACGAGGCAAAAGCGAAAGCAGAAGCACAAGGAAAGACCTTAGAAGAATATTTCCCGTCAGGATTGGGACAACAATACATCAACCTTGCCGAAGAAATGCAAGTATATATTGCTGAGGGTGAGGAAGCTTTTGAGATACAAGAAGAATTGCGTATGTCAAATGAGAGCTTAGGGGTTTCCTTGGTAGACTTGGACAAAGCCTTTGAAAATATGAAGAACGTCGGGAACATGAACACAGACGAGCTTAAAGCCTATAAAATAGAACTCCAAATGTTGATAGAAAGATTTGGGTCAAGTTCAGAACAGGGACAACAACTGGCATCGACACTTACAGAAGTTGATAGCAGGTTAAAAGACCTTACGCAACAGCAAAAAGAGGCAGCGGCAGCGGCAAAACTCCTTGAAGAACAGCAGCAAAACCTTACCAATACATTAGATGGCTATAAATTCACTTTAGCTGAAATAGCTGTTAAAGCAGACTTGTTCAAACTCGACGAATGGGAAGTTATGGAACAACATATCCAAGCTCAAAAAACGACCCTCGAACAACTCGCCAAACAGTATGTAAACGGTGAAATATCCGTTGAACATTATAACGAATCAATTGGAAAGCTGCTACCAAGTTATGAAAAGAACCAAAAAGCCATAGAAAACCATAACAAAGCCCTTGAAGAGCAGAAGAAAAAAGAAGAAGAACTGGCTCGTGTCCTTGAAGAACAAAAGCAAGCGCGGGAAGGTTTTAATGAGCTATATGACAATCTCGATGAAAACATCAAAAACCGTATTGAGAACGCAGAATTAGAAGGCAATAGTCTTGACGAACTCACGGCAAAGCGTGAGGCGTATCAGGAAGCCTTGAAAAAGATGGTGAGTTTGTCGGATGATATGGGCGATCTTACTGACGAAGAAAGAGCAAAAATGGCTGAGTTGAGAGAGGAAATTAAGGCTTTAATCCTCGAAGAAGAACGCAGAGAAAAACGCTTAAAAGAGCACGAAGCGGCAATGATTGACCTCAACAAGGCATATGAGGCTCAGGCAGGCAGCATTAATCTGCTAAAGGATGCTATCGGGAGTTTCGACGGGTCAACAAATGCCTATGAAGAACAAGCGAACGCTATGCTTGTTTCGCTCGAGGCACTCGAAAAACAATTAGATGCTTACAAGTCAAAGATGGAAGAACTTGAAGAACTTAAAGGCACGGATGCTTTTGACCCCGATCTGTATGACAGAGTTAAGCAGGGTATGGACGAAACAGGTCTTGCAATCAACAACCTCGAGAACGATTTTAAAGATTTGAAAGTTGTATCAGAGGGTTTTGCAGGTGTGTTTGATGGGCTTGCATTAAGTATGAAGAAAACCGCCTTGGAATTTGAAATTTTTGGGGATAAGCTTGACAAACTGAAAAGCGATATGTCGGCTTATAAAAAGGCGATAGACGATCTGCTGAGCATGAAGGCTTCAAAACCAAACAGTTGGACAGCCGAGAATGAGGCTGAGTTACAACGCCTGGTTCAAGAATATAAAAACCTTACGGACGAAATAGAAAGGCTTGAAGCCGCAAGAAAAAGTGAAGAAGAAGCAGCAAAGAAACAATTAGAAGCAGAAAAGGTGGTTCTTGACTTTTTAAACGAGATAAAACTTGCAGAAGAAAAGTTGTTGGATTCCAATAATGTGGAAGAATACCTCAACGACATGATTAGCATATACAAAACGAAAAAAGACGAGTTGTTAAAAGCGATCTCGATCGGAGAAAATGTAGAAGAAAACAGAAAGGAACTTGAAGGGATCAACGCAATACTTGGAGAATATACCACCAAACTGGATGATCTTACAACGGCTAATGAAAACGCAAAAAAAGCAACGGAAACCTTTACGAAGGCATCAGAGGACTTAAACGAAACCCTCGAAGAAGGTGGGAAAAGAACACTTGACAAGGTTGAAAAAGAAATTGAAGCCTATAAAAAAGCAATAGAAGGAACAGAAAAACACCTTGGCAGCTTGACACAGGCTCAAGTGGAAGGACTGGAAGAATGGCGGAAAAAGATCATAGAGTTGCAGGACGAGGCAGCGGATTTAGCGATACCGTTTGAAAGGCTTGAAACCATCCAGAAAGAGATCGGGGCAATAGACATAAAGATCGGAGATACAGAGGACATTAATGAACATCTTGACCTTGTCAAGCAGAAACTCATACTCCTATCGGAAGAAGCAGAAATCGTACCGTCTTTAGCAATAGACCAGAAAGAAATTGATAAGATGCTTGGCACTTTGGAAACAGAATACGCTAAAACCTATACAGAATTATTGAAGATTACTGAAAAAGGCGCAAAGGAACAAGTTGATAAAATCAAAGAAGCATATAAAGATGTTGCACCCGTGGTCGTTAAAAACTTAAAAAAGCTCACAAAGGAATATGAAAAAGAATTTTTAAACGGCTTGATGGATGAAAAGCAGTACGAAATCAAAATAGAACAGGTCAATAAAGCGATTCAAGAAGCCACGGAACGAAGCTTAAAAGATTATCAAAGCATGATGTCAAAATACGAGGATGAACCAACCGTCTTTGAAGCTATTGCGGGAAAAATGGAAGACGATTTAAGTTATGTTCAGGATATGTACGAAGCGGGCCTGATTGACCTTGAAGAATATTACAAGGCGCAAAGAATAATCACAGAAAATGCAGCTGAGGAACAAGCACAAGCTATAAAAAACTTCAACAAAGCCTATGTAGACGCTATGGGTGGAGATGAAGGAGCAATGGCTCAGGCGTTATTAAGCGCAGAAGAAAACTATAAAAAACAAATAGAACTTATTGAAAACCTTGCAGAGAGTTACGGTGAGGTTTGGGCGAATCAACAAAAGGATAATGCCTTTCAAAAGTTTTTAGATACACAATCAAAAACCTTTGACGATTATTTTGTTAAGCAGATCGAGGGGTTTGCAAAACTGGCAGATGAATCAACAGGAATTTTCGAGAAAGCAGAGTTGTTAGAGAAGTTCAAGGAACAGTTTGGGGATATTGAAGGATTCCTAAAAGATATGCAGGAGAACCTTGAAACTCTCAGACCAAGCATAGGTGAAGAAAACTATCAGGCAGGCTTAACAAAGCTTAAAGAGTTTTACGATGATTTCAAAGAAAAAGTCAACGAAGAAGAGATAAAAGTTAATTTAGATATGGCTCATTTTAAGGAACAATGTGAAAAGATCGCAGGTTATTTTTCGGGTATAGCCACGCTTTTATCAGAAGCGGCAAAACTTGTTGACGGAGAATGGAAGAACGTTTTAAATACACTCGCAACGGTAGCTTCAGGAGTGTCCGATATAGCTCACGGGACACAAGCGGCGGTTGCAGGTTTTCAATCGGGAAAGGTCGAAGGAATTATTGGTGGTATAGGCGGCATCATCGAAATCATAGGCGGTTTAGTTAATATTAGCGGAGCGGTAACTGATTGGATGAACACGTCTGAAGAAGCGATGAAAGATTTGCAATGGACACAAGGGAAAGGGATCAGCGAAGCTCTGGACTTTAGCAAGTTTGAATCACAGCTTGGGTTTGGAGATAACGTCAATTTCCTTGGCAGCTCAGCAGGGTTTAAGCGTTTTGGCGAAGTTGTCAAAACTGTTATTTCTGGAAGTGTTGAACCTGCAATTACTAAAATAAAACAATTGGCAGATGAGAACGAAAGGCTTGCAGAAGAAGCCGGTGGAAAAGGTCTTACAAATCTATCGGAGTTTTATTCTACCGCTTCCGAAAAATTAAAGCAATACGGAAACGAGATGGAGATTGCAAAGAAAAAAGCGCTTGACAATCTCGGAAGTGGCTTTTTAGGCTTTGGAGAAAAAGGAAGAAAAGACGCAATTAAGCAGGCAGGAATAGAACTTGAAGCCCTTGCAAAAAAAGCTCAGACGGTAGCGTCAGTTTCGGTTGGGATTACTACCACCTATGCAGCTTTGGATCAACAAGGATTAATGGACACAGGTTTAGGCCAAATGCTTGACGATATAGCAGAAAAAGCAACCATCAAACTCGAAGCAGGCGAGGATTTAGGGGAGCTTGCAGTTGAACTTGAAAACCTCAAAACACTTGCAGAAACAGTTGGCAGTTCATTCAGGGTTATTAGTGATGGTCTCGGAAAGATGGGAATTGCAAGCGGAAAATATAAAGCCCGTATGGACGAACTCAACAATGCTTTTCAGGAAGGCACTATCACTCAGGAAGAGTATGTATCTGAAATTCAAAAACTCGCAGACGAGGTTGAATTGTTGGCAGGGAAACATTCGGCAGTTACCGACGCGATAAAGGAAACGGGGCAAGCATCCGTATTCCTACAAAAAGAACTCAACGAATTGGATCAATCTTTCGTTGATGGAAAACTCACTCAGCAAGAATACATACAAGCTCTGGAAAAGCTCGGTTATAAAGCACAAGACGTAGCAGAGGCTTATTCCGTGATCAGAGATGCGATTGCAAAAGTCGGTCAACCTGCGGAAGTTTTGAGAGAACAGTTTGAAGCCCTTGCGGAAGCCCTTAACAAGGGAACGATATCCGAAGAAGAATTCTCACAAGGGTTAGAAGAACTCGGAAATAAAGCAACGGTTCTTGTTAGTTCAATGAATGAATTTGAAAGTGTTATGGAAAACATTAATAATGCCTTTGCCGGCACGAACATCGGGATCGGTCAAGCCTTTACGGATGAAATGGATACCCTTAAAACAGCTCTGGCGAACGGAGAAATATCACTTGATGAATTCATTTTGAAGGTGAATAATCTATCCTCAGAGGCTCAAGGGTTCTATTCCACATTTGAGAGCGTAAAAAGCACACTGTCGTCAGGCTTGAGTGGAGCTATTAAGAGTTTCATAACCTTTGAGTTTGACGATTCCATGATGGGAGAACTTCAAGCCTACGTGGAACGGGTACAAGGTGTTATTTACGGCAGCAGTGAAGAGTTCTCGAAAGCCTTTGCCGATATGGGAAAAGAAGGACAAGAAGCCCTTATAAACGAATTTAAGTACGACCAATTCAAGCAATCCCTTGATGCGAGTCTTAAGCAGGCAATCCTTGACAGTTTGATGGAATCACTCATGATGCAGGGAGCTATACAAGGACAGTTACAAGAATTATCTGCCTTTATAGCAGCAGCTATGAAAGATGGGCTTTCTCAAGGTGAGATGGATGCTATTTCTTCCATGATGGGAGATATGCAAGACGTTGCAACTGAAATGGCAAGTGTTGTAGCAGAAACTTGGCAAAACGTCGGTGGTGAGATTCAAACCTCAAGCGAGGAAATAGAAAAAATAATCGAGGAAACTCTGAGTGGTGTTGGCGGTATAGGAGAAGAGGCAGCAGAAGAAGTCAATCAAGCAGGAGAAGATATGGTAACTTCAACAAAAGAAAATGTTGAAGGTGTGTCGGATTCTGTAAAGACACAAGTTGATGAGATGGTGGACGCTGCCACAGAAGGGATGGGAAAACTACCAGAAGAGGCAAAAGCAAAAGCCGAAGAAACAGGCGTTGCGGTCGCAGAAGGGGTAAAAGCAGGAACCGAAGAAGTCAAAAAAACCATGCAGGAAACCCTTGAAAGTTTATCCTCAACCATCGAACAATTGAACGAAATGCTATCAAAAGGCATCGGAACGATGGATACAAGCGGTTTGGAAAATAGTTTTAGCGGTTTATCCGAAGGCTTAAAAACTGAAACAGACGAGATGTTGGTTCAGTTACAAGGTTTGCCGGAAGAAACCGAAGGAATAAAAGCCCGTATCACAGATGCCATGGCTGATATGCCGAAACAGGTTACTGAAAAGACGCTCGAGGCGAAAGACGCTATGGTTCAAGAACTCGAAGGAATTCCAGTCATGATAGAGGATGTGGCTCAACGAGTGGCAACGTCCATGGATGCACTTAACGCTCAGCTTGGGATATCAACTGATAATAGCGGTCAAATAGACCAACTGGGACAGTTTGTGGCGGAAAACTCACAGATGATAATGGATTTTAAAACAACTGTTTTGACAACGATCAATGATGTTATGGCGGAAGCTCAACAATTAGCTTTGGACGCTATCATGGCAAACGTAAACAACTTTGCAGGGTTACTAATAGAACAAGCGAGGATAATGTTTGCAGAAGAAATAACAATTACTCAACAAATCTTTGCGGAAATCCTTGGGCTTGAAACCCAAACCCATATGTTATTCGTGCAAGAAGCGCAACTCAAACGTGAAGAATACTTACAAAAAACAGATGAACAGATAGGAATATTACGTGAACGAATGCTCAAGCTCAGCACGGAATATTTCCAAGTCTTACAAGGTTTGGTAACAAGTGCAGCACAAGCAATGGTATCAACAACCCAAAACGCAGCAAGCCAGATACAAGGGATTGTGTCAAGCGTTGTGTCAGCGGTTCAAAGCGCAGCCTCCGCAGCCAGCGCAGCGGTTCAAAGCGCAAAAGCGGATATGGCTTCACTTGAAAAAGAAAAAGCTGAAAAGTCAGAACTGAAAGGATTTGCAAGCGGCGGTTACATCGAATCGGAAGGCCTTGCCTATTTGCATTCAGGAGAGATGGTTGTGCCAAGAATAGCGGTTGGCAAAATATTCGGACAGGATATGCCAACGCCAAATTGGGTGAAGAACAATACCTCAAACAGCAACCAGACAAACGTATCGGTAGGTAGCGGTGCAATACAAGTTTCGGCACGAGATGGAATGAACGAAAAAGCGATAGCAGAAGCAGTATTAGAAGAACTTGAACGGCGGTTAGCAAATGAAATACATCGAAATTCAGAGGTAATGCCATATTAAGGAGAGTGGGAAATATGAAGAAATTAATGATTTTGATTTTGGTTTTAGCGGTAATGACAAGTTTCGCAAGTGTGATGTATCAGAACACCTCAGGCGGTAATATTGTGTTTGACGGGAAATTGATAAAGGCAAGTGAAACGGTTGTGTATTCTCATTTCGTGTATTCAGACGACTTGACGGTCATTTACACAGACGTTGAACCGATTGTTTTAAGGGGAGCAACGTGGGACGCTTCAAATGCAGTAGCAGCGACACCAGTTACCCATGAAGTAACAGTTAATTTTCTTGCAGACACTTTGATTGAAGTAACGGTTACGTCAGGAACATTGGAGATTTATTTTAACAATCTCCAAACAATTCCTTTCACGGTTACAGAAGATTTTACGTACACACTTAATACAATGTGGTACGACAGAATTATCTTAAAAGCAGCAACACCAACTCAGACAGAATACAGAATAACGAGAAAGTTTTAATGGGGTGGGGTTTACACCCCACTTCTTTTTGGATGTGATGAGATATGTTATATCTGGTTGGAGAACTAACTATAAGTGACCCCATTCTTGAGTTAGCAGGCGAGGTCAACAAAGTTGCTTGGACAGTTGGCACGGAAAACGGCACAGAAGTTGATGATTTTCCTGACGCAATACAAGGTGGTCATTATCTCAGAGAGTGGATTGAGAGCAAGGGATATTACGGGAAATTGTATAACATGGGAAAAAACGATTTGCAGCCCTTGGTTCTGACTTGGAACGGACTTACACTTGAAAAAGCAATTCAATTATTTAATTATTACACGAAACGAAAACACGTTATAGCAGATTATAGAGAGTTTAGCGGTAAACTTGCACGAATTGTCGATATGAAAGCAAAACCTTTTTGGGGATCGGATTTTGTCGGTGTAGCAATAACAATCGTCGAAGTCCCTGCATTCCGTGTATACCGTTCAACTGATTACGGAGCAAGTTATCAACAAGCATCTGACAGGGTGAATAACGAATTTTACGATTATGGTTTTGTGTATGCAGGTCAGGTACGATACAGAATTCAATACGAACCGCCAGACACAGCGGCAAAATTTGATGGATTTTACGATTACACGACGCTCGAAACGACACGCAACAGTACGGCAGAATGGAAGAGAAACGTGGACAGGGTGGAAATAATAGATCGGCACGTTGCGGGTGGTGGAACAGGAAATACATCGGGAGATTTTAAACTCGACTATCCTATTGCAAGTGTTGGGGATGTTGTTTTTTTTGCCTATAACGGATCAGAAATGACGGCGTATCCTATTTCAGGAGCGGATACAACAAGCGGTGTGTACAGCATTGAAATGGACACGGCTCAGGGAGTTTCTAACGGGAACATGAAGTTTTTCCTTGGGAACGGTTCGGTAGCTATTCCCGTGAATATTGAGGGCGTTATTGTAATTAATTACATACCCACGACCATTCCGAGAAACCGAACTTTGGGCTTACAATACGACTTGCCCGTTACGAGTATCGCAGGAGCTATGAAAATATCGGATATATTCGTTACTCACGATTCTTCCGATGTGCAAACGTATGATGTATCGGGAGTTTTGAAGGAGTACAGACCTATCCCAGTCATGACCGTTGAGGGGGTTTGGCATTATTCGGCAGAAGGTTTAACGCCTGCCATAAAAGTAACGTTTGAATATCCAACGAACGCTTTCGACTTGTACCCTACTACGCTGATAACATCGGAGCATCTTGAAGGCGAGATAGAAGTAACATCAGGAATTGAAATCGTCAACAGAGATGGTGTAAACCCGTTTTTTTGTTTCTTGGAAGATGGTATAGGGGCAAAGCCTTATATCTTTACGGCTTGGAGCAGGAACGTTTATGGCTGTTCCCTTCCATCCTTTGCAGCCGGCTCAGTCGAAATACCAGCACCGCCTTATTATGACAAATGGTTTGTAGAATTGACTGGATCAACGGTCAAACAGAATGCGAATTATACAAATGTGATACAAAATAATAGATTTGAAACTGTTTATACATCGCCTTATGACGAGATTTATCTTACAGAACTACAAACGGAAAGTGTTTACTCACCGCCCCCTGGTTTTAGCGAGTTGGACGGTGGGACTCATACAGATGTATTAACGGAATTAGCATACAAGGACGTATATTCGGGAGAAATCACGCAAGCAAGCGATTACAGCGAAATACACTACACATAGAGAGGTGAAAAGATGCCTATATACAAGAATATATCGAGTATACAACAGAAAGTCTCAGGGATAATTTTTGATGCAGATGAAGAAAAAGAAGTGAATTGTTATCTGTACGATAAAGACTTAGAACTTACAGACGAAGCACCCGCTCCCGTTGTTATTATAAAATCAGGAACGTTTGAATTGATGACAGACGCTGAGGAAGAAATCGCGCTCAACAATACAGAGGAATGTATGTTGGATGTGATTATTCAAGCACCAGACGGAGGGATAAAGTTATACCACAATTCAACAGATAACCTTGGGATCGAATTTGAGGGGGTTTATCAGGATACACTATCGTCAAAATACCTTGAAACAATCATCATTGTAGCTCTGAAAGACAACGTGAAAGGAAGTTATTTTATCAAGAAAGTCGGGTGATTTTATGAAACTATTAAAAAAACTCATACAGCTTAGAAACGGGAAAAAGATGACGCTTTACAACCCAAAAGATGGCATACCTTTGCAATTATATGAGGACACATTTTGCGTTCAATTATCTGGGGTAAATAACACACCAGAGCACGTACAAAGTGAAATGTCGCCTATGATATTAATGCCTACGGCTGAAACCGGAACTGGCTATGACAAAAATGCAGATATGTATGACATAACAAAGGTATTCACAGACTATTCAACCGCAGATAAAACCATGTTTAGT
>Ga0208905_1001434_pt1 | contig 11994 bp, 10 predicted proteins | sample AntAceMetag02UKS_FD_184776 | JGI IMG/M metagenome (GOLD analysis project Ga0208905, IMG submission 184776) | Saline lake microbial communities from Ace Lake, Antarctica - Antarctic Ace Lake Metagenome 02UKS (SPAdes) (version 2) | ecosystem: Environmental > Aquatic > Non-marine Saline and...
GAACCATAATGAGGTTCAAAAGATAGTTATATTAAATTATTGATGATAAAAAATTACTTCAAAATTTTCCTAAGAAATTTAAAAAAGAATAAGGGTTACTCATTTCTGAATATCTTTGGTTTATCCGTTAGTTTAGCGCTGGTTTTTCTCATTGTGTTGTATGTTCGCCACGAAACATCTTACGACGCCTATAACAAGAAAGCTGATAGGATATACCGTGTATTAACCCATAAGGAAGATTTAGATTGGATAACACCGGGGACATCATATCTGCTGGCACCGGTTTTGCGAGATGAATATCCCGAAGTAGAAGCAGTTGCCCGTACAAGAGGAATTGCTGTGGAAATAGAGTCCAATGAAATATTTGAATCGAATTTTTTCAATTGCGTCGATTCAGACATTCTTGATATACTGACACTGGAATTTGTTTATGGCTCACGTGAAAATGCTTTAACGGAACCATATGACATTCTACTTTCCGAGACAAGAGCAGCTAAATATTTTCCCGACGAAAACCCAGTTGGTAAGATTATTCCCGTAAAAATGTATGGTGCGACCATAGATTTTACTGTTAAGGGAGTTTTAAAAAATGTACCTACAAGCTCCACATTCGCGAAGCCATTTCTTGTTAACATAGACGTTGCAAAGAAATTTTTCCAGTTTATCCATCAAAGATATGCTGGCGTTGATTATGAAGAACAATGGTATTTAAACTTTTATCAAACCTATATTCTGCTAAAAGAAGATGTTGATACTGAAGCCTTTATAGATAAAATGAATGAAATTCCGGCAAGGTATCATGAAGAAGGTATGCAGACTTCATATGATTTGCAATCCGTGCGGAAAATATATCTTCATTCAAATGATTTTACAAATAATTCTACGATAAGCGGTAACCTTTCTGAAATATATTTATTTTCGAGCATTGCCTTCCTGATCTTGTTTATCGCCTGCACGAATTTTATTATACTTTCTACAGCTCAATCCTTGCTGCGTTCCAAAGAAATTGCTATAAGAAAAGTGGTTGGAGCAGAAAGAAAAAACCTGGTCAAGCAGATCATGTTTGAATCTGTTTTTACTTCATTCATGGCTTGTTTCCTCGCTATTGGTTTTACCTATTTGTTTCGACCGATCGTAAAAAACCTACTTCATGTTCCCCTTGGAATAAATTACATTAATAATTTTGGATATCCAATCTCATTACTTTTAATAACTTTGTTTGTTGGTTTAGCATCAGGCAGCTATGTAGCATTTCATATTTCTCGTCTTAATCCGTTGATAATTCTGAAAAGTAGAATATCTACAACGAGTTCGAAATCTGTATTCCGCCGAATTGTGATCTGCCTGCAAATGATCATTTTTATTTGCTTAATATCATCATCCATTATTATTTACAAACAGCTTCATTTTTTCCGAAATGCTGATATGGGATTTGATAAAGAGCAACTCTTAAGCATGGGATTGACGAGTGGAGATTTCAGTGAACATTACGAAGCATTTATGACTGAGTTATCCAAATGCCCGGATATAATTGATGCAACCGGTGCTTTTGATTTACCACCGGACGACAGTCGAATGTGCGGTAATATTCCTCTCTATGATAATCCGGAACAGTTAATTGAAGTAGAAGAAAATTATGTGTATTACAATTTTTTTAAAACATTCAGGATCGAATTGGAAAGTGGAAGATTTTTTTCCAGAGAATTCGCATTGGATACTCTAGATTCAATCATTTTAAACGAGACTGCTGTAAGACAATTACATATAAAGGACCCAATCGGTAAATTAATAGAAAATTCTCAGATAATAGGGGTAGTTAAAGACTTTCATTATCATAGTTTATATTATAAAATTGAACCAACAATTTTTCGATTAAGCCCTCCTAAATCAATCGATGGTATTGGTATTAGACTCTCACCTTACAATGTATCTGAAACAATTGATTATATCGAGCGTACATGGAACAGTTTTAATAAAGGTGATGATGCTCTCTTTAAATATGAATTTGTTGATGAGAAGATTAATCAAATGTATTGGGAGACACAAAACTTTGGTAAAGCAATAAATTATTGTACATTATTTGCAATATTTGTAGCGTGTCTGGGCTTATTCGGTCTTACGATGTTCATCACAAAACAAAAATCAAAAGAGATCGGGATTCGCAAAGTGTTCGGCGCCTCCCCATTCAGTATTTTAAAACATCTCTCAAAGGAGATCATCTTTTTAAGCATCATATCAACACTTATAACTATCCCGATAGTTATTTATTTGATGAATAAATGGCTTGAAAATTTCGCATACAAAACTGAAATTAGTTTTTGGATTTTTATTATTGCTGGTGTGTTTGGGCTTTTTGTATCTCTATTAACAATGAGTTTTTTCTCGATCAAAGCATCACTCGCAAATCCTGTTGATACGATGAAGTATGAATAAGCATGAATACTACCAATGTCAATGCCCTTGCTGTCTGCTTTTCTTCCACGGCACGCCTGTCCGTAATTATAGCTTGTTTAGCAGCAGGAACAATAAAGGTAAAAAGGTAAAATAATTGGAAAACTATAAAAACATTGATAAACAGAGACAAAAAATTATAATGAGAAAACTCCATCATACTCTAACATATGCGGGTTCGTCTGCCGTTCTTTATGTAGGTTATCCCATAATTGGCTACTTTATTGTATCAATAATTCTGACCGTTACCGCAATTATTTATACTCCTTATCTGATAAAAAAGCTTATTGAATTAAAAAAATGGAAATGGGTCATAGCTTTGGGAATTACGGTTGTTGTCCCGTTAATCCTGGTGCTGATAATTTCAAATAAAAGCACCGTTATGACAATATCCTCTTTTATTCCATTACTAATGTTTTATGTGTTTTGCTGGATTTTGAGATTCTGTATTCCTGATTGGATCGAGAAAATTGAATATTCAGAAATGAATTTTGATGAATAATAAATAGAGACATTGGTGCTAAAGGAAAAATTGAGCCAAGCACAAGATATCAGCTATTTTGTCTCGTCCCTAAGTGGCACGAAAATACCCCTGTTGAAGGATGTTGCTCTTCGAAACATTGGTTACAAAGCCCAACATTACTTCCCCATTTTTCTTGACGATAATATCCTGCTTAAATAAATATCTCTGAAAACTCGATTGCTAAAAACTAAAGAGGAAATAAGAAAATGAATGATGAGAAAAAGAAAAGCGGAAACATTATAATAGTTGATAATTCCCTGATTCAAAAGAAAATCCAATTCATAAGAAATAAGCAAGTTATGATTGATAATGATATTGCTGACTTATTTGATGTGAAAACAAAACGACTCAATGAACAGGTAAAAAGAAACATCAATAGATTTCCTCAAGAATTCTGTTTTCAATTAACGGATATTGAGAAAAACGAACTGGTCGCAAATTGCGACCGGTTCAAAAAGCTGAAACATTCATCATCAAATCCTTATGCCTTCACAGAACAAGGTGTGGCAATGCTTTCTGCTGTTCTCAGAAGTGAAACTGCCATAAAGATGAGTATTCAGATTATGAAAGCATTCGTGAATATGCGTCATTTTTTAATTGAAAATGCTCAGATTTTTTCTCGAATAGAACGGGTAGAACAAAAACAAATAGAAACAGATTCCAAATTAGAACAAATATTCAGTGCTATAGAAAGTAAGGAGATAAAACCCAAACAGGGAATTTTCTTTGAAGGACAAATTTTTGATGCTTATAAATTGCTGACAGATATTGTGAAATCCGCAGAAAACTCCATTTACATTATTGATAATTTTATTGATGAAACAATACTTACCTTGCTTACAAAACGGAAACCAAAAGTTGATGTGAAAATATTTACCAAAAACATAACCAAACAAATGCAATTGGATGTGAATAAGTATAACAAACAATATCCAAAAGCAGAATTGTTACAATTAGATAAAGCCCACGACAGATTTATTGTTATTGATAAAAAAGATGTTTACCATCTCGGCGCTTCACTGAAAGATCTCGGCAAGAAATGGTTTGCTTTTACTAAAATAAAAAATGATTCTATCTCATTGATTGAACAACTGGAAAGGATAAAAAATGATTGATGTTTGTATTATTTCAGGAAAATTATTACGATGACTAAACTAAAACTAAGGCAGATGAAGTGGGAATGATGACTCAAATAATTTCCTGTTTTCAGAAATTCTCGAATCATACTCACTATCTATAGTTATTAGGAAAATAAATTTAATAAAGAAAATTCTTAAAGTTAACTATCTCTGTGGCAAGCCAAGGAGTATTTTGCCAACTCTATTTCAGCAAGCTGAAAACCGAATTTTCTATTATTTACCCCTCTGCCTCCGGCATCTCCCCTAAATCAGGAGAGAAAATTTGGAGACCCCGACGCAAGCATCGAGGAATTCTTTTGATTAAAAATTATAGCATTGCCTGACCCTGTTTACTTATACTTGTTTTTTTCTTGACGATAATATTGAGCTCGGCAAACTTCTCATAAAATTCTACAGGTTTGGATTGAATATGCAAATGGAAACGAGAAAAATTTATAAGCACATTAAGCATTTCGCTAAAAAGAAAATTGTTAGCCCATTAGAGAATTGGAATTGAATGAACAAATCTAATCTTGAAATTCAAGACAAATATCCTATACACCCTCAAATCTATAGTGTTCGCGATAAAAATGACGGGGATACATACATTATGGGAAACTCTCTGAATTTTTATTAATTTTTGTTATTTTTTGTTAATTATTATTATTATCATTGTTAATTAAAATAGTTGACGTCGATTCTGTAATATTATATTTAGCAATCATTAAGAAGATGGCAATGTTAATTCTTTTATTAAGGAGTGTTAAATAACGTGAATAAATTTAAACACATTGATCTAAAACTTGTTCAACCTACTTTTGATTCAAAAATTACTGATTTGATTATTGAATTGGATTATTTACGAATGAAGCAACTCCGAGGTTCAACACATCCTCAAATATTTTTTCAAATAAAGCAAATATTCCATATGTTAGAAAGCATTGGTTCTGCAAAAATAGAAGGTAATCACACAACTATTGCAGAATATATTGAAACGACTTTAGATGAAAATGCAATAATAAATGAATCAATAATTGAAATTAGAAATATGGAAAAGGCATTAATATTTATTGATGATAATATTCTGGATACTAATATTAATCGAATTTTTCTAAGTGAATTGCATAAAATTGTTGTAAATAATCTTACTACTGAAGGTAGCATTACTCCTGGTGAATATAGAAATAAAAATGTTGTTATTGAAGGTGCTAATTTTAGTCCTCCTGATTATTCTAATGTTCTTGATTATATGGATGAACTTCTTAAATTTATTTGTGAACTAAATAATAAACATTTTATTTTACGCAATAAAGAGGGAGATTTTCGTCTAACTGAACAAATATCCTGTCTTCCGATTTCAGAATTAAAAATACCTTAATAAGTGCAATAAAATAAAAATATTTTTAAGCAATAGCTTAAAAAAGGGAGTAAAAATGTTTAAAAAATTATGTATTTTAAAAAAGTTAATTCCAATAGTATTATTACTAATACTCACAAGCTGCGCCACTACTCAAAAGCAACCCATTGTTGAAATAGAAAATATTGAAAGGCCTGAAATCACAAATAATTTAGATAATTCATTATCGGATTTAACAACACAAATTGCCAACAGTATTACTGAGGATGGAAAGAAAAAAATCGCTGTAATAGAATTTTCCGACCTTGAAGGAAATGTTACGCAATTTGGTAAATATCTTGCTGAGGAACTCATTACAAGACTCTTTAGAACGAGGAAGTTTGAGGTAGTAGAAAGACAATTATTAAATAAAGTTCTTTCTGAACAAAAATTAGGTATAACCGGTTTAATTGATGATGAATCGGCAATAGCAATTGGAAAATTACTTGGAGTTGATGCCATAGTATCCGGTACAATAACTGATCTTGGTAAAAGTTTAAAAGTTAATGCTCGGATAATTTCTACAGAAACGGGAAAGGTGTTTGGAGTAGCTGGAACAAATATTGTTAAAGATGAGACTGTTGAAAAGCTGATGGGAATAATATCTACTGTTCAAAAGGAAGAAGTTCAAAAACAGATGGAAAAGAAAGAAATTTCTAAGGAAGTATTGAAAAAAGTAGAAGTAGAAAATTTTACATTCGAATTGACTAAATGCGAAATTTCTTCAGGAGGTAGTGTAACTTGTGATTTACTTATCACAAACAATGATAAAAAGGATAGAGAATTTCAGCTAACTACGCAACATTCTAGAATATTTGATAATTTTGGAAATGAGTATCATGCAAAAGAATTCCAGCTTGCAAACAAAGAGGGATCGTATCCTAAAATTTTGCTTGTTTCTGGTGTTCCCACGAGGGCAATACTGGATTTCGAGAAAGTCTCAAAAGATACGAGGAGCATAGCATTGCTCGAACTTAGATTTACAGTTATGACTTCTATTTATGGGGGAACGTCATTCACAGTTCAATTCCGCAACATTCCTTTATCAATGGGAGATTGATAGATAAAGTTATTAGAAACAAAACTAAAGTAGAGTTCTCTGAATCCGACTCGGATTTATTAAACAAAACTTTAGCTATTATAGAATTAAAATGTATAAAAAAAACAAAAGGATTCACAATTGAAAATATTAAATCCAAATTCACAACATGCTTGGATGATTTTATATCAACGCAGTTTAAAGATATATTGTACATTGAGTATAAAACATTAAAACTTTTTTTTATCAGTAACATTGAAATTTATAAGCGTGATATTGGATTGAAGATGGAGGCATTAATGGATGTTCGTTTTGAATACAGAAATAGAAAATATATGATCATTCCATATAAACCTTCACCTGTAATTAAGAAATGTTATTAATTTTATTCGAGTAACAATGCACCTGTGGTTTGTTATCTGTTCGTTTCGTCTGATCCATCATCCGTCGATAGACGGAGTAAACACTGATGTATTCAAACTTTTGTTGGTTCGCCCTGGGGTATCCCGTAGGCTTTCGGGATGAAGTGGGAATGATGACTCAAATGATTTCCTGTTTTCAGAAATTCTCGAATCATACTCACTATCTATAGTTATTAGGAAGATCAATTTATAAAGAATTATAGTATTGCCTAAAATCGTTTACTTCGGCATTTTTTTTCTTGACTATAAAATTGTACTTGCAAAATCTCAATGAAAATTCTACAGGTTTGGATTGAATATGCAAATGGAAACGAGAAAAATTTATAAGCACATTAAGCATTTCGCGAGAAATAAAATTGTTAGCCCATTAGAGAATTTGGAATTGAATGAACAAATCTAATTATGAAATTCACGACAAATGTAGTATACACACCTAAATTCGATACAGACATTAAATGCATTGATAGTGTAAAAAATGTTATGAAAAAAATATAAGAGGAGATAAAATGAAGTTATTAAAGATTTTAGATTTAACAAACCAAATTGAAAAAAATTCGTTTATAAAATTGCTTATTAATATAATGAGTAAAAACGATAATGAAGACACAAAAATTGAGCATATTAAAAATGCAGGTAATGAGAATATGGTTAAAATTTTTAATTTGGATTATGTTCAAGAGGAATTCAAAAAACAAATTAAAGATGCAGTTGCTTTTAATTTTAATCTCGATATTTTAATCGATATAATTATTCGTGACGGTAATTGCATTATGTCTCGTAATTGGTTTTATGAACTCTATTCTAAAGAAATCTCAAATATCAAAAAAGAAGAAGCAAAGCTTAAAAGTGAGTTAGATGAAGAAAAAAAAGGAAACATCGAAGAAAACAGAAAGAGAGATTATTTAATTTATCGTAATTGTGTAAAAACAGCTTATACAAATGATCAACTACAAAATCGAGAATGCATAATAACGCACGATGAGTTATCAATATTGAACACATTATCAAATAATTTAGATCTATCGCAAGATGAGACAAGAAGCATTTATTATTTGGTTTTACCATTAATCAAAATGGATATAAATAATATAATAAAAAGCCTTAAAGATTTGGGTTTATTGTTTTATTCAAAAAAGAAACTTGAAGTTTATATTCCAGAAGAAATTGTCCGAATTTTACGAAAAATGAAAGGTTACGAAGTAGCAAACAAACATTTCAGACGTGTATTAAAAGAGCTAAAAGATAGTCAAATATTATTAATTTGCAGAAAGCATAATATAGATAGAAGTCTTTCAAGATATGAGAAAATCAAAGCAATAATTGAAAAAGGGTTGAGTATTAGAAATACTCTAACACAGGGAATTTTCAAAGAGAAAGTTAATCTAACAGAAAAGAAAGAATTTATAAATACACTTATTGAAAAGAATCTAAAACTTTCATTACCTTCAAAAGGAGTAACCCTCAAAGATAAAATCAATAATCTTATTTTATATTTCAATACAATTGAGAAAGATGATAAAATTGAGATTTCAAATGAAGGTTATGAAAAACTTCTTAAGGATATTCATCGTTTAATTCCTGAAACAAATGATATTGTGAAAGACGAATTTGAAATTCAAGGTGATTTCATATTAAAATTTGATTTATTATTAGACTACAATATCAAACCAAGAGATGTACTTGATTTATTAAAAAGGACTTCTTTAGTTTCTTTTTGCAAAAATCAGCAAATCAAATCTATTGGTAATGTTGTAAAAAATATACTCGAATCATATCGAGATACCGAAAGTCTGTACATTGAAAATTATAATTTAATCAGTAATCGAGATTATAATGCTTTAAAAGAAAATGGGATTAATGTAAAGGGAAGTGAACTTGGTTTAATTTTTGAAAGAACAACCAAATCAATATTTAACAAACTCGGATTAATAGTAGATGAGCATTTAAAGAAGAAGATTAATGATAAAAAAAATAAATTAGATATTGTTCTGAAAATTAATGAAAAGGAAATAATAATAGTTGAATGCAAAACACACAAAGATAAAGAATATAACAAGTTCAGTTCAGTATATCGACAAGTGAAAGCATATCATAAAAAGGCTCAAGATATGGGTTTCAAAGTTATAAAATCTTTAATTGTTGCTTCTGAGTTTAGTGATGATTTTACAAACGAATGTGAATTGGATTTTGATTTAAATCTATCATTAATTACTGCAACGACAATGTTGAACATTCTTGAAGCTTTTAAAAAATCAAGGCATCAGGCTTTTCCGTACAAATTATTAATGAAAGATGTTTTAATAAACGAATCTCGTATAATAAAAGCAATTATGAAGTAATAATGCAGTCAAAAATCAGAAATCTAAAAATATGTAGCAAAGCAGTCGATATAGTTACAATATTATGGTTACTTCATTTTATAATGAACCTTTTTACAAATTTGTTAAATGAAACTTACTCCGTATTCTTTTTATATTTTATTTATACTTTTTTCGTTACTGATTTAATAATCATTTTCATTAATCATAATTCAAAAAAGAAATTCTTTAAAGAAAACTGGTTTGATATTTTGATGATCTTACCTTTGTTCAGGTTATTCAGATTCTTGAGAATATTAAAAATCAACAAACTAAGAAATCTTCTAAAATTACTTAAAAAATCAAAGAAATTAAAAAGTGGTAAGAAAATTGTCTCTGAATCTTTTGATCTTGGAAGGCAAATTAATGATAGAGTTACAAAATGATTACTGAAACTACGCACAACAAAAGCACCTGCGGAGGCTGGTCGGTTTGTTTCGGCTGGAATCATTCTGATTCCGCCGCACACGCCAAACATTAGGTGTAATTAGATGTATATGAGGAGAAAAAATGAATAAAAAGATAAGAGAAAATCAAACGGAATTTATTAATATAATAAAAAAACATCTTTCCGACGAAGATGAAAACTATTTATTTGATTTATGTTTCAAATATGGTTATCAAAGTGTAATTTATGAAGCAACAAAGAATAAAATGTCTCCAGCAATTTATGATTCCCAATTTTTTGAATCTGACAAAAAGATTGATATAATCAAATCAAAATGCAATAGAAAACGATTTAGTTCAATGGCTCTATACTCAATATGGATAGTTTATTATTCTGGATTATTAATGCAACTTGATAATATTGAAAGAGAAAATAATAATTCAATTTTTAAAATGTTTGCTTTAGGTGAGACATTCTTTAATATTAAAAATATTCCAATATTGTTTTGGCCCTTTGAAGGTTCTAATCCTTTTATAAACCGAATTGAAGCAGATAAATTTCAAGTATCAAAAATGTCAAAAATCTTTGACGGTGATTTTAAATTTTAAGGTTTATAAATGAGTTATTATGGTGTAACTTTTGCTGGCATAAATTCAGGTTGGTATAGAAAAACAAAAGATAATACTTACGCAATTGGACGTAAAAAAATTGATGAAGTATGGTCTGAAAAATGTGACGAAATATTAGAAAAATTTGTTTTTAAATATGGTACTTTTTTCACAGCATTTGAAGATGAGATCATTATTGAAATTGATAAGTTATACGATTCTAACTTATTTACTAATGCTCGTTATTATGAATATTATATTGCAAATAGAGCATTTGAGATTTCGAAAACAAGAGAATTCTGGATTCAATCTCACATTAAAGAATCTAATACAAATTATAATTGCACAATCTGCAACAAAACTTTCCAATTAATTAATTGTCATCCAACTCTAATAAATCAACTTGGAATACCTCCCAAATATTGCAGAGATTGTAATTATTTAGTAAGACATTTTCAAACAATATGGAACGATAATATCAAAAATAGATTGTCTAAATTAATGCAGAATACTTTAAAAAAACGGAATTGTGTTTTATGTAATAAAAAATATTCAATAGATAACAATTTATACACTTACAAATCCTTTGGCGGAAAATCTGTAAATTTTTGTTATCCAAATCTTTTTTTCAATATATGTCCAAGTTGTTTTAATAAAATTTTTTCAAATCATATGCGTGGTTCAAAAAAGTTAAAACTTTCTCGATTATATCAACTATATGAATTAATAAAAAAAATTCCAACCCAAGATTTTGATTCCTTTTTCTATCAAAAACCTGAAACTGGCTTTTTGTTAAAATTATGTAAATTGCTTAAACTAATGCCAACCCCTGCTGGTTATAAGAAAGAATTTGGGAGTTTTTTCTCTGCATTGGTTCATTCTAAAATACTTCCTAACGGCAGTCGTCAACTTGCTTTTGGTACAATGATCCTTGCAAAAGATGGTCACGTATGTATGTCAAAAAGAGAAAAAGAAATTGATGATTATCTGTTTGAACAACAAATAACACATAATAAAGAAGTAAATTATCCAAACTCCAAAATGAGAACTGATTGGGAAATTGTAACTGAATCTAAACAAATTTTTATAGAATACTTTGGTTTAATTCAAGATGAAAATTACGCAAAAAAAGTAGAATTAAAAAAAGAGATTGCTAAGAATAATAGCATTGAATTGATTTCGATATTCCCTGATGATAATTGGATTGAGATATTGAATAAAATCATAGAGGTTAAATTTTGAAATTACACCTAACAAGCGTGCCAACAATCAGCAAGAAGAGAAGCAGGAAGAGTCGTGGCACACACCGAACATTATACGCAATTTAAAATATTTTTAGAAGGAACTCCTGATATGCTTTTAAAAGGAAATGAATTTAACTTTAAATGATAATATTTATATAATGATTACAATCTTTAATTTATAATCGGTGTAAAATATGCAAACTCATGAACAAAAAATAAATAGAATTATAAAACAATTAAAAGATCGCAAAAGCGCGAAACCCGTGTCATTAAAGAAAAAAACTGTTTCGCATGAAGTTCCTAAATTGAGTGATAAGAGGCATTCAGACGAGAAGATCGACCTAAGCGACTTGAACGAGATTCTCCATATCAACACGGAGAAGCGAATCTGTATTGCAGAGCCCGGCGTTACTTTTATTGATTTGGTAACTGCGACGATGAAATACGA
>Ga0208905_1001437_pt1 | contig 11974 bp, 11 predicted proteins | sample AntAceMetag02UKS_FD_184776 | JGI IMG/M metagenome (GOLD analysis project Ga0208905, IMG submission 184776) | Saline lake microbial communities from Ace Lake, Antarctica - Antarctic Ace Lake Metagenome 02UKS (SPAdes) (version 2) | ecosystem: Environmental > Aquatic > Non-marine Saline and...
GAACAGTATTATTGCCCTGAACAGACCATTTTTTCCCACTTTGTCCTAATACAATTAAAGATAAAACAACAAGTGATAATAATAAAGATAATTTTTTCATAATTATAATTTTTTAAAATTAATAAAATTTTTTTATACATTAAACATATCAAAAATTGCTACAAATATACAATAAAAAAAAATTAAAGTCAAGTGTTTTTCAAAAAAGTATTAACATTTTTTTTATTTATTTTTATAATTGGTTGTATAATAAGCATTTATGTAATATTTTTTTTTATAATTACAAGTTTTTCAGATAAATAAAAATATTAAACAAACATTTTAATATATTAAACATATCAAAGTTACAACAAAAATATAAAAAATAATAATAATAGTCAAGTGTTTTTTAGAAAAAATAAAAAAAAATGATATATTTTTGTTAGCTTTTGTTATTATTGAAAAAGGAAATTTTAAGAATATGAGCATATTTTTGATATATGTTATATTTAATAACCTAAATTCAAGTAATTAATGCAACTTTTTCAGAGGAGAATAATATAAACGATTTGCAAAAGCATTCCAATGACTTTCCTGTGCCAACAATTTGGCCTCTTCAAAAGTTTCTCCAGCTCTTGACAAACGATAACTTACTAATTCGGAATTGGGATTAATCATATTTTAATACCATCTTTTTTTATGTTCAGATAAATTGGTGCTTTAGAATAGTTTTGCCAAGTTTGTATATTTTGAATAATGTTTGTCAAAACTTGTTCTGTTTCTAATTCTGCTTCAAAAAGAGTATCACTTATTTGATTTTTTAAATGTCTGTTTATATTTTTTTTTGTCAATATTAAAAAATCCCAATCAGATTCACTGTTAGAGTCCTTTCTCGTTCTTGAACCAAATAAAATTATTTGCGCTTTTGGATCAATGGCAAGGATTCGTTGTTTAACAAGATTTAATATATATTGTTGAATATTCATTCAAATATAATAAAATTTTTAAACAGATTAAATATTATGTGGTATAAGTCAAAGAAATTATTTTTTTAGAATATTATGCCAACAGTAAATCCGGCACTTAATGCTAATGGAAAATTCTTACCCATATAAAGATGGCTATATTGATATCCTTCAAAGAAGGTTTCTCCTGATGCATTACTATCGTCTGCCTTTGTATCACAGAATAATCCATAGCCAATTCCTGAATAAATATCAAGAGTCATAATATTTCCAAGAACCCATTGTCTGCCAAAAACTATATTTATAGCCAAAGAGTTACTTCTTACATCTGTTTCTTCATAGGAATGAGTACTATTATTATAATAAGGATAATTTTTTATCTTAAAAGAAGAAAATATTATTTCGGGTTTAATATATTTACCTTTAAGAGGGTGTGCATATCTCATTCCCGGGATTACAAAGTCCTGTCCTACAAGGAATTTAGGACCTGCTTTTACAAATACTCCGCTACCAATATTATCAGCTACTCCAAGTCCGGGACCGATAATACCAATTTTAAAGTCAAGGTTTGTTCCTACTTTTAGCATTCGTTCATAGCAGAAAGTAAGATTTCCTGTTAATGGTGAGAAGAGTTCAAATTTTGCTGCCTGTGTTTTGTCAAGTATTGCTGATTCCTGATTTGCCCTGTAAATATCAGGGGTAAGAACCTGTATCTTACCATTTTCGTATTTAATTCTTATTACTTCATCTTTTCTTATAGCAATAGTTGGTCCGTTGAGATTATCATAATCTTTGTATTTTATCTCAGAGACACCTATTTCCAATACTTTTGCCTGAATTTCGGTTTTGTCTTTTTTATAAATAATATCCTGGGCAAACAAGCCGTTAATAAAAGTAAAACAAGCTATAAAAGCAATAACATATTTAATTTTTTTCATGATTTTATTTTTTTAGATTAAACATTTTATTTTAATAATAAAAAAATGCAAATATAAACAATTTTTTGGTTATCTTATAATTTTTTTTATTTTTTAATCAATAAAAATACAAGTATAATAATTATTACAGATGTTATAATTAAAAGTATTTTTAGAATTAAAGTGTTACTGGATTTTTTTTGCTCTTCCCGGTTTATATCTTGGTTTGTTTGTTTATTTTTTATTATGTTATGACTAAATTTATTATTATTGTTTATCAGTTTTTTATGTGCCAGTAGAGTGTCGTTTAATGCTGCATACAGGTTTAGATATTTAAAGGCATTATCAAAGTCCTTGATAGCTGCATAGCTTATTGTCATTAGTTTATAATTATCTATTATTTGTGGTCTTGCAGATATTTTGTTTGCTATTTTTAAACTTTGGTTAAAATAGTTTATAGCTTTTGTGAAGTTTTCTTTTATTAATAAATTATTTCCTATAAAAGTGAGAGTAGCTGCTATATTTCTTTTATCATTCAGGTCTTCGTATATTTTTAAAGATTGAAAATACAGGTCGTTTGCCTTGTCTATATATCCTTGTTCTTCGTATATTTTGCCAATAGCTTTTATACATAAAGCCATTCCTGCTTTATCATTTAAGGTCTCTCTTATTAGCAATGACTGAGTAAAATTATTTGTGGCATTTTTATAATCGTTTTTTATATAGTTTATTCCTCCAATATTATACAGGCAGACAGCTTTACTATATAAATCGTTTTTTTCATTAGCAAGAGATAACGCTCTTTTATAGAAAGATAATGCGTTTTTAAACAGATTTTGATTTTTATATATTACTCCTATATTGATTAAACAGTCAATAATTTCCTGCTCGTTATTCAAATTTCTATATATTTTTATGGATTGTGTGTAATATTTGATTGCTGTATCATACTCGCCCATATAATTATATATAGTTCCAATGTTATTTAGTCCTGTTGCTATTCCGTTTAGATTTTTGTTTTCTTTATAAATTTCAAGTGATTTGTTATAATAATTAATGGCTTTTTTGTATTCGCCCTGTGTTTGATAAATAACCCCAATGTTGTTATAGCAGTCAGGAATTCCTTGTTTATCATTTAATTTTTTAAATATTTTTAAAGATTTCAGATAATAATTTTTAGCTGTATCAATATTACCGTTAAAAAAATATATTATTCCTATATTTTTCAATGATGTAGCAATTCCTTTTTTATCACCAATTTTTTCAGATATTTTTAATGCGTGTTGAGCATATTTTAAAGATTTATCTCTGTCAGAGTTTCGGAATTGTTCTGATAAATTGTTTAAAGTTTTAATTTTTTGCTCATAAGATGCTGTGTCTGAATTTTTTTTAAAATAAGAAGTATTGCTTTGAGCAAATAATATAAGAGAGATTAAAAAGTTTATTAAGAGAAAAGATTTTTTGAAATATTTAGATAATAACAGGAATAGATTTTTATTTTTTGTTTTAGACATATTATAAATTTGTAGTATTTTTTTTATTATAACTTGTTTGATTAACAGTTATATAAGGTTCTATTTTTTTATATAGCTCGTCATAGATTAGGTCAAGATTTTTAATTTCAGAGATAGATTTATATCTTTTGTTTTTGTCCTTGTATTGTAAGATATTTTTTGCGAGATAATAATCTATATAAGGATGTTTGATTAATTCTTTTACAGATGTTTTGTTTATGTTTATTTTTTTTATTGAGTCCTTATTAATTTCAACAAAGGGCAGAATTTGATTGTATCTTGTAGTATCCATTCCATATACTTCCAGCAATTGTTCATATTTACAAAATCCGCCAAGCAGGTTTCTGAATTTGATAATACAATTAGAGAAGTATGGACCTATTCCTTTGATATTGAGCAAATCCAAAGAATCTGCAGAGTTTAGTTCAACAATTGTTACAGGTTTTTTTGTTATGTTTTTATTTTTATAATGTTTATTTTTATAATTTTTATGTTGAACAGTTTTTTTGATTTGTATATAAGGTTTTAATATATTGTATTCTTTTTCAGAGATAGAATATATTTTTTTCAAATCTTCTTTTTTGTAAAACTTACCACCTTTTGCTTTATAATTTTTAATGGTTTGAATTTGTCTTTTGTGCAGTCCTAATTTTTCCCATTGCATAACAGTCAAATTATTTGGGTCAAAAAAGAAAGGAGTTAAATTTATTTCAATATTTGATTTATTATATTTTTTATATCTTGTCTTTGTTTTATAATGTGATTGTTCAACTTTTTTTTGATTTTTTTCAAAACTGATTATTTCTTTTTCAAAATTCAGGAAATCAATTTTTTCTTTTGGCTTAAAAAATTTAAACAGATAAGGAGATATGATTAATAGCAGCAGTATTGACAGTAATACAAAAATTCCTCTTCGCTCTGTTTTGTTGAAATAGAGAAAATTTTTTAGTTTACTCATTATTGATTTTCCAGATATTTTATTAAGAAATTTTGTTTGCTGAGGCCAGCTGATTTGGCAAAATTAAAGTTTTTTGTGATTTATAAAAAGGAATGATAAAATATTATAACAAATCAGAAATAATAATAAATGTATTAACTGTATATCTAATTTTAGTGAGTTTTTCCTTGATTTTTTTGTTTGTTTAGCGATTCTGCATTGGTCTTTGATGTTGTTTTTACACCTTTTTTTGTAGTTTTTTTAGGTTTTGTGGCTTCAGATTTTTCTCCTTGCAGCACACCTTTTATGTATTTATTAACAGCTTTAACCTTCCCTTTAGAGTCATAGATTTCCCAGTTTCCATCTCTTTTCCCGTTAACATATTTGCCCTTATAAGACAACTGTCCTCTTCTGTTATAATATTTCCATACTCCTGTTTTTCTTCCCATAGAGTAATCACCTTCTGATTTTTTTTCGCCTGATCTGGAACGATAAAACACCCATGAGCCATCTCTTCTGCTTGCTTTATAAGAGCCCTCTTTAACAATTTCTCCGTTATAGGAATATCGCGTATATATTCCTTCTTTTCTGCCATAAAAAAATTCTGCTTCTTCTCTTAAAACTCCGTTATAAGGATAATATTTTTTACACATTCCATTTCTGATTCCATTTTTGAATGTTACTTCATAAAATAAAATGCCATCACGCGTATAGAACTTCCAGAGACCTTGTTCTCCTTTATCATCTATCATATTTAGATGCTTTTCTTTTCTTGGAGCATATTCGGGTTTTATTCCCCATGCTTCTTCAAATGTTCCTCCACCACCTTCATCTTCATACTCATCATCATCTTGAGAATACAGATATAAAGGAAAAATCAAAAGAATAAGAATTAAATATTTTAAATATTTCATTTATTATAGATATACTTTTAACTCCAAAATACTTACAAGATAAAAAACTGACTAAAATAATAATAAATTTGTATTTTTTTAATAATACGGAAAAATATAGTTTTTGTTTCTTAATTTAAAATAACACAATTTATTAATAAATTACAAAATTACTAATAGATTATAAAAAACAAAAAATATCTTTATTATTTTTTAGGTTATATTTTAAATTTGTTGTATTAAGATATATAAAAAGAAGGTAAAAATTAAAAAACTATGATATTTTAATATTTAGAACAATCTGAAAAGTATTAAATATTACAAAAATACAAATAATTCTAACCTGATTAATTCCTAATATAGACAAGTTAGAGCCAAACAGGTTATATGTTAAATTGACCTAATTTCTAATTTTTAATTGACCTAAAAAATTACCAATTACCTAATGTCTAATTTGTCATTAGTCCGCCTAAGGCAGATGAGATTTTGGTTAGAGCAATTAGAAATTATAAAAAAGTTCTATATAAAATATTCTGCCAAAAAATACACGAATATTATAAATAAGATACAAAATGGATTGACTTGTATAGTAATAAGAAAATTGACTGGGGGATTGACAGTTAATTGTTTTTAGGTGTGGAAAGAGAGGCGTTTCGCCTTAGGCGAAACGCCTCTCTTTCCACATAATATATTAACCAAAATTGTCATTCCGAATGGAGCACATTCACTGGGTTCAGTGTAAACTCCGCGGAATGAGGAATCTCAAGCTAAATTAAAATAGGGTAGCTGGTAAAATACTATTTTATGTAGCACCTCAAAATAATATTTAGAGCTAAAATTCATACTATGTGATATTAAAAAAAAACTATTATATCTTTGCCAAGATTAATGAAAATTGATTAATCTACCTGTGCCGTTGGCACGGCAGACAGGCGGGTTCTGCAATTTTCTCTATTCAAAAGTTTAACCAGTTAAATGCGGAGCATATTTAACAGGGTAAAAAAATGAATCCCGTAGGATGTTTACCCCGTTGGATCAGGCAGATGCCTGACGGGGTTAATCCAACGGGATGAACTTTTAGAACCCATCTAAATTAAATGTAAATCCTAATATGAATCTTTATGTTATAAAAGCAGAAAATTGGAAGATAGATGGTGGCGCTAGTTTTGGCGTTGTCCCAAAGACAATATGGGGAAAATTTATACCATCAGACGAGAATAATTTAATAAACAGTTGTTCCAGATGTCTTTTAATTAAAGATAACAGTAAACTTATACTTATTGATACGGGAATGGGCAATAAGCAAAGCGAAAAATTTTATGGTTATCTTCATTTATTTGAAGATAATAATCTTGAAAATGCATTTTCCAAAAACGGATTTTCTTTTGATGATGTAAGCGATGTTATATTTACTCATTTGCATTATGACCATTGTGGTGGTGGTGTAAAATATAATAAGGACAAAACAGAGACACAACTGGTATTTAAAAATGCAACATATTGGTGTAGTAAGGCACAATGGGATTGGGCTGTTAACCCTAATGCAAGAGAAAAGGCATCGTATTTTAAAGAAAATTTTTTGCCTGTTATGGAAAAAAAACATTTAAAATTTATAAATGATGAAGTGAATTTTAAATCCAATATTTATCTTAAAATTTATAATGGTCATACACAAGGACAAATAATACCAATGATAAGATATAAAGGCAAAATCATTGTTTTTGTATCAGATTTTATTCCTTCTGTTGCACATATTCCTCTTCCTTATATTCCCAGTTATGATATTCAGCCCTTGATTTCATTAAAAGAAAAAGAAGATTTTTTAAATAAAGCTGCTGACAAAGGATTTATTTTATTCTTTGAACACGATTATTATAATGAATGCTGCACAGTTAAGCATACAGAAAAAGGTGTTAGGGTTAAAGATATATTTACATTAAAACAATATTTTGATTAACAGATAAAAATTTTAATTTTGTTTTTTTTTAATTAAAAAAATAATGCGATGAATAAAGATATAAAAAAGTTTAACTTACAATTTAAGAATGCATCACCTCAAGAGGTTATATCTTTTTCTCTTAATAAATTTAAACATAAAATTGCCTTTGCTTCAAGTTTTGGATTAGAAGATCAGGTAATAATTGATATGATTGCATCAATAGATAAATATGCTGAAATTTTTACTTTAGATACCGGAAGATTATTTCCGGAGACTTATAATTTGATATCTGAAACGCAAAAAAGATATAATATTAAAATAAAAATATTTTTCCCTGATAATGAGCATGTTGAAAAAATGGTAATAGAAAAAGGTATAAATCTTTTTTATGATAATGTTGAGAATAGGAGATTGTGTTGTAATATAAGAAAAGTCAGACAATTAGAAAGAGCATTAAAAGGATTAGATGCATGGATTTGTGGTATAAGAAAAGAACAATCTGTTTCACGCGAAGATTCGCAAATGTTTGAATGGGATGATAATAATAATCTTATAAATATTAATCCACTTGTTAACTGGACATGGACGCAAGTGTGGGAATATATAAAGAAACATAACGTTCCTTATAATCCTTTGCATGATAAAGGATATATGAGTATAGGATGTCAACCTTGTACAAGACCTGTTAAACAGGGAGAGGATATTCGTTCAGGCAGATGGTGGTGGGAATATTATGAACATAAAGAATGCGGATTACATAGTAATGAATAAATGATTGTTTTCAAGATAAAAGACAAAATAAATCAAAAGGCAAAAGGCAAAAGGCAAAAGACAAAAGACAAAAATTAAAAACAAAATATTGTAACTAAAAAATTATATATGAATTTAACATTAGGATACAGATTTAAAGAATGGCTGGTAAATATAGGACTGGCTGAAAATATAGCAACAGTTTTAAAAATTGTTATCATAATAGTCGTTATCCTTGCTTTAAGTTATTTGGCTTATATAATAACAAAAAAGATTATTTTATTTATAATAAAAAAAGCTGTAACAAAAAGTAAGACCAAATGGGATGATGTCTTATTAGAACAAGGATTTTTTAATCGTTTGGCAAATTTAGCACCTGCTTTAGTAATTTATTATTCTGTTAAACTGGCATTAGTTAGTTACCCTCACACTGTTTCTATAATCGTATCAGCAATATATATTTATCTGATAATTATAGGATTGCTGATTATAGATTCTTTTTTAAATGCTTTGCATAAGATATATAGCACTTTGTCTGCTTCCAAAAACCGTCCTATAAAAAGTATTATACAATTAGCAAAAATTATTATATATTTTACCGGATTTATCCTGATTTTATCAATTATATTAAATAAAAGTCCTGTTTATTTTTTAAGTGGTTTAGGAGCTTTGGCTGCTGTGCTGATGTTGGTCTTTAAAGATAGTATATTGGGATTTATTGCAGGTATTCAATTATCAGCTAATAATATGGTAAGAATAGGTGATTGGATATCAATGCCAGGTAATAATGCAGACGGAACAATTATAGAGATTACGCTAAATACAGTAAAAGTAAAAAATTGGGACCAAACAATAAGTACTATACCTATTTATTCGCTTGTATCAGATTCCTTTATTAATTGGCGTGGAATGGAAGAATCAGGAGGAAGAAGAATAAAACGTTCTATAAGTATTGATATGAAGAGTGTAAAATTTTGTACAGAAAAAATGTTGGATAAGTTAAAAAAAATACAACTAATAATTGATTATATAAACGATAAACAGAAAGAAATAAAAGAGTTTAATAAAAAACATAATGTTGACGAATCTGTTTCTGTTAATGGTAGAAGATTAACTAATGTTGGTGTATTTAGAAAATATGTTGAAGAATATTTAAAACAGCATCCAAAGATTCATAATGATATGACATTTTTAGTAAGGCAACTACAGCCAACGGAAAAAGGGTTGCCTGTTGAGATATATGTTTTTAGTAATGACCAAAAATGGGCAAATTATGAAGCAATTCAATCTGATATATTTGACCATATATTAGCAATTATACCTGAATTTGAACTTAAAATATTTCAGAACCCTACTGGTGATGATTTTAAAAAATTGTCGTCTTAATACCTAATCATCATAAAAGGCATTAAAATAATTTGATAGTATGGTAATATCATTATATGAGCTTGCCAAAGGGCAAAGTATATAGTTAATATATAAGTCCTTTCCCAACAATTATAAAATTTAACAACAACTAAAACCAAAATATATGAAAGCATTTAAGGCGTATGATATTAGAGGAATTTATAATGAAGATTTTGATAAAAACATTGCTTATAAAATAGGATTTTTTATACCTGAACTTTTAAAGACAAATAAAGTTCTTGTAGGTCGTGATGTTCGTATCTCTTCGCCGGAGATATTTGAATATCTGTCAAAAGGAATTACTGACAATGGAGCAGATGTATATAATATAGGACTTGCTACAACACCTATGGTTTATTTTATGACAGCAAAACATAAATTTGACGCATCTGTTATGATAACAGCATCGCACAACTCAAAAGAATATAACGGATTTAAGGTGTCTAAAACAAATGCTCTGCCTGTTGGCTATGATACAGGACTTAAAAAACTTGAAGAAATGGTTGAAAATCAGGAGATAAAAATTTCTGATAACAAAGGCAAGGTCATTGACTATGATGTAAAAGAAGAATATCTCAACTTTTTGAGAAAATATAAATCAGATATTTCTAATCTTAAAATAGGAATAGATTGTTCTAATGGTATGGCTGCATTACTTATAAAAGATATTCTTGGCAATTTGCCATTATATATATATGATACTCTTGATGGCACATTCCCTAACCATGAAGCAAATCCTTTAGTACAAAAAAATGTTGAGGACTTAAAAAAACATGTAATAAAAAATAAATGTGATATTGGCGTTATCTATGACGGAGATGCTGACAGAGTTATGTTTGTTGATGAAAAAGGAAAATTTATTTCACCAGACCTTATGATTGCTGTTATGGCAAATTATTTTCTTGTTAATGGAAAAAAAGAAAATGTTTTGCAGGATATTCGTTCGTCAAAAGCAGTGAAAAAATATATTGAAAAATTTGGCGGCAAGATGTATATGTGGAGAGTTGGCCGTGCTTACGCATCAATAAAATTAAGAGAGATAAACGGACTTTTTGGAGGCGAACTTGCAGGCCATTATTATTTCCGTGATTTCTATTATTCTGATTCAGGAATCCTTGCAAGTCTTATTATCTTAAATATAATAAGTAAGATGAAAAGAAAATCTATACCAATATCAAAACTGATTGCTGAAATTAGTTCTTATTCAAATTCAGGAGAGATAAATTTTCGTATAGAAAATAAAAAACAGGCAATGGAAAAAATCAAAGATTATTTTATGTCAAAAGAAAATCCTACTGCTTTTTATGACTTTGATGGATACAGAATAGAATTTAATGACTGGTGGTTTAATATTCGTCCTTCAAATACAGAGCCATATTTACGACTTCTTGTAGAAGCAAATAACGATAAATTACTTAAAGAAAAAATAACAACTATTAAATCTTTAATAGAAAAGTTTGTTTAATATAATCCATATTTTGAATATTTTTTTTATTAGTGTCCGACTAAAAATTTATTGAATTCGTCAGATGAAGTGTCGGTCAGGCGTCCGACTGAAAGGAATGTATATAGTTTAGTAATAAAAAAATACTCAATATTTTTTACTCTCCCCTTTTGGTTCCCCTCTCTACTCGTAGAGAGGGGCTAGGGGTGAGTATAAAAAAAGACAATAAAAAATAACAACTATTAAATCTTTAATAGAAAAGTTTGTTTAATATAATTAGTGTCTGCACGAAAACAATACTTTTTGTCATTCTTCACCCTGTTAGATATAAGATTATATAATAATCAATACTCTAACTTAAAATTATCTAACAGGGTAAACTTGTTTCAGAATCTATAATAACTTGATAATCAGATTTCGAAATAACCCTGAAACGACCCTGAAACAACCCTGAAACAAGTTCAGGGTGACGTTGTTCAGGGTGACGTTGTTCAGGATGACGTTATTCGGAATGACATAATTTTGTCTTTTTGGAAAGGATTCAATTATTATTTGGATTTTTAGAAGTGCCCATAAGTATTATTTGACATACCAAATAACATTATTCAAAACTTATTAAAACGGGCTTTATATTTATCTGTTAAAATAATCTACAAAAAAAACAGAACAGAATAAAATTTGTATATTTGTAAAAAAAAATTAATTAATTAAAAAAATATAATCATGAAATTTAAAATCAATTATCTGTTATACTTAATTCCATTATTATTTTTTATATGTATAATATCTCAATGCAAGAAAGATAAAGAATGGATTGCTCAGGGCTTATCATTTACCGGAAGTGAGATAAACTTAATTACCAGTGGTGGTGAGGACTCTTCAATGTATATAACAAACTTTTGGATATATGAAGATTCTCTTATATTGCGAGATAATAATAAAGACGTAGATATTAAAGATTCTGCAATGCTGAAAGTCCTTAAATCAAGGATGTATGCAACTGTTACAGACCCCAGCCATCCGGGCGTAGGACTTGCTGCTCCGCAGGTTGCTATAAACAGGAAAGCTTGTTTTGTTCAACGTTATGATAAAGGTGGACTTACTAGTCATCCTTTTGAATTTTACTTAAATGCAAAAATTACAGCTTATTCAGACACTGTTAAACAAAAACCTGACGGATGTTTATCAATTCCTGACCCAAATAATGAATACGAATATTCATACAGAGC
>Ga0208905_1001439_pt1 | contig 11972 bp, 11 predicted proteins | sample AntAceMetag02UKS_FD_184776 | JGI IMG/M metagenome (GOLD analysis project Ga0208905, IMG submission 184776) | Saline lake microbial communities from Ace Lake, Antarctica - Antarctic Ace Lake Metagenome 02UKS (SPAdes) (version 2) | ecosystem: Environmental > Aquatic > Non-marine Saline and...
TTTCACTTGTCATGCTGACTGCAACCCCTCCCAACCCTACTCCCCGGGGTGGTAAAGGAGGTGGTGATTCCGATTCGCCGTTTGATGATGATAAGCCTTTTGGATAGTGCCCCGTAACACGTAACTCGTAACTTTTTAGTAGTCTTTCCTGTCTTCCTCTTTCAGCGTTTTGTCGGGTTCATCTTTTGCGAGGCGGCGGATTTTGATGTTGAAAGCAGCCATAAAGATACTCATGAGAGGACTGATAAGATTGAAAAATGCAAATGGAAGATAGGAGAGGGTAGGGACTCCGAGAACTCTGGCTTGTGTTGCTCCGCCGGTATTCCAGGGAATAAGAGGTGCGGTTACCGTGCCGGCATCCTCAAGGGTCCGGCTGAGTACTTCGGGTTTAAGACCCATTTTCCTGAAGGTTTTGTAATACATCCTGCCTGGAACAACAATTGAGATATACTGGTCGGATGCAGTAACATTGAAGAAAATACATGTGGCTACTGTTGAAGCGACAAGTGAGCCGGTTGATTTTGCGAATTTTATAACACTCTGGGTTATCCGCATTAGTAAACCGGCTGATTCCATAACCCCTCCAAAAACCATTGCTGTAATAATCAACCATATTGTGTCAAGCATACCTGCCATTCCATTGGTGGTAAAAAGCTCATTTACGGCGGCATTTTGAGTAGTAATTGCAATAGGTCCGAACATTGACTTAATTACTGCAATGTATGATTTTAGCATATAGCTTCCCTGTATATCCGTTATCTGGTGTATGATCTGCGGTTGAAAAATAACTGCAAATATTCCGCCCAGAAGAGTCCCTGCGAATAGTGATGGTAAAGGAGGGACTTTCATTACAATAATGAGGATAAGTAAAGCGGGGACAAGAAATAACAACGGGGTAACATTAAAATTTGTTTCAATAACACTGCTAAACTCTCCAATATTGGTTTGTACAGTGTCAAAATTGTAGGTAAATCCTATTACCAGGAAAATGATAAGAGTTATGAGCATTGACGGACCGGTTGTTATTACCATATACCTGATATGTGTAAACAGATCGGTGCCGGCAACTGCCGGGGCGAGATTTGTTGTGTCAGACATGGGTGACATTTTATCACCGAAATATGCTCCGGATATAATGGCTCCTGCCACGATCCCTTCATTTATCCCCATGGCATTTCCGATACCGATAAGTGCAATCCCGATTGTGGCAATAGTTGACCATGAACTGCCGGTAGCTAATGAAACTAATGCACATATTACCACTGAAGCAAAAAGGAAAATGCCCGGATTGAGGATTTTCATGCCATAAAAGATCATTGCCGGAACAACTCCGCTGATCATCCATGTACCTGCCAGCGAACCGATAAGGAACAGGATAAGGATGGATGGCATGGCTGAATTGATGCTCTTTACAATACTTTTTCTTATGGATTTCCATTCCAGACCAAGCCGGCTTGCAATTAACCCGGCAATAGCTGATGCAAAGATCAGTGCCATCTGGTTAGCCCCGGATAATGTGTCATCACCAAAAAACAGGACGTTCAGGGTTAGAAAAAAGATCAGAAAAACTATGGGAATAAAAGCCTGGATTAATGAAGGCTTTTTTATATCATCGCTCATATAAGAAGTTCAAAGTTGAAAGTTCAAAGTTAAAGGGAGTTACTGGTTATCCTGATCTTCTCCCAAATAGGACCCTCCTGATCCTTTCAGATATACTTTTTGATCTATCATTTTCGTCGCCATAATATCCCTGTCCATAGCCATAACCGTACCCATAACCATAACCATATCCGTACCCATAGCCATAACCATATCCATAGTAGCTTTGGATTTTAACATCGTTTACCAGAAGACTCAGGTTTTTTATATTCTTTTTATTAAAAAGTTCATCAATATATTGGACAACATTTTTAGAGGAATATTTCTGACGGACGATAAAAATATTGGTATCGGTGAACTGTGTTAAAAGTATGGCATCGGTAACAATTGCGACAGGCGGAGTATCCAAGATCACATAATCGAATTCTTCTCTTGCCTTATCAAAGAAGTCTTTCATTAACGGCTTTTCGAGAAGTTCCGCAGGGTTGGGAGGGATGGGACCGGAGGTTGCAATGTAAAGGTTTTCAATATCAGTAGGCCGGATAACATCTTCATAACTTGTTTCATTAATCAGGTATGTACTCAAGCCCACATCGTTATTTACATTAAAGTCATTATGTATTTTCGGTTTCCTCAGATCTAAACCCATGAGCAGGGTTTTTTTGCCTGACATGGCAATAATAATAGAAAGGTTTGTAGCTACAAAGGTTTTTCCTTCACCACTTATGGTTGACGAAATTAAAATTATATTCCTCTCTTTTTCAGGTAGCAGATATTGAATATTGGTTCGAATGGATCTGAATGATTCGGCTATGGATGACTTTGTATTTTGTACTATCGGGAGATCAGATTCATCGTGATTATGCCCAATGGATCCCATAATAGGAACATTTGTATTGTTTTCAATATCAGACTTGTCAATAATCTTGTTATTGAAGTAATCGAACATCAGGATGATAACCAAAGGAATTGCTAATCCAATAACCAGTGCTATCATATAGTTCATTGAGTTCTTAGGTGAGACTTTTGCAGCATTATCAACGCGTGCTATATCGAGGATCTTGTTATTAGGAATGTTTGATGCCTGGGCAATTCCTGCTTCTGCCCTTTTCTCAAGCAGATATGTGTAAATATCATTATTAAGATTGAATTTCCGTTCAATCCCAATGAGTTCTATTTCTGTAGCGGGTAATTTCCTTACCTCCTTTTCGACTTCCAATATTCTTTTGTCCATATCAGCCATTGCGATATTGGTGGAATGGATCAGGTTTTCTAAATTTTCCAAAAGTCCATTTCTGGTATTTTTCAACTTTTGAGTTGTGACATCTATTAACGGGTTATTTTCTTTCGCGGCAAAAAGCAACTCGGCTTTCTTAGAATAGAGGTCAGATAATTGTGTTAGAAGCGACATTAATACAGGGTCGTTTATACCAACGACCGAAGGGGCAATAATATCTTTAAAGTCAGACTTGCTTGTAACATAATCAAGAAGATAATGATAGTATTTAAGCTTAATATCAAGCTGACTTTTTTCTTGTTGAAATGATTCGAGCTTTTCAAGAACTGCAGACCCTTCTTTACTAATGTCAATAATTTTATTGGATTGCCTGAATTGCATTAAGTTAGATTCAGCTGATGCCAGAGAATCTGTAATTTCCATTAACAGATTGTCAATAAACTTAATAGTATTAATAGCTGTCTGGTTTTTTTCATCCAGATCAGACCTGATAAATACCTCCATAAGCTTATTCAGATAGTCAACTTCCTGTTGGGCAACATACCCCTGGGTGGAGAGTGTTAGTATTGAACTTTCTTTATCTGTCACCACTACACCAAGTTTACTTCTATATCTGCTTGTGAGTGAATTCAGACTATTGAATATGAAATAGTACTTTCCGGATGATAAGTTTTCAGTGGAAAAATTCTTTTTATCCCTTAACTTGACCGTGAAGTTAAAATCTTCAGTGACAAAAGGTTCGCCGAATTTCATTCGTTTCTTAATATTGTATTCTTCATCAATCTCCAGTTCATATTCCGTTTTTGAAAGAATATTTATGTAAACCGGGTATCCGAATCGTTGAGTGGCTGATGTATCGGGTATTACAACTATTGGTGATTGGTTATAGAGTTTGGATTCTGCAATTCCCCTGCGCCCGACATTTACATAGGTTATTTTGAAATTATCCAGTTCCCTCATAACTTTTTGGGCGAGGGAATATGATTTTAAAACACCAATTTCGTTCTGTATATTCTTGCGGTTGTTGAACATATCAGCACTTTCAATAATTCTCTCAGCGCCTATTAATCCACCCCCTTTATCTTCATCTCTGACAATAACCGTAGCATTGACACTATATATCGGTTCAGAATACCTGCTTATAAGATATGCACTTGTAATAGTGAAGAATAATGATAATGCAAACCAATACCAGTTAGAAAGTATCCTGAAAAGGAATTTCTTAATATCAATGTTTTCTTCCTGGTATATTTGTTCAGTGTTGTATTCCATACGACAAACATAACTATAATCTCTATTTGCAGCAAATAAAACGGTTTAGGTAACTAACAATTAGAAATTAGAAATTTAAAATTAAAAATTGAGCCCACTCAGAAAAGTGTTATCTTGCCACAAAGACACTTTGGGCAGGCGGGTGATCGAAACTGTTTCAAGCATTGAATTTTTGAATATTGTAATTTATTTGTATTTTGGTGCTTGTTATTTGTGATTTTCACTATTTATTTAAACTTTCACACTTTATTGACGGACTCTGATTAGTTTTCCAGTAGTAGTTATAATTATGGAGTTAGATTACGATTTTTTTTCAATTGAACCGGGAGAAAAGCACCCAAAACAGGGAAGGATCCTGATATCTGAACCTTTCCTCAGGGATATCTATTTCAAGCGGTCGATTGTTTTCCTGACAGAGCATAATAAGGAGGGAACTATCGGATTTGCTCTGAACAAGCCGGTAAAAGCCTCACTTAATGAGGTGCTTGAAGACTTCCCGGATACTGAAGTTAAAATATCACTGGGAGGACCGGTTGGAACTAATACAGTTCATTATTTGCATACAATGGGTGATATTATTCCCAATAGTGTGCAGGTTTATAGGAATATCTTTTGGGGAGGTGATTTTAATGCTGTTAAGACACTTATCACTTCAGGAAAACTTGATAAATCTCAAATACGATTTTTTATTGGATACTCAGGATGGAAACCCGGACAACTTGAAGATGAAATTTCTGAGAATTCCTGGGTAATTGCAGAGCTGGAGCCTGATTATATTATGCGTGACCCTGATGAGAATGTCTGGAAGGAGATATTACAAAAATTAGGTAAAAAATATCGGATGTGGGCAGATTTTCCCGAAAACCCGGGGATGAACTAGAGGAAGAGAAGAGAGTATGTAGTAAAAAGTAAGTAGTAAGTAGTCAGGTATTTATGTGGGGCAAAACGTCCAGGAGGTTTTGGTTTGGTTTTATTTTGATACATGATAAACCAACTTTTTTTCCTGCATCAATATCTCTCTTATTATCACCTATCATAAAAGATTTGTTTGGATCAATATTGAAGCGTGCCAGGGCTTTTTCAATAAGTAAAGGTTCAGGTTTTCTGCACAGGCATTTTTCTACATCAGAGTGATGTGGACAGTAATAGTACTCTTTTATATCTATTCCTTCAATTTTAAATTGCCTTTTTAGCTCACTATGTATCTTTTCAACATCTTCTTTGGTATAAATCTGTTTTGCAATTCCCCCCTGGTTTGATATTACAACCAGTAGAAATCCCAAATTAGTGATTCTTTTCAGGGCATCGATAACTCCATTATTTATTATTATATCATCTGTTTTATAAATATAATACCGCCCTGCATCATTTAGCAGAACCCCGTCACGATCAAGGAATATTGCTTTTTGCATTTTATTAATTAAGTTAAGTAAGTTGTATGAGTTGTTGAAAAAACAGTTTAATTAATCCGGGATCAATAAAAATTGGAAAAACAAAACCAAATATTGCCCCAAGAAGATGGGCGTCATGGTTTATATTGTCTTTACCTTTTTTGCTCATATACTGTGAATATACCAGGTACAAAACACCTGCAACAATTCCGGGAAGGGGTATAAAATATAGAAACAATTTATTGAGAGGTGCGAAGAAAATGCTGGTGAAAACTATAGCAGACACAGCACCTGAAGCTCCTACCGAGTTATACCATGTATTATTTTTGTGTTTATAAAGTGTTGTGGTTGTGGCGAATAGAATGCCTCCAGTATATAAAATCAGGAAACTTATATTAGGGTTCTTTAGCAATCCGGCAATAGCGAGTTGTTTAAAATAATGTTCAACGGTAGTGCCAAATGAAAATAAAACGAACATATTGATGATAAGATGCATCCAGTCGGCATGCAAAAAAGCATGTGTAAAAAGGCGGTAGTATTCCTTTTTGTGATATACCCGGTAAGGGTTAAATTGCATCTTCGACATTAGATCAGGACGACCGAAAGATATGATTGTAATAAGTGACGTGATAATAATTATACCTAATGTCATAAGTGAAAATTTAAAATTAGAAATTAGAAATTAAAAATTAAAAAAGTCTAAGAGTAAAAAAGTCAAAAGTTTAAGGTGCTGGGTGCTGGGTGATTTTTATTTATCTCAAACATTCTTCAAACTCTTTACTCTGTTCTTAGCACTCAGTACTTTGCTCTTCCATACTCAGCTAATGCAATATCTTAAAAATCAGTTCTTTAAGCAGGATCCCCGGGCTAATACCAGTATTCCCCCAGCCCTTTGTTTTTAAGTCATATTCTCTCAGTAGTGATATTATTTCAATAATTTTCTGTGATCCGTAATTGGCGGCTGCTCTTTTATATTCATTTACAAAAAAGGGATGAATTTTTAGTTCAGAGGCTATTATTACAGACGACCTGTTTTTCAGGGAATGGTAGGCCAGAATCTTGCTGAAAAAGGAATGCAGGGATGAAATAGTAAGTGTAGTTGGATTATTTTTCGGGTTTGCTGCAAAATAGTTAACAATACGATTTGCTTTAAGAATATCTTTAACGGATAAAGCATTTGTCAGTTCAAAATTGTTGAAATCTTTGCTTATCCCAATATTTTCTTCAATAGTCTCAAGATCAATTTTTCTTATATCCGGCGAAAGTGTAATAAATATTTTTTCCAGTGCACCGGTTATTTTACTTAGATCAGATCCAAGATATTCGGTTAGCAATAATGAAGCTTTGGGTGTAATATCATAATTGCGTTCTTTCAGATAATTGGTTATCCAACCAGGTATTTTATTGTCGTACAGTTTTGTAGATTCGTATGTAAAATCTTTTTTCTTTAGTGTATTAAACAATTTTCTTCTTTTATCAACTTTTTTATGTTTGTATGCAATAACAAGCAGGGTTGACTTAAGCGGTTTTTCCACGTAATATATTAAATCTTCAAGTTTGTTCAGATATTGAGCTTCCTTAACAACAACAACCTGATTACTTGACATCATTGGGAATCTTTTAGCTGCGTTTATTATTGTGGGAACATTGGTATCGCGTCCATAAAAGATAGTCTGATTAAATGATTTTTCTGATTCTGAGAGGACATTATTTACAATATAATTTGTTATTTTATCTATGTAGTACGGTTCTTCTCCATGGAGAAAATATATAGGTTTAAAATTCTTGTTTTCCAGATCCTTAATGATTTGGTTGTAAGTCATCTGCTAAAATTTAAGATGTTTAACTGAAGAGCCATTATTAATTAACTCCAGCATTGCATCAATTCCTATTTTAAGATGTTCCTCCACATAGGTGTTAGTTACTTTTTTATCACTCTTCGTTGTTTTAATACCGGTTGATATCATAGGCTGGTCAGATACCAGTAATAGTGCACCTGATGGAATCTCATTAATGAAACCCACAGTAAATATTGTGGCAGATTCCATATCGATTGCTATAGCTTTTGTTTTTTTAAGGTATTTTTTAAACCTTTCATCGTATTCCCAAACCCTGCGGTTAGTAGTATACACAGTCCCGGTCCAATAGTCACGCTTATGATCACGTATCGAAGATGAAACTGCTCTTTGAAGATTAAATGCGGGTAGGGCAGGGACTTCAGGAGGGAGATAGTCGTTTGAAGTACTATCGCTTCGAATTGCTGCAATAGGGAGGATCAGGTCGCCAAGCTTATTTTTCTTTTTTAATCCACCGCATTTTCCAAGAAAAAGTGCAGCTCTTGGATGGATTGCACTTAACAGATCCATTATTGTGGCAGCATTAGCACTTCCCATTCCAAAATTGATTATTGTAATTCCTTTAGCAGTTGCATTAGGCATATTCTCTTTTATTCCTTTTATCGGCACATCATGCCAATGGGCAAATAATTCAACATAATAAGAAAAATTTGTTAATAAAATATACTTGCCGAAACTATCGAGATCAATACCTGTGTACCGTGGCAACCAGTCTTCAACTATTTCTTTCTTTGTTTTCATCACATATATTTCAAATTATTAACTTATTGTAAAGAAGAATAAGTTATTTTTGCGAAGATAGTAAAAACATGTATAAAATTTGGAGAATCTAAACTTCCCGGTATATGATTTCAGATATACTGAAAGGGAAAACAAAAAGTATATTTTCGATATAATAAGAAAGAAATACGTCTTATTAACACCGGAGGAGTGGGTAAGACAAAATTTTATACGTTACCTGTTAGAAGAAAAAGGCTACATTCAATCGTTGGTACGGGTTGAAATGTTTTTTAAGTTGAACCGGCTGTCAAAAAGAGCTGATATTGCATTATTTGACAGGAACGGGAAACCCAAAGTACTTGTAGAATGCAAATCTCCCAAAATAGCTATCAGTCAGGTTGTTTTTGAACAGGTAGCAAGATATAATTTAAGTTTTAAAGTTGATTTTTTAGTAGTGACTAACGGAATGCAACATTTTTGTTGCAAGATGGATTATGAAAAAAAGTCATATACTTTTCTGAAAGAAATACCTGGTTTTGATGAGGTAATAATCTAAATGATAGCACTAACTATTGTTTGTCCATAAACTCTATACTTTGTTTATTAATAAATAACAAATCTCAAAAAACAAATTTCAAATAAACTTCAATTAACAAAAAAATAAAAATTCAAAACAGAATTTACCAATATCTTTTTATTTTCTTTTTTTGAATTTTGAAACTTGATATTTATTTGTATTTTGGTGCTTGTTTTTTGTGATTTTTATTATTTACTTAACCTTTCAGCCTTTATAGACGGTCACTAATTAGTTGAAGGAAATATTCATCTTTTCTTCCTGCAGGTGTTTTGTTCCACTCTTTCTTTTCTCCAGTGATTTTGAATCCGTGTTTTTCAAAAAGCTTAAGACTGGCAGAATTCTCTACATCAACATTAGCAAATAATTGATGTAGTTTCAAAATTTCAAAAGAGTAGTTTATCAGGGCCTCGAGAGCTTCAGATGCATAACCCATTTGTCGTAGTTCCTTATTCATAATAAGAATACCAATACCTGCTCTCTCGTGAAAGGGATTATAATCAAAGAGATCAATTGTTCCAATTGCCTGCTCAAGTATTTTAGTATGCAGATCGATCATAAACCGCTGTTGCTTTGTTTCGTAGATGTCTTTATGAGAATTCTCAATAAATTGCCTGAGAATATACTTTGAAAAAGGAGAAGTGGTATTACCTGCCTGCCAGACAGAAGTGTCATTTTCCCATTGGTAGAGTAATTCAAGATCTTCCGGCTCAGGGGCTCTGAGTGATATATTTTTGTTCTGTAAGTAGTTTTTATCCAATTGTCCGGAGGTTTTTTACGTTCTTCCGACTCTGCCAGGAACGCCTGTGGCATACTCTGGTTCGACTTTCAACTTCTTTTATTCCTCGACAGTTTGCCGGTAAACTTTCTTAATAAATATTTGATCAGGATATCCAATATTTATTATATTAGCTCTATGTTGTTCAGCTTTTTCAATAGTCTCCAGTCTGCCTGTGGTATAGCGATAAAACAGGTCTTTTCCGAAAAGAATTTTTACATCATCAATTCCAACAAAAAAGGAAATATCAACAGGGTTATAAAGTGCCATAAGTTGCACGGTATAGTATAGAATCTCTCTGTTGTCTGCATCAGTATCATTAACATCCTTTGTTTCAACATCTGTAATGAGTAATGAAGAGTCAATTGATTCGATTACAGTTACTTTTGAGAAGTCTATGACAATAGGTTCAGGTTTCTCTTCAACAAACGTAATATCAGGTTCCAATCGGACATCAATATTTATTACAAACTCAGGGCTATCCTCATCAAGATTGAGTTTTTTTGTTTGTTTGGAATATCCTTTCCCTTCATAAATAAGTTCATAATCTCCCATACCTGTAATAAAACTGTAACGACCGCTGGATTTATTCGGGTAGCTTAAGTCAATAGTATCGTTACTAACGACATCAACAAGACTGATTGGGAAATTTTCATTAAACAAAAATGTAGAATCCGGTACACTTATTACTCCTCTAATCTCAAAAACAAGTTCAATTTTCCTGGAGACGAGATTTATTTTGAATATTTCTTTCTCTTTATAACCTGTAAGCATTGAATAGTAAGCAGTTGTCCCGTTTCCAAGGGGCTGGAAGAACAAGTCATCATCAGTGGTATTAATTGGATAACCTATATTTTCGGGCTTTTGCCAGGTATCATTCTTCTTTTTTGCTTTAAATATATCGTATCCTCCCATGGTGTAATGGCCTTCGGAGCTAAAAAACAGGAGAGAGTCATTATTGGTTAGGAAAGGAGTGTCTTCATTGAACGGAGTATTAATTGAAGATCCAATGTTTTTAGCCGGACCCCATGTTTCATCAGATTGTAATTCAGACTGATAGATGTCTGATCCTCCTTCTCCTCCATCCCGGTTGCTGACAAAGAATAACATATTACCATCTTTACTGATACTTGCATGTGACTCGTAATATTTTGTATTGATATTATTATTAAGCTTCAATATTTTGCTCCAGGACCCATCTGAATAATTACTTACATAAATATTTCCCACGAAGTTATCCAGTTTATAGATGAATAATTGTGTGCCATAATAATTCAGGGATGAAGATGAGATGTCTCTTTGATTTGAGAGCTGACTGGTTATTTCGGATGGGGGGCTCCACTTGCCACCAACTTTCTGTGACATATAGATAGAATTTTCTTCTCCCATTTCACCTGTGTAAACCAAAGTATTCCCATCTCCTGAAACAGCAGGTTTGTGATTAATAGCGACAATATTTATTTTTCCCCCGAGGGTTTTCTTAGTAAAATCCAGTGGGGCTTCCATTAATTTTTTCGCATTTTTACATGCCATAATCTCCTGGTCAACAAAATCGGAATTAACCATTCCATTGCCACCGGATAACAGTTCCTTGAATTTTGCATATGTTAAAATGGCTTTATCAAGATTATTATTTATACGGAATGCATTACCAAGAGAAAAATAGGCATCTAATGGTGCCCTGTTTTCATTAAACCGAGTTGTTTTTGCTCCATATTCAGCATTTGCAGTAGCACTTTGAAGAAAAGGAATGGCTTTTGTTTTTTCATGAGGTATATGGAGATAACAATTACCTATCTTATATTGAATATTTGCATTTTCAGGCATCATCTGATTTAATACCATAAATATCTCATTAGCCTTTTCATATTCACCATATAATAAGTGAGATTCGGCTTCAATAAAGAACTCTTTTAGCTCGGACTTACTCTGCGCAAGTGACACAGACATGCTAAGCCAAATGAAAATAGCAAATAAGTATAATATTTTTTTCATACCTGAATAATCTAAATATAAACAAATATATTGTTTAAAATAATTATTTTATAATAGTTCCTTAAAAATTTGATATATTTTTAAGGACTATTCTTCATATTTAAAGTAATAATTTCCTGATTCGGTTTTATAAGTGAACTTTCCTTCAACTTTGTTAAAATAAATTGTAGCGATAATCTTATTTGTAAATTTATCTATAATTCTGATATTGAAATTCTTATCTATTTTTATTATTTTGCCATTCATATCAACAGGTCCGGAAAACATACTAATGGTTTTATCCTCATCAGATATAATTTTGATTCTGTACAGATCTTTATTGCCAAGTCCATCACGACTGATTTTTGATATATAACCAATGTATCCGGCTCCAACAGGATTGAAAAAAATATTATCACTGGTTGTATTTACCGGATATCCGATATTTGTCGAATTGCCGTGTTGCAGTTTTTGACAGCCCATAATCATCAAATTGGAATAAGATGCAATTAATCTCGAAACTTTCCTGTTTTTTTTCTACCACTATTTCCGTTGTTATGGTGCTTTTCTG
>Ga0208905_1001441_pt1 | contig 11952 bp, 20 predicted proteins | sample AntAceMetag02UKS_FD_184776 | JGI IMG/M metagenome (GOLD analysis project Ga0208905, IMG submission 184776) | Saline lake microbial communities from Ace Lake, Antarctica - Antarctic Ace Lake Metagenome 02UKS (SPAdes) (version 2) | ecosystem: Environmental > Aquatic > Non-marine Saline and...
CCACACCAACCGAAATAACATATGTTGGAGATTGGAACAGTCTTGAAATGAGCGGTACAAATTTAACAGAGTTTGGAGTGTTTATTTCAGGCACAGGAACAGCAGTAGGTAAATCATGGAGCAGAGAAGGTTTCGCAGGAGTTGAATTTGATGGAACAAACGAACTCCAGATTCAATGTGTTTATAAGATTATATGAGGGAATGAAATGATTAATAAATTTACAAGAGGGAATGAAAAATGTCAGTACGAAACGTAAATGTTGGAGGAACAGATTTTACAGATGGCGAAGTATTATATGCAGCCGATTTGAATGATACCTTTGATGAAGTTATAAATAGATTACAAAATATAAGCACAGGACATGACCATGATGGTACTGACAGTAAAGCTCTTGATTGGGATTCATGTTGGGGTGATGCTGTTCATTCTCATGGTTCAGATGCTGAAGGAGCAGTCTTAACATGGGCTACAGCTTTAGCAACATCAGGACAACATACTCACGCAGGAAATACAACTGGTGGTCAGTTAGATTGGGACACATGTTGGAGTGATGCAGTGCATTCTCATGGTAGTGATGCTGAAGGTTCAACTTTAGATTATAATGTATTCACACCTGATGGTGATGCTTTTTTGATAGGCATTCCACAAAATGCTTATAGAATGGTAGCAGATATAGATATAAGTTTCACTAATGAAGATTTTATTGCAGCCGATGTTTTTACAGCTTTTACAGGAAGATTAACAACATTAACAGCTGAATCTGGATTTAGTTCATGTTGGGATGAAACAGAAAAAGCTTATCAATTATATCCTGTTGATGATGGGCCAGCAGATACAATACACAACCCTGATAGTTTTACTAATTCTACTTATGCGTTTGATAGTAATGATGCTACTTATGCAGAAAAAGCAGCAAACAATGGTATTTCCGTTCAGTTAGGAAAAACATTTAGTGCAAGAACAATAAAAAGTGTTTGTTTTAAAGTATATAGTTCTGGCACATTAGGTTATATTTATCTTGAAACATATGACGGTGCAAGTTGGAATGATTCTGGAACAAGTTGGTTTACTAACGCAGCAGGAATTAAATATCTTAGTTATAACATTAATGCTAGTATTCAAGGTATTAGAGTTAGATTTTTAAACGATTCAGGTGGTGGTGCAATAACATTTAGACTTTATACGTTGGCTTATGGTGATACTTATATATCAACTTCAGATATAGAAACAGACACCATTTTAACACTTGATGGTACTGAAAAAAGATTGTATGTTTATACTCGTGCAACAAAACCGTCAAACACCTCAATAACATGGGATGCTGCAAGTAGTGGTGGAGGGTCTGTAACAGCGCAAGCAGAGAATACAGGAACTGATATAAGTGCTTTTACTGCAGGGAATCTTTCAATAGATATTAATCTTGTAACAACGTCGGCATCTGCAACACCATTAGTATATGGTTATGCTGTATATATTACGAAATAAGAATGAAAACACCATTTAGTAAAGCATTGCAAGAGAAAATAGAAACATCAAAGAAAGGTAGTGAAATTTATAAGCACGTCCATAGATTGAATTTCATTGATTATATAGTGTATTATGTAATAAATTCTAAATTCAGGCGCAGTGTTCATCTTCAAAATTGGATTAAGAAACAAATTGGGAATGAAACAATAGAAATGTTAGGTAATAAGTTCAGGAAAATTCTTAATACAGATGATAGAATGAAAGCTATCTTGAACCATTGGCGTAATGGATATGGTAATCTTGATTATGTTGGAGACAAGACAACTTATGGCACTAATGAATATTGGGCTACTGTTGATGAAATCTTAGAGAAAAAAGAAGATGACTGTGATGGTTTCATGACTATTATATATCTCACAGCAAAAGCATCAGGCATCAGTGATTATAGATTATATTGTGTATGTGGTTTAGTAAAAGGTAATGTAGGTCATGCATATGTTATTTACAGAGCAAACAATGGTCTTGAATTTCCGATAGATGGGTGTTATTGGCCAAATACATCTTACAGTATGAAAACTCCTTATTTTTTAAGGAAGAGTTACAATTATGGCGAAACAGAATGGTGGCGATTCAATGCCTCTGGGTCATACAAGACAAGCTGATTTAGACCAGATATTGCATGATGCAGAAGAAATAATGAATGAAGCCGAGTTCAAAATGAGAACTTATGCAGGAGTTGTAAAATATAATAGAAGAGAATTGAAATATCAAACACAACGGTATTTACGATTCAGAGAAATATATGATGATTTAACAAGGAGGAATCAAAATGGTTAAGAAAAAGATATACAGTTTTTTAGTTGCTACGAAAAAAGTAGCAAAGAACGCAGCAATATTCATATTGCCAAGTTTATTAGCATATCAAGTTAATGTACCACAACAATATGCAGCCCTGGTTGCAGTAGCAATATATTACATCAAAAACTACCTTGCAAACAAGTAATACTCACCCCTCTCTACTTTGGTGACAGTCCCTATGAGTCTATAATCTCATTCTGCTCATAGGGATTTTTTTTAATTATATAATTAAGAATAAATATATTTAAATATATGCTAAAATATAAGCTATTATTATGGAGATATTTATCAATCCTGACCAGATTCTAAAAGAAGAGCGTAAAGTTCAGATTCAAGTGAAAGACCCTATAAACAAGATAAGCAAAAGCTTTACTGTTAAGGGGTCTGATGTTGATACTGTATATAATCGTATAGAATTTTTATTTGCCAGATTAGCAGAATCTGATAATGATGTCAAGATAGTCCATTATAAACGGAGGAATTAAGATGACAGAGGAAATAAGACAATTAACAGAAAAAGAAAAAGCTATTACCCAAAGAAAAGTAGATGCTGCATATACTAGCATAAAATATAATGATTTTTTGAGAAAGTATAGAGAGCTTATGCTTGACAATGGTTTAGAGATGAACATGAAGCAGCAAAGATTGAAGATGGAACAAGAGTTAAGAGATATAGAAGAAGAAAATGGCAAGATGAATTTCATGATAGAAGCTAGTGAAAAACAAATCAATGAAGGAGTTAAAATAAAAGAACCTGTAGAACCAAAGGAGGACCAGTAAAAATGGATAATGTAATAAGACCTGCAACAACAGAAGAGAAGAAAGATTTCGTGGAAATCAGACAGCATGTAAGATTACCTTTTGAAAAAAAGCTTGCTGTTAAAAGATTAGAATTTACAAAAGCACACAAACCATTCTGTGCAAGATGCGCACAATTAGATTATAAAGATAAAGTAGAAGAAGTTAAAAGAGAACTTGAAAGAAGCAATGGTATTGCACAATCTGATGATGAAAAAATCATGAAGATAGATTTTGACATTGATGAATATGGTAAGGCATCAAGATTTGAATTGCTTGAAGTCAGCGAAATAAGAGAGCAGAAACTTATAGATGGCGTACGGACAAATTATGTCAGTGGTTTTTATGAGAATTTTAGATGCAAGAAAAGAGGTTGCGGCGTAACAGTAGAGATACCTAAAGACGTTTGGGACGAAAGACCAGAGAATAAGAAAAAAGAAGTGGTTAAATGAACTTCCGTAAATTTCATAAGATACGGAAGATTATATCTAACAACAAAACAGGTGATGCTTTTGGTATAACTATTCCAAGAAATATTGCTATGCAGTTTATTGATGTGAAATTGTCTATGGAGATAAGCGGTAACGCTTTGATTCTATCAAGTGGCAATACATATCAAGAAGGGGAGATAGAAATAAATGGCATTTAAAAAAGGAATTTCCCATTCACAAGAACATAGAAATAAAATATCAAAAGCTTTAACAGGTAAAAAAAGAAAAATAGCTGCTTGGAATAAAGGACTTACTAAAGAAACTGATGAACGAGTAAATAAAATAGCTATAAATTTAAAAGGACATCTTGGTTCATGGTTTGGAAAAACAAGACCAAATCATTCAAAAAAAATGAAAGGACGAAAACAAACAAAAGAACATATTGAAAATAGAATTAAAAAAATAAGAGGAGTAAAAAGACCATGGATGTCAGAAAGAAATAAATCTGTTGAATTTCAAAAAAAAGCTCAAAAGGGTTCTTTAAGAAGACCAACATCATATGAAAAAATAATAATAAATATAATTAACAAATATAATTTTTCATTTAAATATGTAGGTGATGGTGAATTTTGGATTAAAAGAATGAATCCAGATTTTATAAATAAAGATAAAAAAATATGTATTGAAGTTTTTTGTGATTTTTATAAAGAAAGAGCATATGGTTCTGTAGAAAAATATATATTAATACGAAATAAAAAACTTATGCAAGAAGGATGGAAAACTATATTTATTTCATCTAGTGAAATTTTTAATGAAAAAGATATTGTAAATAAAATAAATGAGGTGGTTTGTAGTGCATAAATCCAAAATTATGATGTTATCAGATTCAGTTCTTACAAGTACTGGATATTCAAATCAAACTATGAATATATTAAATAGATTAACTAATTATGAATGTCATGCACAATGCCACAATTATATGGGACAATCTATTCCACCTGGATTAAAATTAAAAGATGGAACAACATTTGATTTCTGGATACATGGTAATGGGTCAGTGCCATACAGTCAAGACCTTCTTTCGCCAAGAATAAAAGAACTTGAGATTGATATATTTGGTGTATTGTTAGATACTTTTATGTGTTTTCCATGGTTAATAGAGAAAGATTTAGCGCCTGCTAAGACTTTCTTTTATTTTCCTACAGATGGTGAGAATCAAATGCCTGTAGGATGCGAGAATATTCTTAGAAAGATACATTTTCCTGTATGTATGAGCAAGTTTGGTCAGGAACAATGTGCAGTTAAATACGGAATAAACGTAGACCATATACCTCATGGTGTAGATAGCACTGTATTTAAGCCTCTGACTCAATCCAAGCGTGATACACTAAGGAAAGAACAGACAGTGTATAGTTTGTCTAATCATCAATTAACTGGCGTTAAAGGAGCTCTATGGGGTAAATATGTAATTGGCGTAGTAGCCAGGAATCAAGGGAGAAAGATGCTAGATAGAACATTCAAAGCTATGGCTATTTTAAAAGAGAAAGTCCCAAATGCTGTATTGTTCATGCATTCTGACCCTCTTGATTCTGCAAGCGTGTTTGACATGGAACTTATAATGAAAGAATACAAGCTCCAGAATAGAGTGTTTTTCAGTGGAATGAATTTCTATAAAGGATTTGAACATTCTGAAATGAATGATATGTATAATCTCATGGATGTATTTTACTTATCAACATCAGGTGAGGGATTCGGTATTCCAATAATAGAAGCAATGTCTGCAGGAGTTCCGCCAATAGTGACAGATTATACTACAACCAAAGAACTTATTATTGATAATGGCCAATGTGGTGAAGCTGTGAATCTTATTGGTGAAACAGGACCTCATACAAACATGGTATATCAGCCATTAACTAATGGAACTATATTAGGTAATTGGGGTGTAGAACGTGGTGTATGTGATATATTTGATGCTGCTAAAAAACTTGAAAAACTTACAGATATTAAATTAAGAAAGAAGTATGCTAAAATAGGCAGAGAAAAAGTCTTAAAGATATATGACTGGAAAGTTGTCATGAAACAATGGCAAGCTTTTTTCAAGAAGATAATGGAGGCTTAAATGATATTGAAAATCAACGGAGTAGAGATTGGGGACATTAAAGAATATAACATCGAAGATAATGTTCTCGCTGTTAAGATAGAAAAAGTAGACCCTGAAAATATTAAAAGGGGTTGTGTTCCAGGATTAGGAGGGAGATGAAGATGTGGAATTTTATGTTTTGGTTGTTCATGATATTGTTTATACCATTCGGATTCGTATTAGCTATAATATTTTCATGTTTTATTTGGATTATTATCATATTTATTATTGGATGTATAGTTCATCTGATTGAAGGGATATTAAGTTTATTAACATTTGGTTGGTATAAAAAGAGGAAAAAGAAATGAATGTGTTGTTGATAGCATTAGATGATAGGAAATATCTTGAGAATGCAGGAGATAGAATACCAATAGGATTATTATATGTTGGTGGAGAGCTATTAAAACATAAACACAAGGTTACTATTGCAGACCTTAATCATGATGATATAAACAATTATATGTTATCTGATTATGAATATATAGGGATTTCGTTTACAACATCTCAATATTATCAGGCCATTGTTCTTTGTGATTGGCTTCAAGGTCAAACAAGTTCAAAGATTATAGCTGGTGGCGTTCATCCTACAATAGACCCTAACTCTTGCAAGATGTTTGATTATATCGTAGTAGGCGAAGGAGAAAGAGCCATTGTAGATATTGTTGAAAACTTTCCAAGCGGTAAAGTTGTATATGGTAAGCCTGCAGAAAATCTTGATGACCTTTCAATAGCATGGAATTTGATTAATCTTAAAAGATATAATATGAAGATGGACGGAAAAAGAACAGCTACAATGTTGACAAGCAGAGGATGTCCAGGACATTGCATATTTTGTAGTAGATTGTTTGGCACTGAATTCAGGTTTCATTCTGCTGATTATATAATGAATCAAGTTAAAATCTTAATCGAAAAATATCATTATAAAGCTGTATATTTTTATGATGATGCTTTCACAGCAGACAAACAAAGGGTATTAGAACTAGCAGAACTATTTAAGAGCAACTTTTCTGATATATCTCTGAGGATAACTTCTAGAGCTGATTTATTAGATGAAGATATTATAAAAGCATTATCAGAGATGGGAACTAAAATAATAAGTTTAGGTATTGAACATATTGACAATAAAGTATTAAAATTGATTGGGAAAAATATGAAGATAGAAGATAACTTGAAAGCAATCAAGCTTGCTCATAAATATAATATAAAAATTAAAGGCTTTTTTATCTTGAATTTGCCTGGCGCAACAAAAACAACAGTAAGACGAACAATAAAATGGGCTCAACAGCATTGTGATTATTATGATTTCTATCCATTGATAGCATTCCCTGGCACTCCTATATGGAATCATCCTGAGAAGTTAGGTTTAGAAATTATAGAAAGAGATTATGGATTTTGGGAAGCTGGTAAAAGGCAAACGTTTAACATAGAAAACCCTGATGTTCCTAATGATTATTTGAAAGAGGTGTTAAATGACATTTGAAGAAGAATTTCCAAGTATAAAGAACATAACCATGATAACAAAAAAAGATTTTATGCCAGAAATAGCTTCATTGCCTGTTATAAGTTTAAGAAAAAGTTGTCTTGACAAGCAGAAGGTTAAGGATGCTATTGAGAAATTAAGTAAAAAAGTTAAATATGATTTAGAAGGTGAACAATATGGAGCAGAAATTGCTTTAGAACAACTATTAAAGGAGTTGGAACTATGACATTTGAAGAAGATTATAGAGATTTTATTCCAAAAGAAGACATAACATTAAAAGAAGTAGCTATGATACTTAGAATTATAAAGTTAAGTGTTGATTTTAAACGAGTTGACATTCCTGATGATTTGAAACGACATTTCAAAAAAATGGAGATAAAAGAATGACAGAAGAACAAAAACTTATAGTATGTTACATAGGAGAAAAATGCAAAGACTGGCTCAAGCTTAGTATTGATAGTGTCAAAGAAGAAGCAGATGCTATAATATTCGTTGATGGTGGATGGGATACTATGAAAAGTCTATACACTCCAGAATATAAAATGCTTACTGAAGATTATAATTTTAAATATAGAGACAGAAATGATATTCTTAATGATGGCAATCGTGATATGTTTCATTACATAGGCAGAAAATATGAACAAACAGATAAAGGAGCTAATGGAAAAGCAAGAAATTGTTATCTTGATTTCGTAAGAAGAAACTTTCCTGATTATTGGGTATTAGTATTAGACCCTGATGAGGTTGTTGATAATATTAAACAACTTAAAACTGATATACAAACCTTTGGACCTGGAATATATTCGCCAAAGATGAGACATCTTGTGCAGGATTTTCAAAATGAAGATGCAACATTCCCAGAACATTATTGTCCGAATAGAATGTTTAAAATGCGAAGCGATTTTTATTATCCTGAAGCTGAACATCCTGTTTTATCAGGGAAAAAAGATGTTGTATGGAGCAGATATGGTGGCATTGTTATTTGGCACTTTGCATATGCGAAACATCTAATGGAAATAAAAACAAAATATGATACACATAAAACTAAAAGCCAGATACACACAAAAGAACAATTAAGGTTATGGTATCTTCGCCATGTATTAGGAACGTTTCCTACAACAAAAGTTAATATTGAAGAATTACCAATGGTTATCCAGAAATTTTTCGAGATAGAAGATGTGGCAGAAGAAGTATATTTCAAAAATAGAGCTAATATGAATGTATACCATTGGTTAGATTCATTGTTCTGGAAAGAATATTTTAAACCTAAGAATGTTTTATTGCTAGGTTGCGGATTTGGAATGAGAGTATTCTCACTTACTAAACTTGGAATAAAAGCTAAAGGCGTTGAACTTAGTAAATGGGCTATTGCTCATACACCATTTGAAGGAATCAGAGATAAACTTATCAATCAAGATATTTCATTATTAGATGTTGAAAAAGATACATATGATTTAATCATAGGTTATGATGTTCTTGAACATTTAGAAGATGAACAAAGATTGGATATGGCATTGAAAAGAATATATACAACAGGAACTAAAAATTTCGTGTTTAGTATTCCATTCATTGGCAATCCTAATCTTGATGACGACCCTACCCATAGAATAAAAGAAACGAAAGAATGGTGGATGAATAAACTATTACAACACGGATTTAAAATTCAAAAATCTCCAACTAATTTTTTATTCAATCAACAGATAGTGGTGTGCTTAAAATGAATCATAGAGAAGCAACAATGATTGAAGTTAAGAAAGTGTTTGATGTTATACCAACAAAATCTGTGTTAGAGATAGGACCAAGAGAAGATACAACCTTTAAAGATTATTTTGAACACAAAGGCGCTAAATGGACTGGTATGGATTTGGTTCAAGAGATTGATGGAGTTATCTATGGAAAGATGGAAAACCTACCATTCCCTGATAACTCATTTGATATAATATTTGTATGTCACGCATTTGAACATTGTGAAAGACCAGTAGAAGCATTATCAGAGTTCAAACGAGTTGGTAGAAAAATATTGTTCATGTCAACACCTAATCATTGTAAACATCAGATTCTTGGTGCTGATAGTGACCATATATTTTGTTTGACAGAGATGCAGATGGAACGATTATTTATATATGGTAATATTAAAAAGATAGATATTCATACCCAAAAAGAAAACATAGAAAAAGAACAAGATTATAATTTAATAAGTGTGGGGGATTTAGAAAATGAGAAAAGAATCACATCATAATTATTGGCTAAACATTATAGATTTAGAACAAGCTAAAATGAAAATCATAACAGGAAACCCTTTTGATAAAGACACTGAAAAAGATGTTGAAAGAATATCTAAAGCTTTAGATATTAAAAAAACAGATACTGTATTAGATTTTGGTTGTGGTATAGGAAGATTATTAAAACCTATATCAAAATTATGTGATGGAATATGTGGTGTGGATATTAGCGAAGATATGATAAGATATGGCATAGAATATTGTAAAGGAACAACTAATATAAGATTTAAAGCTATGCAAAATGTAAGTTCTATTCTTTTACCACCATCACAATTTGATAAAATATATTCTCATATAGTTTTACAACATATGTATAAAGCTGATGCGTTCAAAGTTCTTACAGAGTTTGGCAGGCTTCTTAAAATAGGTGGCAGAGTTCATTTACAATATCCTTATTTCAGACAAGAATCATATATAGCACACATGGTTCAACGTAATCAAGGCGGAACTATAACACCATTGTTAGAGTTTTATAGCGAGGATGAATTACGATTTATGTTTGAGAGTATAGGATTCAAGATAATAGAAATTAAGAAAATAGACAATGATTTTTTCGTGTTAGCAGAAAAAACTAAACCAACATTGATTTATAATGAAATGCTATTTAAGCCAGATGAGGAATGAAGAATGAAAAGAATAACAATAATGGTAGCAACTAAAGATAGGCATTCAGAGATTTCTCTTCTAATGCAAAGTTTAAGAACACAATCATATACTGAATGGGACTTGTTCATTGGAGATGAAAGTCAGACACCTATAACTAACTGTCATTTTTTAATGAGTCTTATTGCCAGGTTAAGACATGAGGGGCACGGTGTAGAAATAATAAGAAACGGAATAAGTCAGGGCGTATGTTATATTAGGAACACATTGATTGATAAAAATCCATGGCCAGAGAACATATATTCTGCAAGACTTGATGATGATGTTGTTCTTGATTCTGATTATCTCCAGAAAATGATGACTGTTTTGAAAAAATATGATATTGCGTCAGGGATAACACCACATATGATGAGTCCAATATGGGAAAGAGACGTTTATAATCTAGGACAATACATCAACGATATTGAACTTAATAAAGGTGTTATAAAAAACTATACAGATGATTGTGGCATGGGATATACAACTAATCATATAATGCCAGCAACAAATTTCAGAAGTAATGCTGTGTATAAAACTAAAATAACAGATGATGGAGTTCGCTACCCGTTAAATTTATCTCATGTTGGATTCAGAGAAGAAGCATTTTTCAGTTTATCATCTATCATAAAAGGATATAAAATAGGGGTTCATACAGGAGCAATGGCTTGGCATATTCAATCTGGGTCTGGAGGATGTAGATATCCCGATTATGCTGAATGTGTTTCTCTTGATGAAAAAACTTTCAGGAAATGGGTGAAGACCATGTATAAGAAACATGGAAATTTTATTAAAGTATATAAGAGGGGATTATGATGAATAAAAAATCAGCTATAAAAATATATAATGAGATAGAAGAAATTAAAAAAAGAATGTACAAACATCGTTCAGAAATAATTTCAGCATCTGAATTACTCAAAACATGGGACCCAGAAGTTTATGGACCAACAACAGCTAATGTATTAGCAGATGCTGGATTAAAACTAATGATTGTAGAACTTAATCATTATGTAACAGTTGGAAAAAATTTAATCAAAGAAAAAGAAGAAATATTAGTAAACAATGGTTATCCAATAGAAGGTGAAATTGTAACACCAAAGTTATTAACAGAGTTGATGAAATAATGCAAATTAATATCATCGGAGATGTGATAGGAAATTCGGGGTACTGTTCACATATAAGACAATTCGCTAATGCTCTCTATAAAGCAGGAGCGGATGTAAGACTTGATTCACAGAAACCGCCAGGTTGGGAATCACAAGTTAATGATGCAGAACTTAATATGCTGACAAAACTTCCTGATAAAGACAGGTGCGACATTGCAGTAACTCTACCTCATATGTGGCCATATCATTTAGCGCAAAGACCTGCCCATTTCATAGGATTTTTAGTATGGGAAGGAGATTCTATTCCGCCATTTTGGATGAAGCACCTTATTGATAAAAGAGTTGATACAGTATTTGTTCCCAGCCAGCATACTAAAGATGCAATATTAACAACATTCAAATCTTGCGCAGGATTAGATAATATAAAAGAAGGTAAAGTAACAATGAAAGATTGGGATAAAATTAAAATCGTTCCACATGGTGTTGATAGAAGTCTTTTCTTTCCAATAGAAAAGAAGAAAGATAAATTTTGCTTCCTTGCAAATAAGGGATGGACGAAACCATTAACAGACAGAGGAGGATTACAATTCATCATTCAAGCGTTTGCAGCAGAGTTTAACAAAAATGAAAAAGTAAAGTTATTATTAAAAGTAAACAAAAGTTATGCCCCTGATTTTGATGTTAGAGAAGCTATCAAACAGCTTGGAATAACCAAGCATGTGAAAGAAAGACCTGAGATATTAGTGACAG
>Ga0208905_1001445_pt1 | contig 11929 bp, 12 predicted proteins | sample AntAceMetag02UKS_FD_184776 | JGI IMG/M metagenome (GOLD analysis project Ga0208905, IMG submission 184776) | Saline lake microbial communities from Ace Lake, Antarctica - Antarctic Ace Lake Metagenome 02UKS (SPAdes) (version 2) | ecosystem: Environmental > Aquatic > Non-marine Saline and...
CAAAATCCCTCCCCTTAAGACAGTATGTATCTTTGTGACCTGCAACCCCCCCAAAACCAAGGTTGATTTTGCTTTTTGAATACATACGAACCATATCTTCCGTTGATAAAGGACCATTTGGCCAGCCATATCCAAAGGCTTCCACATGAATGCCATGATCCTTCAGCACCTGAATAAGGGCTGGACGATTCCCATAGCATTGGCCGACAAAAGATATGTCGATAAACCTTTCAACATCGTATGGCTTATGAATTTCAGGATTAGCGCCCTCGGAAAGATAAACAGGAAGCGCGCCCTCTACACAGTACTTTTCCAGAGCGTCTTTAGTACTGGTCCAGCAAAGGTCGAAATATCGACAGATATCTCGCATCCCTGTTGCCTGACCGTTTCTTATTTTACCAATGAATGATTCTTTATCATTTAAGGCAAGACTGACCATTGGAATGCCAACTCCGCGGAGTTTTCCCATGTTTTTTGGAGTTACCAATTCTCCCACTATATATGTGAAAAGGATATCAATCGGTTCTTCACGGTTCCACGTATCAATTTGTTGAATAAGGTCTTCATTCATTAATTTTCGGATATTTTTTCGCCAGTTTTTCTCTCTCTGATGGTCATACTTGTCAACCCAATCGTAGTGCCGGACCCGTCCAAACCGCTCTAATGAACCCCCGAGAGATTTGTTCTCCCAATTGTAGTGATGGTAAATGGCAACTATGTTGAGATTCCCTTTTTGCTTGGGGGTCTGATGAGAATATTTTGAATGCAGTGTTTGAACAATTTGTTCTTCGGTTGGTATTGACAGTTCTCCTTTTTCAAATTGTGCATGATACACGCGGAGTTCGTTGAGGAGCCTTTTTTGGTTTCTCCAGTCTCTGAATTGATGCCTTGCTGTGGCAGTTGGATCATACATATACGAACCCTTTATTGTTTTCTCAAGGTATAGAGCCGGGCGCCTTCCGACTTGTCTTCTTGACCGTTTATCATATTTATTACGTGTCCGGCATCAATTGCAGGAATACTTTTTTCACGGGCTACATCCACGCACACCAAAAGAGATCCGATACCCGCGCCAACGAGACAGATATCGTTATCGTCATGCACCTGTTCAATGATCTTCTCCCTGATTGATCTCCATTGTGTGGCCACAAAGGCGTCAGGTAGTTTGACAAATGTTACATCGGGCAGGCTTGCTGCTTCTTTGAACCAGTGCTCGCATGTTTTTTCGTTGAATTCCGACGTAAGAATGCAGACATTTTTTCCGTTTACCAGGCTTTTGAAATTGGTTGATGTCAGATAGGCATAGATAGTGTAAAAGGGAATATAATTGTTTTTGCTCAACGTTATTCCATTCTTTCGAAGAAATCGCAGAAACTGCAAGGCCGAGTTGTCCTTCTTCTTTGTCAACAATGACAGGAGACCGTGCTTCTGCGGAATTATATTTCCGGGAAATATCAATGGCGCCATAATCCCTGTTTCAGTTAACTCCCGTATGCCTTCTATATGCATGGGCATAGCCGCTTTGATAGCCCGACCTGATTCAGCCTGTTTGTAGAGACCATTGCAAGAGAGACTCTCCCGGTAAAATGCATATTCCCCGTCTGCAAACCTCACACAGGGAAGTGGCATTCTTTTTTCCATGCTTTCTTTGATACGATTGTGAAACATGGCGAAATAGTCTTTCCCCGTTTTTACCTCATGGTGAAAGAGACAAAATTCTTGCTGAATCAGATCAGCCCCCTTTCTTTGAAAGATTGAAGAATTGTCTATACTATCAAATTTCAATCGGTCGAAACGAAAGTCCTGTATATCGATTAACTTGCCAAGTTCGTGATCATCAGTCATTTGGAACGTCTCCTTTCCCACTCTTTTTGGCAACTACCGCATAACTTGTCCCTGAATAGCATTTTGCAATCAACCGGGCGATGATATTCACCACGGGAATTTTTTTTAATCTGTCCTTGATGTATTCCGAGTGGTAATCTTTTGAGCGAATTACGATGAATCCGTGCTTCTTTAATAAATGTCTCAGTGATGACGGTGTGTAGTGGTAAAGATGATAGGGAATTTGCCATCCCACCCATTTTTCCCAGTTTTTTTGTGCATCTGTTCCCACATAATTCGGCACATCGACCACCAGCAGGCCGTCATCGGTTAGCCAGCGATACGCCTTTTTTAAGTAGCTGGCAGGGTCTGGTGTATGCTCGAGAAAATGCCACATGGTTATAACGTCAATGGAGGAAGGAGGATATTCTATTGTCTCCAATGGACCCGTCGTAACTGAGATGCCGAGTTGCGACGAAACGTAAGCGGCCGCATAATTTGAAATATCTGTACCCTCTACATCATATCCTGCCAATCTACAGGCGTGCAGAAAATATCCCATACCGCACCCTATATCCAAAACGGTGCCTTTGCGCTTAAATTTCCGGAAAAATCTGATTCTGTGATCTTCTTGAGAGACCCTCCTTTTCATTCCTTGCGAATTACGTTGCAGACCGGTGTCGTATTGGCTGTCGAAATAGTTGTTTTGATATAAATCAGTCAGTTCCAGTTCGCTTGGCCTTGGATCAAGAATACCTACCCCGCACCCTTGGCACTGTTGTATAGTCCATTCTCCAAGTCTAATGAGTGGTTTTCGATCACTGCTCTCGCAGATGACACACTGTGCCGGAGCTCGTTCCATGTCCATTTTCCTTTGAGGTTTTATTAGAAGCCACCATATCAAAAAATTCTTAAAAAACGTATTACATAACAACTCATTTGTTATGTCCGCAGATGTATAAAACAAGTCTTTCCATAATTCAATAAAGATTCCTAGTCGTTTAAATAAAGTCCGTATTAATTTATTGCTCTTCTCATATTGTTTCTATATATACTTAATTGCACTGTTATACCAGAACTGCTGAATATCGTGGCACTCTTGTCTTAATAACAGAATCGGAGAGTTCGGGAAATATCATGGGTTTTATAAAAAAATATGCCGAAAAACTTGGGATTAGGAAGTCAAAATCCCTGCAGGAGCGATATCCTCAGTATCTGATAGGCAGGGGAACCTATGGAACTCCTCAAGTTAATACGTGGGGAGAGGGAACAATCTTGACCATTGGTGCATTTTGTTCATTTGCGCCCGGAGTGCAGATTTTTCTAGGGGGTGAGCACAGGACAGACTGGGTGACAACATATCCCTTTAATGTACTTTGGAAAGCTGGGGATGGTATTACGGGTCACCCCAAGACAAAGGGTGATGTAAAGATAGGAAATGATGTCTGGATTGGTAGTGAAGCAATTATCATGTCTGGTGTGATTATTGGAGATGGGGCTGTTGTAGGAACAAGAGCAGTAGTTGTAACAGATATTCCCCCGTATACTATCGCGGTGGGTAACCCAGCACGTATTATAAGGAAGCGATTTAACGAAGAAATAATCAAGCGTCTCTTAGAGGTTGCATGGTGGAATTGGGAAAATAGCCGGATAGAAAAAGCCCTCCCCCTTTTATTGAGTGATGAAATAGAGTCTTTTCTTGAAGCTGTCGAAAAGGATGATATCTAAGGTAGTCGATCCTAAGAAATTTTCCTGTTAGATCAAAAGGGTTCAATGTGGACTGTTGGACGGGACGCATCTTGAAGGCGCACTTTCCATGATTTATTTTTTCTCGCTATTCTGATGCATGGAATTTCTTACTGCATAATAAATTACCTGATACTTACCAAGCTTTTCTCTCGCTTTTGTTTTTTCTTTTGCAAAAGGAAGAAAAAACTTTAGTGTTACGATTCTCCACCATGCTTTTATAATATGAGCTCTGCCTATTCGTTTGATAGTTTTCTGAAGATAATGTTTTCTATAAAAAATATATTCGGCATGAATTTTCTTACCCCATACTTCTGATGATAATGAGCTTTTTTCACTTTGTCCGCCAAGATGAACAACGGATGCAGAATCTATATAGCCTATTTCGTGACCTAATTTCCTAATTCTGAGGCATAGATCCTGATCCTCACCATATAAAAAGAAGTCTTCGTCAAATCCCCCAATTTTGTTGATAATTTCTGAACGGCCAATCATACTCGCACCAAGAACACAGGCTATGTTGCCTGGCAGGTCCGATAACTCGGTTGTTGTATATTTTTGGCCGGGATATTTGTATGATACCGAATCCTGCAGTGTTCCATCAAAATTGATAATTTTTGTGCCGGCAAGACCGACATGGGGATTTGCATCCATAAACGATATGGCTTCGCTGAAAACATCTGATACAACTTCGGTATCCGGATTGAGAAAAAATATATACTTTCCTTTACATTGCGGCAAGACCTGATTGTTGGCCGCTGCGAATCCGGCGTTTTTTGTATTAGCCACAAGATAGACCGATGGAAAATTGTCTTTTATGAAATATGAGCTTCCATCTGTTGAAGCATTATCGACAACGAATACTTCTCCGGTAATATTGCTCGCTTTAAAAACAGATTTGAGGCAATTCCCGATCAGATCTGCAGTATTATAGGATACAATTATAATGGACAGGATCGGTTGCTCTCTTTTAGATATTACTGTATTTTCCATTTGCTAAACTAAATAAAAACCATATCGCATTTAGTTTTCTGTAAACAATTTAAAGCTATGGATAAGAAGGAATGGGTTTTACTGCTTCTTCCATGCCCACAACATGCCTACTGGTCGACGACGTGTGGCGAATCCTTGTGCGCTAAAATATGCCTCTAGAGAATCAATGTTCTGTCCGGATTCGATTCCGCCGTGAACCTCCATCGCTATTTGATCGATTCTGGACAGACATTCCAAGGGGCAATTATAAATAATATCATATTCGGCGCCTTCACAATCCATCTTCAACAGGTTGCATCTTTCTATATTGTGCTCGCTGAATATATCAAAAAGCGTAATTGAAGGTACCTTGATAACCTGATTGTGTTTGTGAGGTTTTTGAAACATCGTGGCACTCGTTGTAAAACTATCATCAGGATCAAACATTATCTCAACTGTACCCGAATGCCCGGCAACAGCTTTTTGAAAACACTTAATATTGCAATCTGCATTTAACTCTCGATTTCGTGCCAGTTGCTTAAAGTTGAAAGGTATTGGTTCATAAGCCAATATTCTTGAATCATTAAAACGGGAAGCCGCAAAAAGCGTGAAAAAACCCGCGTTGGCGCCGATGTCTATAATGGTTGAATTATCAGGGACATGTAATTCAAGCCCATCCATATAGCACTCATCCATAAAGATTTCCTTAAATGTTTGAAGAAGCCTTCGAGGAACTTCAACAAGCACCTGTTTTCGCGTCCTGAACAAAACGGGATCTACATCGGTCAGCCCGAACTTGACCGCCAAGTGCAACCACCAGTTGGATAAATTCCTTATAAGGTTAAAATATCTCATATTCAAGTACGCCTTAGTGTTACTAACGATTTATGTCTGCAACATTTCCTTGTAAATGTTTGCTACTTTTTCTGCCACGGCATCCCAGCTGTTATTAAGCGCCGTATTATGAGCTTCCTCCGCCATCGTGATTCTGGTTTTGTTGTCTAACATAAAGCCTATTTTCTCGCAAATCATATCGGCATTATCCGTGTCCTCAATTACGAACCCGTTTATTCCTTCTTTGACAAGATCCTTCGCGCCCACATTGCTGCTGATTATGACAGGCAGGGACGCCGCCATGGCCTCAAGCACCGTCATGCCAAATGTATCAAATCTTGAAAGCATCATAAAGATGTCGCTTGCCAGATAGATCTTCCCGAGGTTTTTTTTCTGAACACCGGAGAAGATAACATCATCTTTTATGCCAGCTTTTTGTGCAAGAGCGCTGTATTTTTTGTAATCTCCCTTGCCAACGACAAGCAGTTTGAAATTATGAGAAGGATAAGATGCCTTTGCTTTTCCAATAGCGGCTATAACATAATCAAGCCCTTTTATTTCAAAATTCATAGAAACAAATATAATCACAATATCGGAAGGACCGATGCCAAATTGCTCCCTTATTTCTTTGCGGCAACGGGCACGGTCGAGCCTTTGGAACCTTTCAATATCAACACCAGGATGAATGACCTGGATTTTTTCTGGTTCTATTCTATATTCTTTAAGTAGCTTCGCTTTAGTCAGGCTGGAAACCGGAAGAAACTTTTCGCATCTTGTGTTGTTGACAAGATGCCTCTCAACCCAACATGTGGCGCGATCAAAAAGACTCATAAATTTCTTGCGAACTTCATGCACCCATATCCGATGAGGGATTCCATGCATGGTGAATATATCTGCATCGAAGATTCGGTCATGGGTGTGAATCAGGTCGAAGTTCATTTTTGAGATTTTTCGATTGGCAAACCAGGCAAAACTGATCGTCGTAAGAAATCTCGGGAATCTTATTATGGGAACCTTATGAAATGTGATCTGGTCCGAATTTGACTGCCATTTGTTTGCAAAAACATGGATAGTATATTTTTCACTGTAAGATAGTCGCTCGGTCAACTCATAGACAAATCTTTCCGCCCCGCCAACAAATCCATACTTAGGGATTACTATTGCTATCTTTTTGGCATTTAAAAACATATCACCGCATTGGCTATCTATTTAAAAGTTGAGATCTTTTCGCACACCTGAGTGGTAAATGTAGTGGCAAGCCGTTTTCTCTTTGGGTAAGATGCTTCAAACAAAAGGCTGAGCCCAGCACCATAATCAAGACAAAAATACGAGAGTGCTATGGGGACTTTCTAATCCTTAGATTTTTGTCAATTCAAATATCCCGCAGCCATAATGACATGAAAAATTATTCTCGATGTCACTGTCTCTTATTACCACTTCTCTGTGGAGATCGCCGTTGTCATCAACGTATGAAAAAGAGTCAACTTGGTAATCCCTGGTCAAGAGTTCAAAGAGATATCGTAGACTGAACACCCTATGAGCGTTAAATTCGATGCGTTGTTCCCCAATGGGCACTGAAAAATAAAACTTACCCCCTCGCTTAAGCATCATGAGAATATGCTGTAGCCCCTTTAGATAGCCCTGACTGTCAATGGTATCTCCATATCGCCCAAGGCCCAGGTGTTCCATAACATGCAGAGATGAAATTGAATCGCAATAATCTCGCAATTCAAAATTATCACTCATTATATCAACCTGCTTAAATATGATATTTGGATGGTCACTGGCAAGTTTTCGTATGTCAAATACCTCGATCTCCCGAAACGATGCAACATGTGCGACAAATCCATCAATTCGCGACCCGATATCGACATGCTTTGAAGGATTGCTGGCATGAATTTTTTCGGCAATCAATAAATCCTGGTGAAAGTAATGGCCGTTTGCGATGCCACTTTGTTCTGACCACTCATTAAGGCACGGATAAAATGACGTGATTTCGAAATCTACATTATTAGCAGTTATATGCCGTTCCATTTTCCTATAATCTGAAAGATACCTTGAGAGAGCTTTGACGGAAGTAACTATGCGACCTGGTTTCTTTAGTTTTAATAACCGGACAATTGTGACGGATAGTTTAGCTGTTTTTCTTATACTATTCATGTGATTCCATTAGGTGAATAAGAAAGTAACATGCCGGTAACCCCTAATCTTTTGTGTCCCCGCATTTGTGAATTCTAATAATGTCGCCTTTAATATTAAACTTCCAATCAGTATGCCTATTAGAAACCAGTTTTCTTATCCCTTCCAGGCTTGGATAATCATCTTGACCAGTGAAGAGATGGGCATCGTCTATCAGGATAACATGGTCCTCAATAGTATGATCTAATATGCAATTCAACTCTTGCATAATGGGTGTGTTGAGATCACCTTTCGCAGTAATTCCACCAGAATAATGCCCGTCAAGCCAAAACAAGCATGGCTCGCTTATGTCGGCGAGAATGACCGGCAGGACCTTACTGCTGTCTCCATGAAAGATCGAAATGTTATGATGCTTGGAGAACTTCTTTTTTGCTTGTTCATAAAGGGTCTTATCGAGTTCGATGGAATAAATCTTATTGAATGTATCCATGACGGCATTAACCATATCACCCAGATATGTGCCCGTTTCTATGAATGTTTCGACAGAAGATATTTTTGCATATTCTTTAACTGTTCTTTGTTTGACAACGTCAGGCACTGGGATAGGATTACCTTTTCTATTCCAGTTTCTGACAGTTATCCTGTATTGAACATAATCTGCAACCTTTTTTGCAACATTAACTAGCATGCTCTAACCGTTTGATATCTAGAAACCTTTCTATAATTTTACTACTGAAGCAACATACGGCTTTAATAAAAGTGAGTCTTTGTTCACTGAATAATTTGCCTCTCTATTTTAATGCCCATGTCCTCTAATTTCCTGATCACGATCGGCATAGCCTTTTGCGACAAATGAATTTCATTCAGATAGTGTTCACCATCAATTTCAGCCTTAAAATATACGAACTTAACACCATTGCTATTGCACAAAGATCTGAGTTTTTCATTAAATAATTGTGTTGCCTTCTTTCTTTCATCATATGTACCAACAGAAGGATATCCATCGCTGTCTATATATTTTCGTTGTGGAAGGATTACATTCCATGCCCACACATTAAACCCTAAATCCTTGATCTTCGTTATTACCGAAAAGTATTTGCTGACCGTAAGTCCGACAACTTTTTCTATGGTCATATTCCTCGATCTTGCCTGTTTGACTATGTGAGTTCTACAGTCTATTTCACCAAAGCATAACATAACAAAATCAATAAAGTGTTTTCTCACAATAAATAGGATGCTCTATTGGTCGTGTGCTTCATAAAATATTCTTATAAAGATACTACCGGTTTTTATACTTAGAGGGAATCAGCTTCGTTAAGATGCCATAAAATGGTCATCATTGCGAATATTGTATAGAAAATAACCTCTGGCACATGACTGAAAAACGGTTCAAAAACCCCGATGACAAGAACCGCAACAAATATACCTGCGACACAACGGCCCCAGTTTTTAATAAAATCATCTTTTCCATGCCTGATAAGGTTCCAGCACATCCTAAAAGACGTAAATAATATATAGAGGAATAATGCAAACCCGACAATGCCGGTTCGCACTGCAATACTGAACATCATTGAATGGGGATCATTAAGGAGAGGACCTCGTCTGTATTTAGCCGGAACTCGTTCTTTATATTTTTTGAGATTAACATATTTTTCATTCCCATAAGTCTCTATTCCAAAGCCTATGCCGACAATCGGATAATCCCTTATAATCTCAACCGTTGTCAGATGTGTGGGAAGTCGTAAACCGGAAATAAGGTCGGCATGAATAAAGCGGTTTTTGAGAGGGGTCATAGCGACAACAATCAACAATATTACCAAGCAGGAAATCAGAACTTTTTTATTTTTGAAACATAATATGATGACCGACAGGAACAGTGCCAATGCTGTGCTGCGTGCCTGTGTCAAGACACTTAGAGCACATAGTGGAAACAGGGATATAAGGGAGATTATTTTGATTTGTAAATTATTGTTTGTAATTATATAATGTAAGGAGAAGATTATGGCAGTTACAGTAATATAACCGACCCAGTTAACTGGTATTTCAGTAAGTCCTGTCGCAAGTTTTGTAGATAAACTGTTGCCCAGCATGAAATAAAAATAATATATCTCTCCTATTGAAAATATGGTGGCAGAGGTGATTATAACCCACGAAAGACCAATAAGCCGTTTTCTGGAATTAAAGAAATTAATTAAAATGTAATAGATGACAAGATATTTCAGCAAATGCGCACGGAAATCATGGATGCTGTTTTCTTTGTCGAGAGCAAAGAAAAGACCAATAAATACCCAGATGACAAAGAACACAAAAGGAAGTGTAAGTGATGACTTAAAGGAAAAGTCAATCTTTTTGAGATAGATTAGAAAAAGGACAATAAAAAACGACGAGTAAAAACATATTTCTTTCATGGCCGTTGTGTGGGGAAATGGGTTTAAAAATATGAATATCCCCATTAGTACGAGAACGCTTCCCTTCAGAAAGTCAAATGCATTTTTGCTTGTTTTAAGCTTCTCTATCTGCAAAGCCGAATAATTGAGAATTTTAGTACGCAACCTTATTATCCTTTTCCAGTAACTGTTTCTCACAGCAAATTAACAGAAAATCACCATTCTAATCAAACTATAACTGTGATATGTTGTTGCGCCTATAACATGATTCAGGTGGTTTTATCAAACAATGAATGAAAAGGTGCCTCTCTCAGTAGCCATCATCACAAAGGATGAAGCGAAGAACATGCCTGCCTGTCTTGAAAGTGTCCGATTCGCGGATCAGATAGTAGTGGTGGATTCCGGCAGTACAGATGATACGGTAAAGATTGCCTCCGATTTCGGGTGCGATGTATTTGTCGAAAAGTGGCGAGGGTTCGGCCCGCAGAAACAGTCCGCCATAGATAAGTGCAAAAATAAATGGGTGCTTGTTCTTGATGCTGATGAGCGAATTCCTCCTGAAACCGCCCTGGTTATTGGAGATATTGTATCAAGAGGGGTGAACGATGTAGCTGGTTACAATTTCCCGCGGAATAACTGGTTCCAGGGCCGCTGGATTAAACACCTCTGGGGAGGAGATCGGATAGTCAGGCTTTTTCAGAAAGAGCTTGGTGGAATGACTCCTGCAGCAGTTCATGAATCGGTGGAGGTTACGGGGAGAGTGGAGGCATTGGATGTCCCCATAGAGCATTATACTGAGAGCGATCTGTCCAGGATTCTGATCAAGATCGACCATTATTCCACACTGGGAGCCCGGGAGGCCTTTGATCAAGGCAAGAAATCCTCGGTGAGCTCCGCCTTTTTCCGCGCGGCTCTCACCTTCCTCCAGGACTACCTTTTAAGACTCGGGATCCTTGATGGTTCTCAGGGACTTACCCTTTCGATTACCGATGCCGTCAACAAGTTTTTCAAATACGCCAAGTTGAGCGAACTGCGCAAACAGGCTAAGCCATCAGGCCAGAACCATTAGGAAAGCTTTGCCACATGGATATTACCATCGTCATAGTCAACTGGAACACGAAAGATCTCCTGCGCGACTGTCTGGAATCTGTTTATAAGACAATCCGAAATATAACATTTGAGATCATCGTGGTGGACAATGCCTCTCGTGACAACAGTGTCGCCATGCTGGGTGAGAAATTTCCTGGTGTCAGGATAATAGAAAATAGTGAGAACCGAGGTTTTGCAGCGGCCAACAATCAGGCGTTTGCTGTCATGAGGGGACGCTATGCCCTCCTGCTCAATACCGATACTGTCCTGACCGAAAATGCCGTCCATGAACTGTTTGCCTTTATGGAAAATCACGATGAAGCGGCCAAGGCAGGCGGACAGCTTTTGAATAGTGATGGAAGCAGGCAGAATTCAATAGCGAATTTTCCCACTGTTTTGAGCCTTCTTGCCAATACATCGGTTCTTGAGTATCTGTTTCCACGAAGATTTCCGAGCAAGCGATACGCACACAAAGAGCCTCTTGAAGTTGAATCGGTCATCGGTGCCTGCATGCTTGTACGCAAAAAGGCCATGGACGAAGTGGGGATGTTTGATGAACGGTATTTTTTCTTCTTTGAAGAAACAGACTGGGCTTGCCAGATGCGTCCCGCCGGCTGGAAGATCTACCATGTACCTTCGGCCTTGATTTATCATCTGCAGGGGCAGAGCGTTGGAAGAAATGTCCGCTCGAGAATTGAGTTTTATCGTTCCAGGTATAAATTTTTTAATAAGTGGAAAGGACGTTCTTATAACGCAGCTGTTTCTCTTGTTGTCTTTATTCGACTGATTGTAAACTGGCTTCTAACATCTGCGGGATGCATCCTGACGGCCGGCGTGAACAAGGAGATCAGGGACAAATGGGTGGTGTATTCCCGGCTTATTCTATGGCATCTGAAGAGTTGTCCTTGAGAACATCTCTGAGGATGAGATCCTAAGGC
>Ga0208905_1001446_pt1 | contig 11917 bp, 12 predicted proteins | sample AntAceMetag02UKS_FD_184776 | JGI IMG/M metagenome (GOLD analysis project Ga0208905, IMG submission 184776) | Saline lake microbial communities from Ace Lake, Antarctica - Antarctic Ace Lake Metagenome 02UKS (SPAdes) (version 2) | ecosystem: Environmental > Aquatic > Non-marine Saline and...
ACATTAATTTTAATTGCTGTTCTGCTACCGCCACCAGCGCCACCAGAGCGAACAGCGCCACCAGCGCCACGTTTTGCAAGTTCTTCTTCTGTCTTTTGAAGATTAATTAAAGCATCCCTACGTTCATGCAAAGCGTTAACACCATCATTCGTTAAATCTGTCGACCTTAATAATACTTCTAAATAATCTTCAAAAGAACCTTCACTTCCTGATAATAATTTGTCTTGAATTTTAAATATATCAACTAGAGCCTCTGTTTCTTTTAAGGCGTCTTTGTAACCTTCAGCTAATTCTTTTAAATCAGCCGTTGTTAAATTAATTACATCCGATCTACCTTCAGTTAATAACATATTTAATTCTCGCAAATATTTTGCTCGTTCAATTAATTGAATATTCAACTCCTCATTAGCTTGTGCATTTTTACCAATAGCAATAGTATTCGCATCAGCTGCCTCTGTGTTATCCCAAAATAATCCCACAACAGTTGAAATACCTGAAATTATACCGACAAAAGGAATAGATTTTAAAGCAGCACCAAATCCCCTCGCACCAATTGTTCCTGCACTAAATGAACGTACAGAAGCAACTAACATTTTACTAGAATTTATAATACTCGGAATTAATCCAAACTTTATGATTTTACCCGTTTCATCAACTTCATTTCTAAATAAGCTAATAGCTAATTTTTGTAACGCCCAAGCTCTCAAACCACCAATTACAACCCTAACAACAGTTTCTAAGTTATCAGCTAAAAATGATAAAATATTCTTTAGGGTTTCACCAATACCAATACCTTCATTCCATTCTATAAGCAATGTATCCCATGCTTTTTGTAATTTTTCCAGCCCCGCATTTAGCGTATTGTTTTTGATATTGAACTCATCAGTAACAGATGTGTTTTCTTCAAATGCTGTGTTGGCTAAATCTTGCAACCTCGTTAACTCTTCCGTGTTTTGAGATAAAACACCAACTATACTAGCCGCTCTCGCCGAATCGACACCAAAATCCCCCAGCGTTTCGACTAATCCAATTAACCCCGTTTCGCTTGACTCAGCTCCTTGAGCTACCGCCTTTAACGCTTCGATAGGTGAGTTTGCTACTAATTCTTTAAATGATTCAGCCGTCATACCTGCTACTTGTGCGTAGTGTTCTTGGTCAGCGGCAATTTCAGGTAATAGTTTTTGTAATACAGTTGAAGCAACTTCTATACTTTGCCCCGTAGAATCAAACAAAGCACCCAACGCCCCTATATCTTGCGCACTGATTCCTGCAACAGAAGCAAGACCCGTCATTCTATTTGTAAAGTCCAAAATTTCGCTCGCACCCGCTTTTGAATTAGCTGCCAACTCGTTTATAACGCTACCAACTCTTTCAATTCCCCCCGCAATTCCAAACTCTTCTTCTAAGCCAAATGCACTTGATATTTTACCCAGCTCTGTTGCTATTTCATCCGCAGTACCTGATAAATCGTCACCTAAAGCAACAAAGACCTTATCCGCAGATGTTGCAAAATCGATAATGTTTTGTACACCCGTTATGCCTAATCGACCCGCAGCACTTGCTAATTCTTGCAAAGCCGTGACACTCGTTCTAGTATCAATTTTAAGCAATTCAAGAGATAAATCTTTAGCCGCTGATATTGTTAACCCCGTAGTTTTAGCTATATCAGCTAACTTTTCATCAAAGTCACCCAAAACAGAAAACGAACTTCTTAATAATTGAAAAACTCCAAAACTCAAGCCTAAAGCGCCCATAAATTTAGTGAGCTTTCCAATAGCTTGTGAGTATTGCCCCACTCTATGTTGGTGCATACCTAATGATTCATTCGCACGATCTCGAACCCCGTTAAGTGCTAATATCTCCATTCGTAATTGCCTACTTTGCTCCGTCTCCCTGCCCTCTTGAGCTATTAAATCTCTATATCGATCGGCTAATTGCTTTATTTTAATGTTCAATTTTTCGAATGCCCCGACCTGATTAGAAGTCAATAAAGCCTGAGTTCGCGCTTCTTTATTTCTTCTTTGCTCCTCAACTCTTAAACTTGCCAACTCAGAACGCTGTTTTTCCGTTACTTTATTTAATTTCTCTCTAGCTCTAGTAATCGATAGCTCCATTTTTTGCTGTTCGTCCAGAGCTTTTTTTGCTCTATTCCTAGCAGCGTTTAACGCATTTATATCTTTGGCAGTAGTACCCAATGACCCCGCAAGTTGAGCCATTAACTTTATCTCTTTTTTTAATACCTCGTTTATTTCGGTAGCTTTTCTTAACGCTTCATCACCTGACTTTATGAAATTTTCATAAATATCCTTTTGATACAACTTATCTTGGTCAACTCTATTGCTCATGTTTAACTTGTTTTGGCTTGTTTTGTTCCTGTACTATTTTTACAATTCTTGCGTACTCGCCTAGGCTTATTTCTTTCGTGTTTATCGCCATCCCGTACGCTTGCTGATAAATCATTCGACTTTCAATCATATCTTGCTTGACGCCAGACTTTGTAAGTGCTTCAATTTGATTGTCATAAAATGTTACCCAATTTATTTGAGATGGATCACCGTCAATAAGTTGAACCATTGCTTCGAGTTGTAAATTTATTAAAGTGGAGAACTCTTCAATCTTATCACTATCATCATTGATTTCCCTATATTGATCGTGCAGTTTGAAATAATTACTTTGGGCTTCGGTTTTGTCAATTATTAGCTTTTCATCATATAATTCACAAAGCCATTGAAAGTTATTAGTCTTGTGGAATTTTTCCCAATTGAATAGAGGTAAGTCGTCTATATCTGTATAAAAGACGATTGATTTTAGTTTACTTTTTTTATGAAATAGACCCATTTAACAAATAGTTTAAAAGCATTTTTTGCCATATTGGTAATACTTTTTCAGTTAATAACTCGATACTATCAGCTGATAATCCGTATATATCACGCCCAAATGATCCTTCTAAATCATTAGGATCATTCGCGTCAATTACAAAACCTTTCCCGTCTACCTTTGAAACCTTAAAAGACCGTTGGAATTTCCCCGTATCGTAAAGATCTACACTCGACCTTCCGCTCTTTGGTCGTCCTTTTGCTGCACTTATCTCAATCGTAACAGGGGAATAGTCACCGCCAACGCTTGACAATTGCACCCCGTTCGAATTGATAAATTCGTACCGCAATTGATCCGTGTTCAAATTAACGATAAATTTCTTTACTTCCGATTGGTTATAAATTTTCACAAAAAACTTTTCCGCCTTCAATTTCTGAACACGTTTTAGTTGCTTTATTATTTCGTTTTCTTCTATCATTTATCAAAAAAGCCCTAGCAAAAAATTCACTAGGGCTTTGTTTTATTGGTACTTTTTACGAAGTCGATCAAACTCCTTCATTGCGCTTGGTAAATCTGTCCTAGCTAGTTTTCCTTTATAAATGCTGCCTAGGTGTTCGCCACTTTTAACGCTTGAGAAGTTAATATTGATCTCGCCAAATTCGAAAACTAACCCGGATGGAATGGATGGTTTACCGGGTGTCTTCTTTGGTTCTAACTTCTTCAACTCTTTATCGCTCATTAGCCTAATGTAACGTCAAAAGCAGCCATAGAGTAACCATCTTTACTCAATGAAACTTCGATAACATCAGCAACCGTTTGCGCCACCGCCAAAGTAATTACGTACTTGTCTTGGATAATTGCATCAGGAACTAATGAAGTAACTGCGACACTTGCACTCGTTGTTTTGTTGTAAACAGTAGCTGGTGTCGCTCCGTCGTTAAATGACAGATCAGCAACTAATAGCCCGATAACAGGGTCTTTTGATCCATAACCCGAATTAATGAAGTTAAACGTGCCTGTAATAGTTGTTTGAGCTGCGTTTAAAATTTCAGCAAACATAACTTCTCTTGGTGCGCGTCCAAACCATTTCAAAGCTGAATAGGTAATACTACATGCATCAATATAATCAAGACAACCCTCTGAAACATATTCAGCGTATTGAATACCGACACCGATCTTTTGAGTAGCGGCATCAGTTGACTCCATAAGTTGAGCCGACATTGTGCTATCCTCTAAATCAATAGGAAGTAACCCTCCACTTCCGTCTTTCAATCCAATAACGTTACCGAAATTCGTTACCCAGAATACACCCATTCCGCCCAAACAATCAAAAGTTGTTTTGTAAGCAGATTTCAAAAAAGGCGCAGAAGAATTCCCAGCGTGGACATAAGTAATTCGTCCTTTTGTTTCCGACCCCGTATTGTAATTGATACCGTCTAGTGTCTCGGTGTCGTTAACCGTTTCCGCAAAAGCAAGGTTGACCATTTTTCCGAAAATATACCATCTGTCTAATTTATTCGGCTCGTTTAATTTCCCATCAATATAGGCTTGAGTCAAACTTGTTCCCGCAGGAATTACATTTGGTGTTCCGTCGCTTCCAACTAAGGGTACGAAAATTGGGTAAATGGCTTTACCCGTTAATTTGTTGTTGCTTGGCATTCCAGCCGCAATCGGCAATCCTGTGCAGCAAGCAGTTGCGCATCCGCTCATAATAATTTATTTTAATTTGCTGCACCCGTCTTAACCTCCGAATGCAATAAGGTATTTTATTTCAAAATTAGTAAAATTTTTTAAAAGTAATTGAATAATTTTACTATAAATAAAATATTTTAGTAAATTCTAATAAATTATTATGATTATTTCTTATCTTCGTAAGATGAAACAATCAATTCTTAGCGTATCTTTCTTTGTATTATTGCTCGCTCTTCTCGTTTGGTCAATTATTGGCGGATGGTTTATCAATCTTATAATTGTATACCTAGTGATAGCTAATATTGGACAAATTATTGTTAATAAGCAAGTTAATAAAGAAATTGAGTTTTTGAAGATTCTTTTTTCATCTAACGCAAAAAAATAGTCATGGCAGCACCTAAAGGTAATCAGTTTTGGAAATTAGCAGACCCCGAATGTATAGGTAAGCCTAGAAATTTCGCAAGTCCTTCTTACCTTTGGGAGAAAGCAAAGGAGTATTTTGAAGAGTGTGACGAAAACCCATTTGAAAGAGAGGAGACAACAACAACCGATAAAGGAACTTACTACAAAACTTATAGCCATAAGATACCATATACTTGGGAAGGGTTGTATGTTTTTCTAGGTGTTTGCAACATTGATAGGTACAAAGATATAAAAGAGTTTGTTGGAATCATTACGCATATTGGCAACGTTATTCGCAATCAAAAGTTCTCTGGAGCAGCAGCAGGGATATTTAATTCTAATATAATAGCTCGTGATTTAGGACTAAGGGATGCGACCGACATAGCTACTAATGGCAAAGATTTAAGCGGAGAATTTACGGTTAATATCGTTAAACCTAAAGGAGAATAATTACATCTTTTTAATTAAATCCACGCTCTGCCAATAGCCAGCTCCGTACCTTATTGGGTCGATAGTGTGATTGTTGGAATCTTCGGGTTTATCAGTAATCACACCATATCGATCAGCTTCGAATGAATAGTCTTCCTGCTCTTGCTCAATGTTCAAACTATCCTCTGTAAAATAAACACGTAAATTTTGCAGAATATCAATACCGTCCATAATTGATCCTTTACCCTTTGCAGCAGGTTCGGCTAAATAACCTTTCCGCCTTAACATTGCTATTTTTACAATCCGATTATTGTCGCAAATGACGGGAACGTCTAAGGGTATCGCTAACCTGTTAAACATCCAAGTGACTATACCCTCTTCTTCGTTGTCAATGTCGGCTCGTTCTTGAGGTGTCATTGATTTACGTACTTCATCCTCACTAGCATAGTTCAATTCATGCGCATAGATTGCACCGTCATAATATTTCAGATGCACAATTCCCCACGGATCAACTTTTCCCCAATCGACTACATACAATTCAGGCGCATCCAATTCGATAAATTCACGGGTGCTAATTTTATCCCAAGAAAATATCCTATTTGGCCGCTCGCCTTTTTCGCCTAACCCATACACTACCCAACTAAGTTCATTCGCGCTGCGTGTTTCGTGGTTCATTTTACAGCGGTCGATTTCTTCTAATTGTTTTTTGCTAAATGATAAATCATTTTTTATTGTATCGTATTTAATTGCTTCGGTATGATCAATTAGCTTATTTATTACGACTTCCAAATATTGTATCGGCTGGTAGCTTAATATTTTCGATCTTTGCCCGGCTGGGCAAAATGGGTTATCTTTAAATGTAGAATGAATGACAATTGCGTTTTTGCGGGTCATTACATCTTCGACCCAATGCCACTTCTTTGGGTTGTAATCAATAAAAACAATATCGGAAGTCCTTTGATCTATTTGATTAAATGTTTCGGAAGTAATTTTATATGGCTCGTTAAGCCATGCAGCATCTTGGGTTAATCCGTGTACTTTCTCTTCATCATCTGCCCCATGAATTTCTAAGTTTGATCCATTATTGTAAGCAAAATAAGATTCCGTCTTATTAAAAAGATGTCCTTTATTCATTCGCCCAGTTGCCCTAAAACGTTTTATCATATCGCTCAGAACCGTGTCTTTACATGACTTCTTAGTATCTCTCCAGATAGTGATACGTTTGTTAGGCAGTGATCTACAAAGTAAATCGTTTAAGTCAATTAAACTGATAGTTTTTGATGATCGGCTCGATCCCTTGTTTATGATGTACTTGTATTTTCGACCTGAACCAAAACAATGTTGGCAATCTTCATCTATTGGTGGGTCAAGACTATTGATAATATTTCCACAATTATTCGGACATTTTTCGTGGATAGCATTCCAATTCTTTTCAAAAACAATAGTCGCATCTATCATAATTCGACACCTGCCATGATAGCGGCTTCATCTTTTGAATAGCCGCTTTGTACGAATATGGCGAGAGTTTCAGCCTTTATCTTATCGGAGGTAGCTTCAATAACTTTGTCATCTTGCATGCTTGGTAAATGGTCATAACACAGTTTAACATACTCTTTGCTCGTGTCGAAATTAAAACGTTTATTCATTGTTTCTGAAAGCGCATCAGCTTCTGGAATTATCGTGGATTGAAGCGCCATTTTTTGACCCTCGATAATGTCACCACCCGACCCACCTAATGCCTTAGTTCGACCAAGAGAAAAAAGGTGCTCATTAAGCCCATAATGATCAATGATACGTCTAAAATCTCGATTCATTGATTCTGTCAATAACAATTCTTTTGCGGGGTAGCTCATTGGTTGCCATTTGACCGATATAGGTGAAATAATCAATTTGCTTTTGTTCCTGTCCATCATGTCGTAAGATTCAGAATGTGCTTCGTCCAGCGCTTTCTTTTCGTCAGGTCTTAACGCTCTTGAGCCTACTGCATCTTTTGCCTCATTTGAAAGGATGCCGAGAGCAGACATCTTTCGCAGTATTACATTCTGATAACCCATGGCCGCCCGAATGTTGGATATTTCCATTTGTATCGGTTCAAAAGGCGTCTTTGGGAAAACGGGGTGATCAATGTTAAATGACTTGGTGTATATTATCTCATTAGCTTTAAAGATGGTTTCACCCGACCCACCTCGATCATATACAAATTTCTCAATTATCTTATCTAGTTCCGTCTGCGAGTAAATCAATCCAGTTGTCTTTATATCAATTAAATGAGGTGGAATATTCCAAAGAGCTGACGGTATAGGTTGCGAATCGAATCCCCTTAACTCACGCATGAAATTGGCCCCGTAAACGCTCATGTTAATATCGTACTCTTTTAAAAATTGAGTACCTGACAATAATGCGTTCGGCTCGTTTAATAATTTTAAGTATGGTGAATTAACAACGTGTTCGTGTTGTCCTTTGGGGTTAACCTTATAATGTTCCCAGCGACCAGAAGCCTTTAGTCCCGCTTTTCTATTAATTACTAATTGGAGTAACCCAGTTGTGTTGTATAAGTCGCGCTCGCACCCTTCGATCTCATCCCATTGCGGTTGGTCAGGCTGAAAGTTTATACCGCGACTATTAAATTTGTCCTTTGTATATCGGTTGCTGCCACCTAAGTTGTATAAAAAACTACCCGTCCTTTGAAAGAAATTCATATATTTTGAAATTTATTTTAAACAAATATACTTTATTTTAATATTTTTTAATAGTTTTGTTGTGATTATGAATGAAAAAAACTTATTAGATATTGAAAAACAAGTCAAAAAACTGCCCGATAGCGTTAAAAAGTTGAAACTTCTAAAAGAAATCGAGGAAAAGAAAAAGAAATTTATAAGCAAATGATGAAAGATTTTAAAACAAAAGAGGAATTGTTTGCTTATCTCAAGTCGAACAAAGCGGATCTTATCCAATTAAAAAAGGGCGCAATAAAATATGCTGACGGAGTTCCATTGTCTAGTCTTAAATTAGATGCTGTAAAATTCGACGTTCCTAGCGGTAAAATTGCTGCGGTAATTAATACCACCAACTTAATGGATAGTCATTCAGATGTTCATATTAATGGCATTTGGAATAAGTCTATAATAGACCAAGCTGGTAAAGTGTATTACATTATCAACCATGAATTAGAGTTGGGTAAAGTAATCGCTTATCCAAAAGACGTTGAAATGAAGCTGATCGAAACGACTTGGAAGGACTTAGGTGCGAATTACGAGGGCAATACACAAGCACTAGTTTTCTTTGTTGAAGAATCAGCGGTTAAATTGCAGATAGCTAAGGAAGCCATTGAAAATAAAGAACCTGTGCAGCATAGCATTCGAATGGCGTATGTTGATTACAAGTTAGCAATGGATTCAAATGATGAAGATCACAATGAAGAAAAAGCGGTTTGGGATCAATACCTCGGAGTTATTGCTAACCAACAACAAGCGATTAAACAGGGTTACTTTTGGGCAGTAACCGAAGCAAAAATTTATAAAGAGGGTAGTATGGTATTGGCTGGCTCGAATGAAATTACACCAATCGTCTACCCTAAAAGTATTGAGCCGCCATTGAGCACTCATAAAATAGAGCCGCCATTGAGCACTCAAATAAATAGCCATAAAGGGCGTACATTATTTTATTAATCACTAATACAAAAAAAATGAAATTAAAAACATTATCATTGTTTCTTGTCGCAAAATCACTGACTCAAGAACAATTTGACGGCATGCCAGATGTAGAGCAGGCGAAACTTTTAGACGAATTGAACGCTGAAAACGCTGAATTAATTCGTAAAGAAATTGAAAAAGGTAGCGAATCAGCTGTTAAAGAAATGAAAGCTGAATTGTCTCAGATGTACAATGAGCAATTCGAGATCATGAATAAAGCTCTCCGAGAAGTTGGGTTAGCTGTAAAAGCTCAAGGGGAAAAACCTGCTTCTGCAGCTACTGAAAAAGCAGTTGAATTCAAAGCGTTCAAAGATCAAATCAAGAAAATTGCTAAGGGTGAAAAATCATCAATAACTCTAAAAGCAATTACAAATGTTGCTTCGATTGCTACGAATACAGCAGGTTTTGACATTCCAAACGTTGGTCAATTAGCAACAGCAGAAAGAAATGCGTATGCTATTTTTCCAAAACAATCAATCTCTGGTAGTAATATCAGAAAGACAATTAACTATTGGGATTGGGATGAGGCCAGTACTGTTCGTGCGGCTGAAATGATCGCTGAAGGTGGAACTTTTCCCCAATCGACTGCGAAATGGAAACAATACTCTTTACCTGTTCAAAAAGTAGGTGATACATTGGCAATTACCGAAGAGTTCTTTGAAGACGAGCAAATGTTCTATGGTGAGCTAGGTATGTTTATCCGTACAAATGTTGATATTGTAATCAATGGACAAGTCGTTAACGGGGATGGAACGGGTAACAACTTAACAGGGTTAATCGCTTCAACTCCTGCGTATGTTCCTGCGGCTGCTGGTATTGCTGATGCTTCAATATACGATTTAATCGTAAAGTTAAAAGAATCCATTTCAACAACGGGCGGAGCAACGTACCGCGTTAACTTTGCCTTGATGAATATTTCAGACATCAACAAAATGAAGTTGAAAAAAGATGGCAATAATAACTATATTATCCCTCCATTTGTTGATCGTTCAGGCAATGTAGTTGATGGTGTCACTGTAATTGAAGATAATCAAGTAGTTGCCAACACTATGTTTATTGGTGATTCAAGGTTCGCGCGTATCTATGAAAGATCAGGATTAGAGATTTCTGAAGGGTATGTCGGTGATCAATTTGTTGAGGATGCAATGACTATTAAAATTCGTAAACGTTTAGCTTTTCTAATTAGAACGGTTGACAAAACAGGTTTTAAAAAAGTTACAAGTATTTCGGCTGCCCTTACTACATTAGCTACTTAATAACTGAATGATGAAAGAGGTTAAATTCACAAAAGACTTTGCTAACAAAAAAAAGGGAGACACTTTTAAGTGTGATTCCATGTTAGCAAGTCAGCTTGTCAATAATGATAAGGTTGCCGAATACTCTGACAAAGTAAAAGTAAAAGCAACTAAGTAGAAACTAAGTACTACAATTACCTCGCACTTAATAGGTGCGGGGTTTTTGTGGTAAAAACAAGACGATAATGCCTAACATAGTAGAATTAATAGACTTTACAGGGGAATATCAAATAGCATATGGTACTTTTACAGAAGCTAAATTTGATGTTATCCGTGATCCCTCCGAAAAATCAGCTGTATATCAACTGCTTGGTGCTACATTAGGGGCGCTCTTTCTTGCTGATTTAGATGCTAACGGCGTACCCGTTTCCGCTAGGTTCACAGCCCTATACAATGCGTTCGCTTATGATGATGGATGTAAGATAGTTGAAAGCAAGGGGATGAAGGATTACGTTAAAGGAATTGTTTGGATTGACTACGTTAAACAAAATCCCATCAACGTTGGAACAGCTGGAAACACTTTAGCGAAATCGGAGAATGCAGATAATGCCAATGATATTATTTGGCAAATCAGAGTTTATAACAATTCTATCAGTCAAGGGCGTGCAATTCAGATGTATATTGTCGATAACTCAAGTAATTACACTGAGTTTAACGGGCAGCAATTAAAATATATGTCTTATGTCTAGGAGGAAGCCCGATATTATTTCAATTGTTGGCAACTTAGTTGCGCAAATGACACCCGTAGTACTGTTTACTTCCCCGACGGTTGTGCCGGACGGTTGGAAATTAACCACTTGCAATACATACTGGCTGCGGCAAGGGTCACGAATTACGATTGACGGCTTGAATTATAAGGTGGTAGATTTTTCGCTAAACTCATGGCTAACCGTATCGGGCGCATCAATTCCAACCGGCACAGAGTTTAGTATAATTGCACCAGAATATTGGCACGGAACTCATAGAAAAGTATCTGGAGAAAGGGATAAAACGTCTAACGTGTCAAAAGTTTTCGTTTACTTGCCCATCCCCTCAGTTAGTGGCGACGACGATCAATTATCTCCATACGCCTACACCGCAGATATTAAGCCAATTTTCTTGATGGATTACGATCCGCAAAAGGACACGAGCCTATTGCAACAGGACTTAATGATTAAGCCTTTGTTAAGTATGTCTGATGTTTTTAGGTCTTTGATTGATGATCAACCTAACTTATTTGAAACTTTGGATTCATATGACGAAATTCAAATACCAAATTTTGGGGATGAATCTGTATGGGGAAAAGATTCGTTAATTTTTAATGAAAAAATATCTGGTATCCAATTGCTTTTAACTTTGCAAGGCTACGAAGATAGTAATTGTAACACTTGCGACAACCCAATTTTATTATGCCCTCCTGCAACTTATAAAAATTCGAACGATACCTTTATTGAAGTTATTGCAAGCGGTCAATCATTCATATCTGCAGATATAACGAATCAAATAAACGGAGTAGATCAAGTGGCAGTCCCTTCTAATGTACCGTTCAATTATTCATTTGAATGTCCAATTATTCCGTGCGCAGCCGCATCCTACGAAGTAGAATATGAA
>Ga0208905_1001447_pt1 | contig 11916 bp, 9 predicted proteins | sample AntAceMetag02UKS_FD_184776 | JGI IMG/M metagenome (GOLD analysis project Ga0208905, IMG submission 184776) | Saline lake microbial communities from Ace Lake, Antarctica - Antarctic Ace Lake Metagenome 02UKS (SPAdes) (version 2) | ecosystem: Environmental > Aquatic > Non-marine Saline and Alkaline...
TCTTAAGGATTTGAAATTCTATAATGCCAGACTTTCCAATACTATTGATTTTTTGCGGAAATATGAACTGCAATCTATTATTAATAAAGTGCAGCCTCTTGAGCAGGATATATTCAGTATGCTCGATAATGAAGCTGCTGATGAATCTGCTCCTTTTAAAGCAGTGTTGATCAATGAAAATTCTGAATTTGATAAGCTGATTGACCAAATAAAAAAACAGTCAGTTATTGCCGTTGATACGGAAACCACTTCCAAAGATCCCCTATTAGCTGAGCTGGTGGGTATATCTTTATGCTGGGAAGATAATAAGGCATATTATCTACCTGTTGCGCATCAAATGGCAGTGAATCTTGATCGAGAAATAGTGAAAGAAAAGCTGCAAAATGCCCTTAAAGGTAAGATACTGATTGCTCATAATTATAAATACGATTTCCTGGTGCTCAAATCTGCCGGCTGGCAACTTGATAATCATGTTTTTGATACCATGATCGCTGATTACCTGCTGCATCCATCCGATAGACATAGCCTTGAGCATTGTGCCCAGAAGTATTTCTCATATAAAATGATACCTATTTCAGATCTGATTGGAAAAGGTAAAAAACAGGTGACTTTTGATTTGGTGGGTACAAACCAGGCTTGCCGTTATTCTGCTGAAGATGCCTGGGTCACCTGGAAATTATATCAATGGCATTCCACAGGAATTAAGGAATCTGAACTTGATAAACTTTATTATAATCTGGAAATCCCACTTCTGTTTACCCTGGCTGAAATGGAAAGCAAGGGTGTATATCTGGATCAAAAGTTTTTAAAGAAACTTTCATCCCAGGTTCAGGAAACTATTGGAAAACTTACTAAGGAAATATACGCGATATCTGAAATTCAATTTAATCTTAATTCCACGCAGCAGCTTGGTAAAATCTTATTTGATAAGCTGGAAATCCCTCCTGTGAAGAAAACTAAATCGGGATATTCCACAGATCAAAGTGTGCTTGAAAAGCTGGCACCAGAACATGAGATTGCCCGTCTGATCTTAGAATACAGAATGCTCAATAAACTTCTGACTACGTATATTAATGCCCTACCCGCTCTTGTGAATCCTTTAACCGGTAGAATTCATTCTTCCTTTAATCAGACAATTGCTTCCACGGGCAGACTTTCTTCTTCTAATCCTAATCTGCAGAATATTCCTATTCGTACTCAATTAGGCAAGAAAGTGCGCAAAGCATTTTGTGCTTCACAAAAGGGCTGGTCTATTGTATCAGCAGATTATTCGCAGATTGAGCTCAGGATATTTGCCATTCTCACAAGAGATGATACTTTGATCAAAACATTCCAGGCTGATAAAGATATTCACAGTAAAACTGCCAGCTTGATCTATAAAATTGAGGAATCTGAAGTTACTCCAGATCAAAGGCGTTATGCAAAAATCATTAATTTTGGCTTGTTATATGGCATGGGAGCATACAGAATATCAAATGAACTCTCAATCTCTCGCAAGGAAGCTCAGAAATTTATTGATGACTACTTCCAGAACTTCCCCTCTGTCAGGAACTTCATCGATGTTCATCTGCAGGAAGCTGCTGAAAAGGGGTATGTGGAAACGATTCTGGGACGCAAACTTACCTTACCTGATCTAAATAGCCCAAACAGGCAATTACGTGAAGCTGCCCAAAGAGTAGCAGTGAATATGCCCGTTCAGGGTAGTGCTGCGGATGTTATCAAAATTGCCATGAATAGACTGCATAAGCTTTTTGAAAATAAACCTGAGATAAAAATGCTCATCCAGGTTCATGATGAATTGGTATTTGAGATCAGGGATGACGTGATGGATGAGGCATTGGATGTGATAAAAAGTATTATGGAATCAGCTATACCAGATGAATTAAAAGGGATTGTTCCTCTGAAAGTTGAAATTGGTGTAGGAGCAAACTGGTTTGAAGCCCACTAAAATATATCCGTCAATTCTCCGCTAATAAGATAAAATTCTATTCTAAATACTACTATTGGTACTGATAAATCCAGATGCTTAAGCTTAGTATAATCTTTTTCTGTGGTTAAAATGTATTCTATCTGACTGTCTTCTATCTGATCTCCGATTAATCGATTATCTGAACCTTTGGCAAAATGATAATGATCAGGAAATTTTAGATGAAACTGCCATTCAAGATTTAAATTTGATATGGTATTTTCCAGAGAATGAGGATCAGCGATTCCAGAGATGATACCTAACCTTCTGGATTTTAATTCACCAACATCAATCCTGATTTGGTTATTAACATAAAATCCATTATTCCGATAACTGCCCTGATGAATATCTTTATTATACTTCTGGAAAGTTTCTGGTATATCTCCTTCACCATTAAAGATGATCAGATCAGCATCTTTTAATGCTGATAATGGTTCCCGCAATATACCGGCAGGAAGCAAAAACCCATTTCCTAATGGTTTTGCTGTCTTGAAAATCACAATGTCAATATCGTGCTTTATCTTGAGATGCTGAAAGCTGTCATCCAAAATTATCATTTCCAGATCAGGATATGTCCTGCAAAGCATCTGAATTGATTTCCAGCGGTCTCTTCCAGCACATACGGGGATACCGGGAAGTTTCTCTGCCAATAATTGCGCTTCATCACCAGCCTTTACTGCTGCTGATAATATTTTATCTCTGTTCGATATCAAGGTATTATTATTTTCATATTCACCTTTATATCCGCGATGAGATATTGCAATTTTTCTGCTCTGCTGTATCATTTTTTTTGCCAGCCAGATAGTGAAAGGCGTTTTTCCACTCCCCCCAGCAGTTATATTGCCTATTGAAATGATCTTTACATCAGCTTTTTTTGCCTTATAATGATGATACCATTCTCGTCTGCAAATCTGAATCGCTTGATTAATAAGTGATAATGGATATAAAACTATTGAGAGTAATGATCTATTTAATAAGTGACGCTTTATGAAGTCCTGACGGGTCACTAAAATTCAATCCCCTTTCTACTCGCTACACCCTTGGCGAAATAGTGCTTTATCTCGTACATTTCTGTTACCAGATCAGCTCTGGCTATCAACTGTTCATCGGCATAACGCCCGGTCATCACCAGTTCAGCCTTTCCTGCCAGATTGCATAATTCCAGTTGCTGTTCAATAGATAAAAGTTTCATAAATACTGCTACATTGATCTCATCAAGAACCACAAGCTGGTATTTATCTGATATTAATATTTCTTTTGCCTTTACCCAACCGGATTCCGCTTCCTGATAGTCAATTGCTGCTGGATTTTTAGGATTCACAAAATCTTTTGTCCCGAATTTAAAAATATCCAAACCCGGCATTTTACTCAAGGTTTTGATCTCTCCATAATCCCAGTCATTCTTCATGAACTGGATCAGACAAACTCGCCAGTTATGACCTAATGCCCGAATGATCAGTCCCAGTGAACTGGTAGTTTTACCCTTACCGTTTCCTGTGTAAACCTGGATCACATTAAGTTCCTGCTGTTATTTAAACATTTCTTCCTGAAGCTTCACCTGCAAAGTGTCTACCTCAATAGAAGATGTATAGCCCCATTGTTGAGCTCTGCGAAAACAGTCTTGTGCTTTGCTTAGATTGCCCTTAATACCAGTGGTTACCTCATCACTGGGATCCAGCATAAAGTAGTCTGACATTGCCAGAAGAAGATGGGTTCTCCCCTTGGCATACCAGGTTAACGCATCTTGACGATTAAAGGTCAATGCCTTGGCATAATTTGCTATTGCCATTTCATATTGCATATCTTGTTCAGCTTTTAAACCCTTAATATAGTACCCTTCGGTCTCATCAGGTTTTTGACAACCGGCAAATAGCACAATGCTTATTACTACGATCAAAATTGCATTCTTATACATCGCTTTCCCTTTATCCTATTGGATTATCTTTATTATTTTCGCTCATTTATTCAATTACCAGAGATTCAAAAAAATGATCTCCCACCTCGATTTCTTCATCTGATATTGAATATACATGGATCATTTCTATTATTTTACCATCAAAAATATAAATCCTGCTACGGGCATGATTAGTGCGCTTCACTAACTGCCATTCCTGCTCCTCCAGCAAATGACTATTATCATACCGTCTCTGCTTGTTTATCTGCTTGGCATCTCGCAAAAATCCTATCGCTGGTCGATCTACTTTGTTCAGTAATTCATCTGCTGTCATATTTTCATATCTACTTTTTTCGTAATTTGCTGTGATTATAAAAAACTGCTGATTTGATTTAGAATCAATTACTGTCCATTGATCAAATTCTTCCTTATTCAATGATGAACTTGAAGACATAACGAAATGGCGTGGTTTTCCTGGTACCTGAACACTAAAACCCGCTTCAGTATTCTGAAATCTGTTCCATCTATGAAATTTCCACATTGCGCAGCCAGTTAGCTGCGAGAGGAATAGGATCGCTGATATTAACAGCAAAACATTAATTCTAATTTTTTTCAAACTCAAATCCCTCATCGATTATTTGCTGACATATTTCCACTATTTCAGGATGGTAATGTTCTCCCTTACGATTAAATATCTCTTCCATGGCTGTTTCCATTCCTAATGCCTGACGGTATGGTCTGGATAAGGTCATAGATTCTACAACATCTGCCACACCAAGTATTTGAGATTCCAAAAGTAGCTCTGTGTTGCTCTTTCCTTCAGGATAACCTCCTCCATTATATCGCTCATGATGCTCCAAAACTACTCTGGCAAGGGGCCAGGGAAAATCTATTGATTTCAATAATTCATATCCTGTCAAGGGATGAGCACGTAATATCTCCCAATCATCTGTATCCAGCACACCTTCTTTTACCAATAGCTCCATAGGTATTTTGATCTTACCGATATCATGCAGATATCCTGCAAGTTTCAGCATTTTACATGTTTCAGTTGATAAACCCATTCTCTCTGCAATCAACATTGCTAATTTTCCCACATTTCGGGCATGACCAGCTGTATAAGCATCTCTTAACTCAATCGTTGAGCTTAAACTGCCTACGGTTTGCTCAAAAACCCTATCAAGCCTTTCATAAGATTCCTTTAATTCTCCCTCTACTCTTTTTCGCCGCTGATTTTCACATTCCAGACTTCGTAAAGTGCCGTAGGAACGCAATCCACCAATCAAACTTGTGATCATTTTCTGCGCTGTCAGTTCTGTTTTCAGCTTGTAATCATCAATTTCATATTCCATGATCACTTTGCTCTCAGGTGCTTCTCCGGGCTGTCCGGTACGCAATATCAAACGGGTTGTCCGATTGCCAAGCTCATCTCGTAGATAACGAACTACTTCCAGTCCAGCATGAGATGTCTCCATCACAACATCAAGAAATACTAAAGCTATATCTTCTGTCTCTGCTAATATTTTACACGCTTCTGCTCCACTATAAGCATCAAGTATCTCCACTGGTTTGTTCTGATAACTCATATCTTCAAACAACATACTCGTGATTGTGTGCACGTCTTCTTCGTCATCTACTACCAGTATCTTCCAAATGGCAAAATCGGCTGATAATTCGCGATCTAACTGGTTATTACTTTTTGGCTCCTTACTCTTTTCTACTTGTTTTTCTTCTTCCTGCTCAGGTGCAAATAGTAATTCATCAGATTGTTCGGTTTCTTCAAATTCAAATATTTCACCATTTTTCTCTAACATCTATTTATACCCCAAAACCCTTTAAAGCATCTTCCAAAGTTGCATACAGCTTAGTGAATTTATCAAACTGGGTTAGCTCAAATACTTTCTCTACTTTACCATTGGCTGAACACACTGCCATCTCTCCACCGCGTTTTTCAAGGAGTTTCTGAAAACTTATTAGTACTCCCAACCCTTTACTATCTATGTATTCTAATTCTTCACAGTTAACTATCACCTGATTAGTTTTTGTAGAAAATTCCAGAAGTTTGTATTCCATCTGCATTACCTGCTCGCTATATAATTCACCATAGATATTGATTACAAGTATATCGCCGATAAATTTATGTCCTATTTCCATAAATCACCTCTTTGGTTGCTTATCACTGATTTTTATCTTTAACTCCTGAAATCCGGTATAAGTTATATTCTTTAAGGATATATCTAAACTACTGGACTCAATGACAGGAATTTTCTCCAGGTTTGCCTTTAAAAGAGTTTCTGGTGCTTTTGGTGTCATGAACCACAACGTGATCTCTAAATTATTACCTTCCGCTTCACTTATCTCTGATAAATAACGGATTTCTTTATCTGGAATATCCATCTCCAGATTGATCAAACCACAGAACCAGTCATTACCCAATGATTCTATCCCTTTCACAAATTCAGCAGAAAATTTCTTATAATTCGCAAATTTTACAAGCTGCTCTTTAATCAAACACAATTCCGTCTTGATATTTCCCGAAAAAAATGTTAAGCCCTCTTGGCTGTTACTATCATGAATTTTGCTGAAAGCTACTAAAGTAAAATCATCAGTGCTGATATCATAATTATTTTCCACCAGGGTATTACGGATCATCAAGGGCAATACTGCTGTAGGATATTTTCCTGCTTTCTGTTTTATAAATTTCTTTAATCCAGATATTCCTAATTCTTCTCCAGCATCATTTTCACATTCAAATAATCCGTCTGTGTATAAAAAGAGTATCTCATGGGTATTAAAATCCATCCGGTTTTCTTCATCTGGAGTATATAAATAATTTGGCAGCCAGCCAATTGGGATAGATCCCTCTGTTTTATGCGTTTTAATAGCTTTTGTGGCTCTATTATAGATCAATACCGGTGGATGACCGGCATTCAGAGAACGAATATAATGCTCCTCGCAATTTATATAGCATAATAGAAGGGTCATATAATCTCCACTGAAAAGCTCCCGCGTCAAGATCACGCTCAAACGGTTTAATATCTGATATGGCTCTCGAAGCTTTTCATCTTCTATCACTCGATTGATTGTAGTCTTCACTGCTGTCATAAGTAGTGCTGCTTTCACACCATGACCGGAAATATCCCCGATATAACATATATATTCTGAATCAGAGATCTTGATAATATCATAAAGATCTCCACCTATTCTGCTCGAAGGCACATAAGTTGAGGTAAAAAATAGATCCTGCTCGATGATCAGATAATCAGGTAATAAATATTCCTGTACACTACCGGCTGTTTCCAAATCTTTTACTAAAGCAGTATATAATTCATTGATCTTGAGGGATTGCTCTTGAACTTTCTTATCCAGAATGATATTTGCTGCCAGATCCTCTACAAGTTTAAATAACTGCTTAGTCTGAAATGGCTTCAATATATAGCCATTTACCCCTATCTCGATTGCTTCTAAAAGTGAGCGTGTGTCACTATGAGCAGAAAGCATGATGATTTTGGTTGAACTCTTAAGCTTGCGGATCTTATTTATCATCTCCAGACCATTCATCACCGGCATTCGGATATCTGTAATCACCAAATCTGGTTCAACTTCCTTAAATACTTTATAACCCTCTTCACCGTTACTTGCAGTATAGATTGTTTTTACTCGTCTCCGAAGACTCCTTGCCATATTGTTGCGGATGTAATCTTCATCTTCTACATATAAAATTGAAATATCTAATTTATCCAAATTTACCTCCAAATAACCACGTTTACCTGCATCTCAGAATTTTATCCATAAATTCTACTTAATACCTAATCAATTATTTCATATTATTATGTAAAGTATTTTATTACCTGTATTACTTCTCACTTACCTCTGGTATTAACATCAGCTCATATATTTCCCACACATTTCCCACATATTTACCGCTTGCACTCGAAACGACACTACTTTTTTTTGTTGTGTCGTTTCGAGTGCGATTGGAAGGGGATCTCGGTGATGCTGCTTTGTATTCACATGCAGCATAACAAAGATGCCTGAAGGGACTGAGAAATAACTGTTATGATTATTTTGATTGACTTATAGATTTAACTGGATAGAAAGTAAACATAATAAATTCAGGAATAAAAGTGGGGAGCAAAAAATGAATGTGGCATTGATCATGGCGGGTGGCTCAGGCAGGCGCATGCAGAATAATGTAAAAAAGCAGTATATTGAAATTCATGGGAAACCGATATTAGCATATACCCTGGCGAAATTTTGTGAACACTCTGAAATAGATAAAGTAATTGTTGTGTCCCCGGAAAATGATGTTAATGGCACTATAGCAATCTGTCAGAAATATTTTCCGAAACAGGGAATTCTGGTGACACCTGGTGGGGCAGAGAGGCAGATCTCAGTAATTAATGGCTTGAAAGCATGTTCGCCAGATACATCTCTGGTGCTTATTCATGATGCTGTGCGACCTTTTGTGACGGCAAAGCTCATCTCGGAATTAATAGCTTTAGCAAAGACAAAAAGAGCTGTGATACCCTGCAGTCCGGTGAGATATACAATTAAAAGAATAGCGGATAGCAGAATAATAGAAACTGTTCCACGGCAGGAACTATATAATGCCCACACTCCGCAGGTATTTGATTATGAGCTAATTTATAAGTATCATCAGAGAGCCTTGAAGGTAGATCATAAATTTACTGATGACAGTTCCATTCTGGAATATTTCCAAATACCGGTTTACTATCTTCCTTGTGATGACAGCAATTTCAAGATCACCGAACCTCAGGATTTGCAGCAAGCCGAATTAATTTTGAAGTAACTGCTAATAGAATATTAAGGAGGGGATTGGATGAATTATATAATAATCGACCTCGAAGCTACGTGCTGGAAGAATGATATGGATTTTACTAAGATGGAGATTATTGAGATAGGGGCAGTGAAACTGGCTGGTGACGATCTGGAAGTATTAAGTGAATTTCCCCGTTTTGTGCGTCCTGTAGAAAATTCGCAGCTTAGTGACTTCTGCACAGAACTTACTTCTATCACTCAGCAGGATGTTGATAAGGCTGAGTCTTTTAATGTGGTTTTTCCTGAATTGCTGGAGTGGATTGGTGAAGAAGACTACAAAATGGTTAGCTGGGGCAGCTATGATCTTACCCAGTTTACAATAGACTGTCAGCGTCATAACATTAAGTTGCCGGATAGATTTGCAGAAGAGCATATTAATCTCAAGAAAGAATTTGCGAAGTTAAAGCAGCGACGTCCTTGCGGCATGAAGCAGGCACTCAGGATCTTGAATATTCCCCTTGCAGGCACACATCACCGTGGCATAGATGATGCCCGTAATATTGCCAAAATAGCTCAACAAGTGTTAAAGTTGAGTTAACAATATTTTATTCCCTGTATTTCAGACGAAATGTTCTGATCTCAAAGGGTTCAAAGGATAAACTGGTTTCACTGGCATCTTTGCAATGAAGATACTGGCTGTTTTCCAGGAGATCAGTTTCTATAAATTCCTTCCAGTTCTTATCAGCTTTCAATTTAATCTCAGTTTGAGTTCCATAATATTCATATAATCTGAGGATGATACCATCGCCATCTTCTGCTGGTTTGACACTTTCTATTTTGACGTTTTTGCCATAGATAGAGAAATAGGACTTATCTAAATCAGCCGGAAGTTCAGCTATTTTATGTACGATCAGTTCGCTATTGAATTCATGTGCTATGGGTAATACTTGAGAATTGATCAAATCATCTGAATGAGGCAGGAAACCATAACGGAATATATGCTCTCCGATGTCAGCCGTATTATCTGGATATTGAGGACTGCGAAGCAGAGTGAGTTCCATAATATTATCTTTCACGTAATGACCATATTTGCAGTCATTGACAATTGCAAAACCGCAGTCAGACTGACTTAGGTCAGCATAGCGATGTCCGCAAACCTCAAATTTTGCCTGTTCCCAGGTGGTATTATTATGAGTTGAACGGGTGATATTACCATACTGAATTTCAAAACTTGCTTTATCTGATTTTATATCGGGAACAGCGCGCATTCTGAGCATTTTGTTCTTTTCCTGCCAGTTTACAGATGTCCAGCATTCCAGAAGTTTAGAGTTTGTTTTAAGGCTGATGATCTGGCTGATAGTGGAATTTCCGATCGTGAACTCCATACTGAGAGCAGCCCAGAGGTAGTCATGTTCTACAAAACTGATATTTGTAAGTTTTGCCTGTTCGGGTTGGGTTTCACGGTAAAAATGATTAATATCCCAGGCACCCCAGTCGTTTGGTTTATCTTCATAAAGCAGGATAATATTTGCTGCTTCACTGAGCATTTCACGCTGTAGCTCTTTGTCAAAAATGCTGGAAATTACGCCCTGTTCATCAAATTCTACTCGCAGCAGATTATTCTCCAGAAGGTTTTCATTTACCTTCATTCTACGGGTATTTCTGATTTGCATATCCACCTTTTGTAATCGAATCGTTGTATAACCCATTGCCGGAACTTCTATTTCTGCCAGCATCAAATCCTGTTGAATACTTGCAGGTATTTGATTGCCCAAACGATCAAGAGCTGTCCAGTTTTCATCATTATCAGGCAATTCCAGACTAATCACATCTTTGCGTTTCCAGCTTAAAGTGTTAAATATCTGGTAATGGAATTCTTTTTGATTACTGGCAGCAGGTGAATTTAATTTTGCCAGCATATTGCTCTGCATTTCTCTAAGAATTTGCAGATTCATTTCACTGAGGGCATGAGCATCTTCATAAACCCATTTGATAGAAGAACCCGGTAAGATGTCATGGAACTGATTAAGGAGAGTGTTTTTCCAGATACGGTCAATAGCAGTTTTATCCATATTACCTGTTATTGCACCCAGGAATTCCACATCTCTCAGAGAAAGCTCAAGCTGCCTATTATATTTTTTCATCAGTGCCTGGGTGGTATAAGTTCCACGATGCAGTTCCAGATATAGTTCACCCTTCCATACGGGTAATCTGGAGGTAGGGATTCTACCCATTTTTTTAAAGTAATCTTCAGCAGTAGAAAATTTAAAATTTGCAGAACCTTCAGTGTTTTGCTGGCGCTTGCCAAGCTCAATATGAATTCTGCCGGGTCCGCCGCCGCCATCGCCAATGCCATAAAGATTAAGGAATTCATCAGCAACATCACTCTGGGCGAAGCGTTCTTCGCTTTCCAGCAGCTGTTTAGGGAGATTTGAGCAGTTATAGTCATTTGTGGGCAGGAAATGAGTGGCAATTCTGGTACCGTCTATTCCTTCCCAATAGAATGAATGATGCGGGAAGATATTAGTTTCGTTCCAGGATATCTTCTGAGTCATAAAGTAATCAACACCACATTTCTTGAGAATTTGTGGCAGAGCAGCTGAATATCCAAATACATCAGGCAGCCAGAGATTATTAACATCCTGATCAAATTCCTCTTTCCAGAATTTTTTGCCATAAAGACACTGCCGCACCATGGCTTCTCCACCTATCAGGTTCATATCAGGTTCCACCCACATGGCACCCTGACATTCCCATCGACCTTCGGAAATTCTATTTTTTATTTCCTGATACAATTTGGGATAATCTTCCTTGACCCATTCATAAAGCTGGGGTTGTGACGAGCCGAATACATACTCAGGATATTCTTCCATCATCCTCAAAGCCGTGGCAAAGGTGCGTCCTGCTTTACGTCTGGTTTCACGTACGGGCCAAAGCCAGCCGAGATCAAGATGTGAATGTCCCACACTGTAAACGTCAATAGCGCTTTTACTGGCTGGTATTGCCAGCAATTTTCCTGTAAGTTTCAGGCTGTTTTTAATGCCTTTGCCATTCTCAAACTGATTAATGGCATCATTAGTGATCCTGATCAGTTTCTGGCGTCTGGGAGAACGCTCTGGCAATTTTGATATAAGTGAAGAAATCACTTCCAGATCATAATACAATTGCCAGGCGTTGCGGTCTATGAGGCATAATTCCGCCTGCTGTAATCTATAAAATTCCTGTCCGGCACCAAATAATCCATTGGCTCCACCTTCCACCAGAAGCTTAATTT